>Ga0210019_1005308_pt1 | contig 10777 bp, 10 predicted proteins | sample CryGeyCG2114_020_2_FD_183969 | JGI IMG/M metagenome (GOLD analysis project Ga0210019, IMG submission 183969) | Groundwater microbial communities from aquifer - Crystal Geyser CG11_big_fil_rev_8/21/14_0.20 (SPAdes) (version 2) | ecosystem: Environmental > Aquatic > Deep subsurface > Groundwater ...
TTATAACGGCCCTGGAATACGGTATGCCGCCGACAGCCGGTTTTGGCATGAGTGAGCGGCTTTTTGCTTTTTTAATGGACAAGCCAGCTCGGGAATGCGTCTTTTTCCCCCCGATGAGACCGGAAAAGTAAACCGTATTAAATCATGAAATTATGTAACGGAACTAAGATTCGTTAAATCATGAATTTTTGAAACGATTGTTTTGTTAAGTTTTTCTGTTAATTTTTTAATTTTTCTTTATCATTCCTAAACCGATTTTACCTGAAAACTCAATTACTTGATACTTACCGCTTTTCTTAATCTCTTCCCAAAAAATATTCACTCCGTAGTCTAATTCTCCCAAATTCTTAGTGTATATATCATGAAGTAATAAATATCCGTCATTTTTTAATCGGGGGTAAAACAGATTGAAATCATTTTTAACACCCCCATATGAATGGTCGCCGTCAATATAAATATAATCCCATTTTTGACCTTCTGTTTTTCGAGCAAAGTCTTTACTGGTCATCAAATATAACTTTATATATTTATTCAGCCCCATTTTCCCAAAATGTTTAACTACATCAACCTTGTTCCAAAAACCCACTCCTCCCCAATGATTTTTGTCTTGAGGCCACTTAGTGTAATCATAAGAGGCATCTACAAAATCAACCACTCCTTTATTATTATCTTTACAAGCCATAGCGCAAACAGCTGGGATATAACCGTATTTGCTGCCGATCGCTAAGACCCTCTTGGCTTGAATTAATCGAATCAAACCATAATGAATAAATCCATAACCCAAATTACCTGTTTTTACATCAATCTCATGCCAGTTATCTTCTCTGGCATATAACCTAATTAGTTTTTTCAGTTTGGCCTTTGTCATATTTTTGCTAGATTGTAATATAATATACCAAATGACGCCTAATAAAAGCAAAAATCAGAGAGAACTCAACCCTTTTCCTTCAGTTAGTTTAAATATAAAAAAGCTTAATGAAATATTATCAAGCCACCCAACGCCTCTTTTTGTTTCTGACAGAACCATTATTAATCGTCAATTTAATGACATAGATCAAGCCCTTAATCAACATTGGGGGGAAAATCACGCTGTCGCTTACTCATTAAAAACTAAGGTAATGGGTATTCAAAATTGCACTAATGTTCTTTTAAAATTCGCTGATTAAGGAGTTTCCTTAAGAGAGGGACTAGGTTTTCACTACGGTGATTAAACCGCCATTCAACTTCCTTCAAGTAAAGATGGAAGTACTGCTTGGGAACTCCACGATACTGGTAAAGCCAGTGTTTGGCAAAAGACCAGAATCCTTCTACCCCGTTGAGGTAATCTCGACCTTTAGGTTTACCCTTCTCTTTTCTCACAACTACATGATTACCACGGATTGGGAGAAAAGTGTAAGCAAACCAGTCATCGGTGTAGTAAAGGCCTCCTGGTTTAGTATGGTGAGTAATCAAGGGAATCAAAGTGTCTCCAGCTCTACTGGAGATGGGGAAAGTGAGTACTTTCCCATTTCTCTTGTAGATGCCAAAGACCATGTTTTTTCCCGAGGCGCCCCAGCCTCTCTTTCCGGGAACTCTACCACCAAACATTGTCTCGTCCATTTCCAAGGTCCCAGAGAGGGTTTCAAGCTCTTTTAGGGCACTTTGGTAAATTACCAGACGAAAGAGACGAAACCACCGCTGAACAGTTTTGGAACTTATCGGGACTTGGAATCTCAATCTAAAAGCAGGAACACCGAGAACGAAGAGTTCCAGAAGTCTGCCTTTCCAGTAAGAAGAGATGCGAGACTTATCCCAGTAAGTCCTGGTAAAATCTCTCGTTAGTTTACAGTTTTTACAACGGGATTGACCAGTGGAAAGTTTCCACCAGACCGTATGCCCGCAGCGAGGACATCGCCTCATATCTTAAATGTACCGTATTATCAGCGAATTGTTAATGTACTAAGTGCAGTTTTCCTTACTTATTACCTTATTTAATAATCAAGCGAGTTGGGAGAAAAAATTTGTTGTCAATGGTAAAAAATTTATTGCCAACCAAGGCGGCAATGGCGCCCAAGCTGCCGCTGATAAAATAAATGACTTTATCTTATTAGCGAGAAAAAGAAAAAGGCAATAATAATATCGTCAATAAACCAAACTAACGTAAGACCGCTATTACCCCCTTCAAACATATGCTTAGGATCCATATTTGCAAAAAGTGAATTTTTATTTTTAATGTTACCAATCATAAGTCCGAATTGATAAACCCAAATCATAAAAGCTTTATAAATTGATGTAATAATTGTAAAAAATAAACCTTTTTCGTATACCTTTAGATCTGTATAACAAACAGAGAATAAATAATAAGCTGAAAATAAAAAATGAAATAAGGGCCAAAAAAGATATTTCCAGCTATTTAACTTAAAGGCAAGAAAAAACATATAAATAAATGACATCAATATTATTAGTCTTCCTAATAATTCCCATGAAAATACGCTTTTCTCCGGGTTAGTTTTTATCAACACGCCTGTTCCTTTTCCATATCTAAACGTGCGGCTAATCGCTGTTTTAAAACTATCAAAAGATTTATGATAAACAACGGCCTTGCTGTTAAATAAAATTCTATACCCCTTGTTTCTTATCCTAAAACAAAAATCAATATCTTCAGCCGCAGCCGTGGTAAATGTGGGGTTAAAAGAGTAATTTTGATATATTTTTTTTGGAACACATAAATTGTTGGTAGCAGCCCATAATAGCTTAGAATAAATCCCGGCCCTCATGGAAAAAACGTCTCCTCTTTCTATTATTTCAGTATTTAGGTTTTTGTTTCCGAAATATTTAATGTTTCCGCTAAAAACTGCCGTGGGGAATTTTCTTGCGGCAACAGAATAATGTAATAGTATATTTTTATCTACTATCGTTTCTGTGTCGATAAAAATCACATAGTCTGTTGAGGCCTTACTTTTACCAATATTCCTGGCATTGGCGGGTCCGCGATTTTTCCTTAACCGGATCAGATTCACTTTTTCAAATTTACCTTTTTTTATAACGGACACTGTTTGGTCTGTTGAGCAATCATCTACAATAATTATAAAAAATTTGTTCTTTGGATAGTTAATCGACAATAAAGACTCTACCCCTTGCTTAATATTTTTCTCAGCGTTATAGCAAGGCATTATAAATGTAAAAGTAGTCGGATATTCAATCATTTTATTTAAATAAATTGGAGTAGTTGTTTTAGCCTGATTTCATATGAATGCTTTAATCTTAATATTTCTCTGATTTCTTTTGATAAATTTTTATAGTATTGATAATTATTGATTATTTTTAGTATGTCGCTGGCGGGATTGTCAGCTAGCATTAACTGATGGATTTTTTCGCCATATAAATCCTTAGCATAGATAAAATACCTAGGGATTAATGGGACCGTATTAGCGTTCAATGTTTCAAACATTCGTGGAGTGATAAATTTCAGTTTATAGAGAATGGGTCTGACGAAAATCGGGTTTAATAACCCACGGCTCATAAATTTTTCTACTTGACCATAAGGCGCAGATTTTTTAACTATAATTTGATTTTGTTTTAGAAAATTAAGATCAGACGTAGTCGCTTCTTCATAACCTGGCATAACCTCTTCGTTCCAATATTTACCAACAATGCCTATTGTTTTAAGACGCGATCGTATTGTGGAAGTTTTTGTGATAAACGCTTTAACATCTTTCCATCGATACCAATTGTTACCCACATATAACAAATCAAACTCTTTCTTCACTCTATGAAAATCTGGAAGTTTGTTGTCCATACCAAAATATAGAAAGGAATGGACACTTTTTTTGTTTTTTGTTTCTTTGCCAATAAATGGTTGAAGAATTACATCTGAAAGTGAATCATATAGACGCGTCCAATAGTTGTGAGAGTCGGGAGTTGGATGATTGCTGTCATTTTCAACTGAGCAGGGCTCAGAATATTTACCATCAGGATCAATTAAAATACGTTTTGATCGTGGAATAAAAGTGCAAATTTCATCAATAGTTTCGTTAGAAAGAAATGGATAAGATTCATATATAATTACCAGTAAATCCGTTTTCCAGTTTTTAGCGGCAATAGGAATTAATGTTTTTATTTTGTCATCAACATAGCCAAATTCTGAAACCCTAACATCCCAACCAAGAGCTTTTCCGGCTTTCACATAACCCAAAAGAGTATTGCTTGAACCACAGTAATATTGATAATTTCCTACGAAAGCTATTTTATATTGACGACTCATTTTTAATTTCTGCGTTTTAATACGATTAAACTTTTTCTTTTTGATTTTTGTCGTGCTATAACCTCAAACAATTTTCCTCTTTTAATAAACGACTCAATGCGAGTAATGGGGGTGGAACCCGAGCCAAGTATTAATAATCCTCCAGTCAAAAGTTGCTCGCGCGCTTCTTTTACAAGCATTAAGTGAACTTTAGGATCATCCTTTTCGTCAAGAATTCCTATTACCAAGTCTGCCAGTCCTTTGTTAGTTTTTGGAATACCAACCTCATGAAACAACAATATTTTTTCAGGATTAAAACCGCTGGAAATAAGATTTTTCTTTGACATCCTTAAAGCCTCAAGATCCCGGTCAATCAAATTAATTTCTTTTACTTTTGTAGTCTTTGCCAAGACTGTGGGAATAATTCCTTGTTCCGGATTAAAAATAATCGCTCTATTTATCTCCCGGTCCTTGAAGTCCTTTAATTTATTTAAAATCGTTTCAGTTTCGTAACTAAGGGTGTCAAATTCAGAAAGTCCGTAGGCTGTTTCTATAGAAACTTCAGAGTTGTCAAAAAGAATATTTTGTTTGCCACGGTTATAAAGCCCTCGATCAAAGGCATTAAGTTTTGGTCTTATAGGACTATCGTCGAGAAATTCATAATGGAAAACCAAGTACCCTGACCATCTTTTGTAAAAAAGAATGTTTATGTTTTTGTTTGATTTAAGAACTTTAGTTACATAATCCCCAATTGCATCAATTACAACAATTGCCACTTTGCCGCCCTGGCAAAGATAGAATCGGGCATCTTCCAAAACATGAGAGAGAACCGGTTCCCCAACCTTTGCGGGAATATTAGAAACAATTAAATCAAAGTCTGTGTCGGAAATATCATCATATCCTAAACTTCCATAAATTTTGACCCCACTCAAATTATTAAATTTGACGTTTTGTTTGCTAAATTCTAGAGCCAGAGCATCTCTGTCTACCATATGAACCACACTTGGTTCATAAAAACTTTTCAAAGAATTCCCAATTGGTCCATAACCACAACCAAGATCTAAAACTTTGTTATATTTATTAAAGCCTTCGCTTGTAAGTGTTTTCAATAAATGATTTGTGCCTAAATCTATGCTATGGGAACTAAACAAAGCCTGTGAAACATAGAATTTTAACTCTTTGCCGCGATAATTATAAGAGATATCTTTTTTAAGATACGCATCAAAGTTATCCATATACTTACTTTTGCCATAGTTTATCATTTTTTGAGAGTCAAAGTTTGTTTTTTTGAAAAAATTGTTATAACATAACCGAATAATGTCTTATCTTAGACAACATGAATTGGGCTTAGCGGGACTAGCATTATTGAGAAATTGGTTGGTCGGTGACGAAGCAGTTGCCAAATCCATTAGCAAAGAAATCCGGGAACTGATAAAAGAAACAAAAGATAAAACTCTAATAAAATCAGAAAAAGTAACATCATTTGATGTTTTCGGAGGTTACGAAGCATGGGCAGATACATATGATAGTATGCCCAATCTTCTGCTTGAAGTGGAAGAGCCAACTGTTAAAACAATACTAAAAAAATTTACACCCGGGATTGCACTCGATGTTGCTTGTGGAACCGGCAGATACAGCGAATTATTAAATTCTCTTGGTTATAAAGTAACCGGTATGGATTTCTCACCGGCAATGTTGTCTAAAGCAAGAAAAATCCGAAATAAAAAAATTAATTTCATCGAAGGGGATTTAACGGCAATACCCCTAAAAGATGCAAATATAGATTTAACAATCTGTGCACTGGCACTCACTCACTTGCCTAACATAGAAAATGCCCTATTAGAACTTAAAAGAGTCACCCGCCCAGGTGGTCATATTATTATATCTGACATTCATCCTTGGCTAGTAATGTTAGGCGGACAAGCGGAATTTTTTGATAAAAAAGGCAAGCATGGCTATATTCTTAATCATGTTCATTGGCTTAGTAATTATTTTAAATCTTTTCAAAACCTTCAGTTAAATATAGTCGAATGTTTCGAGCCAGTGATGGAATCAAAACATATAAAATTGGCCCAAACGGGATTTGCTCTAAAAGAAAAAACTGTTGCCACGGCACTTGAGGGGTTACCAATCGCACTGATATGGGTTCTGAAACGATAAGGCCACAAAAATTCTTAAACAAGTAATTGCCGAAAAAAGACCGGAGATTTTTACGCCACGACAAAAAATTGAACCAAAAAACGAAGAAAGATCTTTTCCGGTAAGACCGCAGGCAGAAGATTTGCCTGTTGTCAGGCAGGAAAAACCCGAGCAATTAAAGCCTCAAGGAAAACCGCCGGCAGATTGGTTTGAACCAAAAATCTTCAAAGGAACCTCAACCGCCTAAACTGATTTAAGGCGGTATATTTCCGTGAATATCCGATAGTCGGGGCACTCCGACTTTACTCAGTGTAAACCAGCTGGTCCTTAAAATATCCAAAAATTCCCTCAAGATGGAGAGAATTTTATGGAGGTGTGAAGCTGTTACACCCTAAGGGTGTGAAACCATGGTTTTTTAAGTTTGCGAATTACTTTTGTCTTGCAACCATATCTTCTTGTCGGTATACTTTAAGTACATGAAGAAATTCAAGCAATCTTTTAATAAGTGGAAAAAAGTTTCCCCTCTTTTGAAGTTTTTAGTTTTGGGTTTATTTATAGTGTTGTGTATTGGATTATTAGTGATAAAGTATCGAGAAACAATTAGAGTAGGTAATAATTCTTCTAATTTAGCGGGAAATGACGACCAATCACTAATTCCGGATATTTCTTCAAAATTATTAACGGATCTATCTAATTGGAAAACGTATAGGTCAAAAAAGATCGGAATTACTTTTAAGTATCCTAGTAATGTAAGAGTTAACGAACCAGACAATGAAGATGGAATATATTTTGGGATTGAGCCTCCTGAATTTGACTCTTCTCTTTTAGTGATTTATAAACTTTCCCTTCAAGGCCAAAGTTTAGAGGAGTATGTTACTAAGAAATGGCAACCTTCCCGGTTACATTTGGAAGAAGTAAAAATAGGGGCTTTTGTTGGTAAGCAGTTTGATAGAGTTGGCTTTACTGGCGGGAGACATGTATTTGTTACTGATGATAAGAATAACTTTGGATTTAGAACGTTCTACTTTTTCGATCCCGTCATCCAAGAAAAATATCAAACAACCATAAATACGATACTTTCGACACTCAAGAAAAACTGAAACCTTCAATTGAATTAGTTTTAAACTAACCAATCCAGTATAATCCTATTGTTTGCCAACTCCTCAGGCAAAAACACTCTACTTTTGTGATAAAATGCAAATAATATGGGTATTCCGGAAGATAATTTAAGAAAAATCCGTTTGGAAAAACTGGAAAAGCTGGTAAAGAAAGGAATAAATCCTTATCCGGCTAAATATTCTCGTGAGCCAATTGATGATGTTTGCCGGAAGAAAATTGGTACTTCGGTTCAAATTGCCGGCAGAATAATGGCTTTGCGCGGACACGGAAAAATGTCCTTTGTTGATTTAGTTGACGGTTCTGGAAGGATACAGGTTGGGTTTAAATTTGATGAGCTTGGTGAAGAAAAATACTCGCTTTTAGAACTTCTTGATCTCGGAGACTTTTTGGGCGTCAAGGGAGAATTATTTAAAACTCAAGCGGGTGAGTTAACTGTCTTGGCTAAAGATTTTACCGTTTTGACCAAATCGCTTCTTTCTCTGCCTTCAACCTGGTACGGGCTAAAAGACGTCGAAGAACGATACCGGAAACGCTATCTTGATTTACTGATGAATCCGGGAGTGAAAAAAGTTTTTGAGACCAGGACAAAAATTATTGCCGCGATAAGGCAGTTCCTTAATGAGAGAGGTTTTTTGGAAGTAGAAACCCCAACACTGCAGCCTCTTTATGGTGGGGCAAACGCCAGGCCCTTTAATACCCATCACAATACTTTGGATCTTGAACTTTATCTTAAAATTTCCGACGAGCTTTATTTAAAGCGACTCCTTATCGGCGGTTTTGATAAGGTTTATGAAATCGATAAGGATTTTCGCAATGAAGGGATGGATAAAAATCATAACCCGGAATTTACCATGATGGAATGTTACTGGGCTTATGCGGATTATAACGACATGATGAAATTAACGGAAGAAATGTGCGAGTTTGTTGCAAGAAAAGTGGTTGGTGAAACAAAAATTACCTATCAAGGGCAAGAAATAGAGCTTAAGGCGCCATGGAAGAGAATTACAATGAAGGACGCCCTTAAAGAATATGAGGACATTGATGTTGATAAACTTTCTGATAAAGAATTACTGGAGGAGATCAAAAAACATAACTTAGTCTATGAAGGCGAACCAACCTTAACCGGAGTCGCCAAGAGCTTTAAAAGGGGGATTGCCATTGCCACTCTTTTTGAAATTGTCGAGCCAAAACTTATTGAGCCGACCTTTATAACTGATTTTCCCAAAGAAACGACAGCCTTGTGCAAGCAAAAAGCGGGCAGTCCGGAGATTATCGAAAGATTTGAGCCTTATATTTGTGGCCGGGAGATTGGTAATGCTTATTCGGAGCTTAATAATCCCCTTGTTCAAAAAGAATTTTTCCAAGAGCAGGTTGAGGCAAAAAAATCCGGGGATGAAGAAGCCCATCCAATGGACGAAGACTTTCTTGAAGCACTTGAGTATGGGATGCCGCCGACCGGCGGTTTAGGAATTGGTGTTGATCGAATCGTGATGTTCTTGACAGACCAGTCTACAATTCGTGATGTCATTTTGTTTCCCACAATGAGGCCGGAAAAATAAGCTCTTCTTGCTTTGGCCTGAGAAATCTAATATAATAACCCAAGTAAGCTTTAAAGATATCTAAAAAATATGGCTTTAGATCCAAACGAAAAAAAGAAAATTATCGATAAATATGCCACGGCGAAGGGTGATACCGGCTCGCCGGAGGTCCAAATTGCCTTGCTTTCCAGCAAGGTTGACCGGCTGTCAGAACATCTGAAAGGCAATAAAAAGGATGTTCATTCCCGGCGCGGGCTTTTGTCCATGGTTTCTAAAAGAAGAAGGCTACTGTCGTATTTAATGAAAAAAGACGAAGAAAGGTATCGAAGAGTTATTAAAGACCTGGGTCTTTCTAAGTAACCTCGTTAGAAAAAGATGAAGATTGTTTCCAAGGAGACCGAAATTGGCGGTAGAAAATTAAAACTGGAAGTTGGCAGGTTTGCGCCTCTAAGTACGGCTTCTGTTTTGGCTCAATACGGCGAAACAATGGTTTTAGCCACGGTTGTCCGGGCCAAACCAAAAGAAGATTTAGGCTATTTTCCCTTGAGCGTTGAATATGTGGAAAGGCTTTATGCCGGCGGAAGGATTAAGGGTTCACGTTGGGTTAAAAGAGAGGGCAGACCAAGCGACGTGGCGGTTTTAATTGACCGTTTGGTTGACCGTTCAATCAGACCTTTATTCCCCAAAAACTACTTTGATGAAGTTCAGGTAACCATAACCGTTTTATCGGTTGATTTGGAAAATGATCCCGGAGTGCTTTCGGCAGTTGCCACCTCGGCGGCGTTAACTGTTTCTGACATTCCCTGGAATGGTCCGATTGGTGTAGTTAGGGTTGGTTTAAAAGAAGGGGTATTGTTTGTTAACCCGACAGAGACGGAAAAAGGGTTTTCTGATCTTGATCTGGTTGTTTCTTCCGGTCCAAAAAAGGTAATCATGATCGAAGGGCAAAGCAATGAAATTCCGGAATCACAAATTTTGGAGGCAATTTCTTTTGCTAAAAAGGAAGCCGAGACCGTGATTTCTCTAATTGAGGATTTGCGCCATGAAGTAGGATCGCCGAAGCTTACTTTGGTTGAGAAGGAACTTAAACCCGAGATTAAACAAAGCGCCCAAAAATTTGTCGAAGAATGCTTGGAGACAATTTTTACGGACAAAGTAGGAAGAGAAATTTCCGGGAGTGGTAGCGAAGAGATCCTGCCAACATTTTTGGAGGACTTTCCGGCCGAACAAAAGAAAGAAGCGAGAGAAGCTTTTGAATATTATTGGAAAAAATTATTCAAAGAGAAAGTTCTTGCGGGTAAAAGAGTTGACGGAAGGTCTCTCGACGCCATAAGACCAATTGAAATTGAAGTAGGAGTTTTGCCAAGAACTCACGGAAGCGCCATGTTTAAGCGCGGCTTAACTCAAGTTTTGGCCGTAACTACTTTAGGGGCGCCTTCTTTACACCAATTGATTGAAAGTGCTGCCGGGGAAGAATCAAAAAGATACATGCATCATTATTCCATGCCTCCTTATTCGATGGGCGAAGTTGGCCGGTTTGGCAATCCTTCTCGAAGGGAAATTGGTCACGGCGCTTTAGCGGAGAAAGCCCTTGAGCCGGTAATCCCCGGCGAGGAAGTTTTTCCTTACACCATCAGGATTGTTTCCGAGGTACTTTCTTCTAATGGTTCAACCTCAATGGCTTCGACCTGCGGTTCAACGCTATCTTTAATGGACGCTGGAGTTCCTATTCTTGCTCCGGTTGCGGGTTTGGCCATGG
>Ga0210019_1005311_pt1 | contig 10773 bp, 9 predicted proteins | sample CryGeyCG2114_020_2_FD_183969 | JGI IMG/M metagenome (GOLD analysis project Ga0210019, IMG submission 183969) | Groundwater microbial communities from aquifer - Crystal Geyser CG11_big_fil_rev_8/21/14_0.20 (SPAdes) (version 2) | ecosystem: Environmental > Aquatic > Deep subsurface > Groundwater ...
CGACCCGCTGGTGGCGTGACATTCTTGCCATATACAAACCAGCGATAATAAGATGACTTTTCATCGCGTCCTAACAGTTTGCTTATGTCAGTCTTCCAGGTATCAGGTCTTAGAGCCGAAACTAAATCCCTTAACCTTTCTGTAATTGTTGAATTATCAAGATACGGTATCTCGGCAGGGTATTTTGCGTAATACCTAGCCAAGATAGCAACGGGATTGTTCTTTATGGGTTTTTGAGGGTTTTTAGCTAGTTCAGCCCATGCGGAATTTGTAAGACCTAGAATTTGTTGACACTCAATAACCGTAATCCCCCATTCTTCTTTAAGGAATAGAATATCACTACCTTTTACTGGACGTTCTGTTGGTATGTTTACGCTCATATTCCTACCCTTTTACGCGCTTTTAATGAGTGAAACCTTTTGGTTTTTGTCGATAGCCTTGTCATCGACAAAGGCTTGCGTAAGTTCGGCCATTTCAAGTTCAGGGGTATTGACAGCTTTGCCAAATCCATTTTCCTTGTTATGGGTTTCAGCCCAATCCTCAATCACACTAAAAAATAATGGATTTGAAGTAGTGAACAATACATTTTGATAATAAGGCGCACTTGAATTTTTTATGTAGACTAAACGAAACTCTCTACGTTTGCGATAGGTGAACTTCGTTACGGCCAATTCAGCATTTTTATTAATAAGCGAATACAAAAAGGTTAAGTCATGTTCATCTGAAATTTCACCAACTAACGCCTTGGAAAAGTGGACCATTTTTTTGCGCTCAACTTGGATTCTTGTTCCATCAAGGCAAAATTGCAATAATGCTTGAGGGTCGCCAACCATAAAAACGCTTCGTTCTTTGTTGTCATTAAAATATGCAGGGGCGGTTTCTTTGAGATAAATAACTTCGCCAGCCTGTTTAAATGACTCATTCTGTTTTTCTTGGGCGGCTTTGTAGCACAAATCTCTAAATTGCTTTGCGTTATTACCACTAGGTTCATCTAATTGCTCAATGATCTCCACAGGGCAATCTTTAAAGTGATTGATAACTTGGCGGGTTAGTGTTGCTTCGGGATATGGATAAAGTTTCATAACACCCATTGGGTTGATGGCGGTAGCACCTTTCTTACAAATTACATACATAATCAGTTCTTTCTTGCCGCCCTTTTCAAAAATGGCGTAAAGACGATCTAATCCACTGATCGCGTAATCAACTAATTGTTTTTCGGGATATGCTGACTTTATATAGTCAATTAAAGACCCTTTTGAGGAGTCATACGTTAAGTATGCACCTTTGTGTAGCTTCCTATTCATGTGTCGATCTCCTTACTTGGCGTTAATAAGGTTAAAAAATTTTAATGTAATAATTCATTATAACAGTATATAAGAAATATTAATAGTGTTTAAGTCGGTAATTATGAATCGTTGTTTTCAAGGAAGCTAGAAATACGACTGAATAAACTATCAACGTCTACACCATCAGACTTTATTTTTATTTCACCTGTCTTGCTCTTGATAACCGTCATACTGTTGCCCCGCTTATCAATTAAACTCACTTTCTTGGCACGTTCTCTAGGTTTGGGTTTATCATTGCCTTTTAAGTAATCAATCATTTTTTTTATGATGTTGTTTGCTTTAGCTTTGGGGGTTACGAAAGTATTAAGATCATTAATGACCTCATTTTTTGATTTATCATTTTTCTTAAAATAGTTATGAAAGGCACTTGTAAGGTTGTAACCGTCTTCTAGTGCTATCGCTCGAATATCAGGAAAAATCGCAAGCAAATCCTTATCAATTTCGGAAAAAGCAAGGCGTTTAGTTATCGCGGCATCCGACTTGGCATTTGTCATGTTCTTCAACTCATTAGTTGATGCGCCTGAATCCTTGAATGCTTTGAGTTGTAAGGATATTTCATACTGACTCAACTCTTGCCGCTTCATGTTTTCGGCAAACATGATTCTGACAGCGGCTTTATCATTAATATTTTTGAGAATCACAATTAAAAGCTTTCTACCGATTATGCGGCAAGCCTGTAATCTGTTTTTCCCTGCTAAAACCTCAACTTTTCCATCAGGTAGTAATCTACCTATAGCCGCTTGCAATTGCCCTTGTTCGCGTATATCTTCCACAAAAGAACTAAATTCTTCATTGTGAGTTGTAAGAAAGTCATCAATTCGTGTATTTAATGGGGATACGGAAAGTTCCGAAACGTCCATTTCACTAACAAGTAAGCCCTTTGCCTTTAGTTCAGAGATAGAGTTATTTTCTATTTGCTCAATATAACTTACCTGTTTATCGGGCGACTCAGTGGCGGTGTTGAGAGAGGTCGCTTCTTGATTGTCGTCAATTAAACTTGATGGGTCGATTCTTTTTTTTGCCATGATAAAGTTCCTTAAATCCAGTTTTTACTAATGTTTTGATAAACTTCTTCAAAAAAATCGTTGTAGTTATCAATTAATGCTTTAAGGGTGCTATGCGAACCCGCATACCCCGCTCCAATTTCTTCTGCAATTGTCAAAAAGTGCTGGTCATTAGCGTAAACGCTGTCAGATTGTCTAATGGGTGTTAGTGTGATTGTTTCAGGAAAAATCTTGTTTATCTGACCTGCCATTATTGCGTTTTTGCTTTTATCCAACCCTGAAATAAAGTGCTTAACAGACTCAAACTCTTTCTTTTTTCCCGATAAGCGTTCTATGCGCTCAAGGGATTTTAATAGAGGCGGCATAAAATTAATCATAGAATCAATGTCGCCATGCTTGGGTGGTACAGGTAAGTATATGTGCGTAGTTGCCCAAATAGCGGACAAGTTCACCAAATCCAGCTTTGGTGCGCTGTCAATAAGAACCACGTCATAATCATCTTTAATTTCATTAATTGCATCAGGTACAAGATTCCACCAATCCTCTCCCCATCTAATATCTCTGACCGCACGGCCACTTGTGCTTTCAATGTAGCGAGTAAAGAAGTTAAGGCTTAATGTTTCAAGCTTAGTATTAGAAGGAACAAATGAAATAAATTCATTGTATTTGTCTTTTTTAATAATGTCTTTGAGATTGCCGTTTTCAAGATAACCAGCGAAGGTTTCATTTTCATTGTAACTATGGTACTCGCTAGGGGTAACAAGGTGTGCGGTAAGGCTACCCTGTCCATCCAAATCTAGTACAAGTACCTTTAGATTTTTGTGCTTAGTTAGATAGTAGCAACAATTAGCGGTAAAACTGGACTTTTTAACCCCTCCCTTTTGTGCGAAAACTCCAATAACGGGGATGGGGCGGTCTTTTGGTCTTGCTGTTTTAAGGATTGGGTTTCTTTTTGCAAAGTATTCTCTAATAGACTTTGCTTCGCTCAGGGTAAAGAAACGCTCTTTTCTGCCAGTGGTTCTTTTATTGCCTTGCGGCAAACTTTCATTCGCTTGAAAGGCGCTCCTGATTGCCGTTGAGGATATTCCAAGCGACCGTGAAAGTTCAGACAGTGTTATCGTGGTAGTCGGACGATCACCTTTTACCAAGTGGAAAGCTTCTTGATAGCGTTGCGCGTGTTTCGATACTTTCCAAAGATCATTAATTGAAGTTGTCATATCTTGCAATCCCCTTTTTCGTGTACGAAAGTTAGTGTTTTTTCGTGTACGAAAGTTAGTGTTTTTTTCGTGTACGAAAGTTAGTGTTTTTTTCGTGTACGAAAGTTAGTGTTTTTTCGTGTACGAAAGTTAGTGTTTTTTTCGTGTACGAAAGTTAGTGTTTTTTTCGTGTACGAAAAATCCAAGCCGTCACCAACTTTGTTATTATTGGTGTTGATTGCCGATTATAGCAAACTTCCAGATTAATACAAAAGTATTTAATAATCTTACTTAGACGATGAGTGAAGAATGATTGCAAAATATATTAAAAATGGTATATTTTATGAATAGTGTGACTTAATAGGTAAAGACGAAATGCAGAGTAGGAAAAGTACGCCTAATGAAGGTGATTTTTTGATTCATTTATCGCACAACGATTTGGATGGTGCGGGGTGTCATTATCTGACGCGCCATTTTCAAAAAGCGAGTATGTTGATCTCAAGTAGCTATGAAGATATAGATTTATGGATTGATAGGATTGCCAATATGGCTCAAACAAAAATCCTTAATGGTGAGAAGGTGTTTGTTTTAGTGACTGATATTTCAATCTCAAAATCACAATGTACTGACTTAGATAACAGGCTACCAAGAAGGTGTGGGGTTGCCATATTAGATCATCATATAACAACAAAGAGTTGTTCTGATATTTTTGAGTGGTGTGTTTATGACAATTCCAAGAGTGCAACGCTTTTGACTTATGAGTTTTACGGGAGCATTAATAATAAATTTATCAAAACAATGGTTGGTTTAGTTAATATTTCTGATCTTGGGCTATCCAAATCAACGGGGTATAGTGTTGCAGAGTTTTTGAGTCAGCAGATTTATGAAATGGCAGATATGCCCGAAGCAATTTCGGATATTATCAACGATTACCGTTTTTATTTAATTGAACGCATTACGGAGCACCGAATCCTTGGCGCGAGCGTTTTGGCTTTGGAGCAAAATCTACCATTTATTCGGATTGGTTTTTTAAGATACAAGGGGGTGGAAAAGAGTATTGTCGAAAATTATGACTTATCATATTTAGATAAACTTTACTACTTAATCGGGCAATATATTGATTTGACAAAAATACCAACGGTTCATGTGGGTAAGGAATGTATAGGCGTTTTCTTTCACTGGCAGGATAATTTGTATCGGCACTTGGTAATGAGTAACGAGCGGATTAAAAAAGAATATGACTATGCGGTATTAATCAAGGTTAGCGGCAGACTTTCATTAAGGGCGCTTAGAGAAACATCGAATGCGGCCTTGCTTATGGAAACCTTTTTTAATGGGGGAGGGCATAGGACGCAAGCAGGTGGAAAGATACCGCTAAAGAATTGCGAAACCTTAGATTACACACTTTATTATTTGCGGGGTGTTTTAGCAAAAAGGGAGAAGCTGAATGAGTGGAACAAGTGCCATGTTGGATAAGAGTCGTTTGATTAGAGTTCATACAATTGCATTGGGTGGCGTTAGTTCCGTGAATGTCGGGGGGGAGAATGGTGTAATAAACCCCTTGTCTCCAAGCTTTAGTGATAGAGAATTGGTAACAATGACGTTCTTATCTAATGTGCTATCAATTATGGCAACGGGTAAAAGGTGTTTGCCCGTAGATATAATGAAAGATGAAGGTAAGGTTTCTATGCGATTTTATGAACACAAGGAAGCGCCATTTATCGAACATAGTGCTACATTGTTTGCCGCAGAAGCTTGGAGTGATGCGTTAAGAGATAATAGATTTTCGATAAGAGTGCCTGTTAGATCATTTTCAAATTTAGCTAATTTATATCAGGTTGGGTCGATGATTAGTGATTATGGCTTGGCTAATGAAGCTATTAAGCAAGGCATGGCTGAAATGGTTAAAGGTTATGAGGTTAAGGCGCAAATGACACTCGCTAAACAGCCGAGGGTTAGCGCATGACCTTAAATGTTACAAGCGACCTTGACTCGCTAATTACCTCAAGCCTTCGTAGAGAGAGAAAACCAAGTATTGATTCACGTTCAATACAAAATATTGCTGACGTATTAGGTAAAGAAAGTGTCACAAATTACGCTGAAACATTTTCTGAAAACCCTGATTTATCAGGGTTGTTCGGTGTCTTGAACGAAAGCAAGCTACTAACGATGTTTGATAAGGCGATATGCGAACGGTACGGGGATAAGGTGAGTCCTAATGCGTTTAGCCTATATTCCGACTATCTTATGGAGCAAATTGCTCTAGTGGAGCAATTCGCAATCTCAAATTTAAAGCTAAAGGGTATCGAAGTGCCGATAGATGAAAAGAATTGGGCGCGGAACAAAATGCGAATTGATTGGGGCGAGCGGCTTTGTAATGCTTGGGTTCGTGCGGGGGAGGATGGTGTCAACGCCCTTAAAGAGCGAGTGCCAGCTATTGTCGCATTGTCGTTACGCTATGGTGGAAAGATAAACTACTTGAGTAACGAGCCTTTCAATTCGCCAGGAGTTGTTACGTTGCGTAATGGTATCGACAATGTTTCTGCAATGGCAATGCGAATAGGGAGCAAGTTGGAGGATTCAATAGATCAAGCTGAAATAGTGAAGATGATAGTGATCAACACGCTTTATCAGGCCGAAGAATTAAAGAAAGAGTTGTTTCAAAGTTCGGGTATTGAGCCGAACAAAGAGCAAGAACAGTTTACTTTTCTCAATGCTTTGAATCGAGTATCTGTTCTGTATGAAAAGTCGCTTGAGCGGATTAATGGTAAAAACCCCGAAATGGAATCTACTGAAAAGATTTCCTCTGCAAACAAGGAGGTTGGGGCTATGCTCAAGGTCGGTGCAGAGATCAGGGAAGAAGTATTGGAGAAAACTCAAAAACAAGTTAAAGCCCTATTTAACGCGAGAAAGGCAGGTTATTGATGGAAAAGCCAAACATTGATTCAAGCCAAGTAATTGATGAAAAACCAATGCCAAGAAGAAAATTATTGGCAAGTATGGTGGCGCTTGGTTTGGGGGGTGCATCACTGACAAAAACAACGCCAGCTTATGCGGGTGTACAGACAGCGGCGGCAGTTACTTCCCTTGAGTCATTTATGAAGGTAGCGGCAGACGAAGCGACAAATCTAGCTAAAGATATTTACAAAAATCAGATTGAGTCATGGAAAAGGCTGACAGGCGTAAAAACCGATTCAGTGACAGAGCAAGGTTCTCTTAATAGAACAACTATGGCAGCGTTGGCTGATGCGGCAAAAAAAGATAAGGACGAGAGAGAAAACGCAAGAATAACAACGGCCAATCAAGCGCCCCCAACAGCTTGTACTTCTGACACCGCTTTAATGTTGTTGTTTAATCGTTACCCCGCAGTCAATAAATTAACCGCAACAAATACCTATATTGATTTTGCGTCAATACTTGAAAATTCTTGGGAGTCAGCGGGTGATGCCGCTTTATCAAAGTTACGCCCCCCGAAAGAGGAAGTTAAAGAAACAAAGCGAAATGTTGTAAAAGAAAATCGTGAAAGTCACCCTAAAGACGAACATCTTAAAGGCGGCTTAGTTCTTAAAAATGGAACATACACGAAAGATGAAGAAAAGCAGGTTGCGTCAAATATAAGAACTCAATCGGTGCGTTATAAGGGCAAGGTCAGCCCCGTTTCAGATGCAATGCAATCTACTGATGCAGGGGTGGAATATGAGTTGAAACGAAGTTTTATCAAACAAGCCTATGCTCAAGCCCAGCAAGTTAAGGTAGACGCTTTTGAGAAAAGGAAAGGGAGCGATCAAGACTTAAAAGCGTTGCGAAAAAGTGTAGAGAATCTTCAAGGTTCAAAGGATTCCCGTGATGAAGACTATTCTAAGGGTCTAAAAAAGTTAATAAAGATTTTGGATGATGAAGGCGGTAGTCGGGTTTCTGTTTATGGATTGGAGAAGTTTCAGATCGAACAAAGACTTTTACCTGAATATGACCAATATCTATTTAAGCTAGGGGGTGAGCCAGTACCGTTTCTTAAAGAACTGATATTTATTGGGCGCGAGTCTCTAAAATCAAAATTTGACGAATTGAGAGAAGTCGAAAGGACGAACTTGTTACTTGCAAACCTTCTGCAACTTGAATTGGACGGGGTGGTAGACAGTCTAAGTGAAAAGCATGGCAACTTAATGTCAGGTGAAGGGTAGGCAAAAATTGGTTAAATATTCAAGTAAATACAAACCCCAGTACCCCATTGACGAAATGACAAAGAGAGTGGCTAGACTTAGTGTTATAGCGGAAATGTCGGAGTTATCTAAGGATTTTAATGCCGATGTAGTGCGTGATGATTCTTTGCCTGATGAAGTTAAGAAAAAGATATTTATGGCGGGTGTGATTGGTGCGATAGGCGCGACAGCTTTAAGTTATTCAAGTAATTCAGAAGCCTTTTTTGATTTTACGGGTGGTCAAGTTGATGATGCGTGGAATGCAACATTGTTGGGGGGATTGAAAACACTTGGGAGCAAAATAGCTGATGAAGCTTCTAAGGTAGCGAAAGAAGCATATAAAGAGCAGTTGTCAGCGTGGAAGCGAACGGCTGGAATTGAAACTGATGCGACCGCAGAAGATGCTACTCAAACTAGGGCGACACAAATAGCAATCCATGATGACGCCAAAAAGCACGATGACCAAATAGAAAACAAAAAAAGGACGGAAGCAAGCCAAGTACCGCCCGATGCGTGTGCCGCAGAAACGGCCACGATGATTTTGTTCAATCGGTATCCAGTAGTTAATAAATTGGCGCAACATAATATGTATGTCGATCTCGCAGAGATTCTTGGGAACGCTTGGGAGCAAACGGGAGATCACTTTCTCAATCTTGACAAAAACGGTAACGATAAAGATAAGAAAACCAAAAGGGAAACGGTTGCGAAGGTAAGGGAAAATAACCCCGAAGATGAACATTTAGATAAAGATCATCTATCAAAAAAAGGCACTCTATCAGAAAGCGAAGCTTCACAGGCTAAAGATAAAATCAAGGTTATAACAGCCCCGCTTGCGGGTAAGGGTCGGCAAGCCAATAATGAGAAGATGAAAACAGACCTTGGCGTTGAACATGAATTAGAGCGTTCACAGTTTTTGGAAGCCTTTACATTGATAACGAGTATTCGGGAACGAAGTTTGGCAATGCGCGAAGGTAATAAAGCGGATTTTGATAGCCTTGAAGAAAGTATTAATGCACTTAAAAATTCTAAAGATAAGCGTGACAGAGTGTTTTATCCAGGATTCAAAAAACTTTTGGATGAAGAAAAAAAAGAGAATGGGGGGGTGCTGTCAGTATTGGGGCTTTACAAGTTCCTTGTTGATAGAAGATTTACCCCTGATTACAACGAAGCAATCCTAAATTTAGGGAGTCAACCAGCGCCCTACTTAAAGTCAATGATTGCAATTGATAATGATAAACGCAGATTTGAACATGAAATAGCATTACGCAAAGAGGAAACAAATCTCTTGCTTGCTATGTTGACAGATATTCGATTGATGAAGAAAGATTTAAGCCCCATCTAATTAAAAAGGGAGTATGACTTATGAGTACGCTAAACAATCAGGTAGATGAAAAGACAGTAGAAGAATTGCAAGAACATACTTCGGAAGAAATTACCCCTAGTCAAATGGAGCAATTTCTTGATAATGGCAATAACTTACAATCCAAGGGGTTGCAAGAGTTGTTGGCCGAAAACTCCATTGTTGATCGTGGAGAAAGCGAAGAACCCGATGACTTTGTTGTGGATATGGATGAAGTAACGATGGAAAGTGAAGAATCTATGGATGTAGAACAATCCTTAGCCGTCAAGGTAGGTGACGACCCGTTTGCTGTTAGTGCTATTCTTGCTCAAGAGTCCGTAGCGGATGAAGCAGTCAGCGAACAATATGATGCGGAGCAACTATCAGAGGGGAATACAGAACTGGACGAAGAACTGGACGAAGAACTGGACGAAGAACTGGACGAAGAACTGGACGAAGAACTGGACGAAGAACTGGACGAAGAACTGGACGACGAGGAGAAGGCCGCTCTCCTAGCTGAACAGGGTAATGAGGAAGAATTAGACAGTCCAGCGGAAAGCATTGTTAAAGAATCATATAACAATGTTGATATGGATGGCCTTAGTCTATCTAAGATGAAAGAAAACCCAGATGTAAACCCATATGTTAATGAACCCCCGTTGCCAAATGGGTGGGAGGGGGAAAAAGATGCGCTTGATTCACTTCAAACCTTGCAGGAAATAACAAAGCAACAACGGCAAATTAATCAACCCACAGAAGCATCCTTTGTTGAAGCGCCTAGCGGTACTAACGGAGGTGAAAACAGCCAAAGCAATACGGCAGAGCCGAGTAATGAGCAACCAGCACCGCAAGTCGTAACCGCGCCAGCGGGTAGCGGAAACCGATTTAACATCAGTATGCCGACTTTTGGGCTTGATAAGCTTTTTAGCCGCCAACAACAAGTTAAAGCCGCTGAAATCGCAGATAATGTGCAACAAACAGCGGCACAGCAAAAAGCCGTAGATGAAATGGGTTGTGATGCGCTGATGCAAAATGCTTTAATGCTATCAGAGCAAATGGCTAACAACACAAAAAAGATAATGGTGATGGAAGAACCCGATGCGGATGGCCAGATAAAAACCAGCAGGTCAGATAATGAGGAAGTGAGAAACCTTGGTGCAGAACAAGGGAAGCTTAAAGAAAACTTGGAGAATTGCTTGAATGCTATTAAAGACAATGACGAATTAAAGAACCCTGAAAATATTGAAAAGTTCGATGATTTCAAGAAAGAGATAAATGAAAATCTTGACGAATATGGTCAGCCAGGTTTAAGCGTAGAAGATAAGGATGGTAAAGAGGTTGACGCGGAGAGCGAGAGAAGCCAATTGGCAGAGTCAATTAAAAAGATTCAAGAAATAGTGCAAAAAGCTATGAATGCCATTAAAAATATGACAAAAAAAGTTGCGGGGGCTAGTCCTTCCTAGTTTAAAAGCTGTAAATGCTAGTTTATTTAAAACAGTGTTTACAGGCCATTATAAGTAGTTGAAATATATACATTTTGAGTTTATAATTATGAACGAAATTAAAAGTGATGTTGTGAAGGTGGATTGCGAAGGTTGCGGTCGTCATTCAATGCTTAAAGATCAATATGAATCGGGTGGGGTGACAATTCAGTCCTTGGTTTGTGTGCATTGTGGGTATACAGAATCC
>Ga0210019_1005313_pt1 | contig 10770 bp, 4 predicted proteins | sample CryGeyCG2114_020_2_FD_183969 | JGI IMG/M metagenome (GOLD analysis project Ga0210019, IMG submission 183969) | Groundwater microbial communities from aquifer - Crystal Geyser CG11_big_fil_rev_8/21/14_0.20 (SPAdes) (version 2) | ecosystem: Environmental > Aquatic > Deep subsurface > Groundwater ...
TAATAAGCTCTGTCTACTCCATATTTGTCTTTCAACCACTTTCTGAATCTGAAAAAATCAATTTTCCAGCCGGAATTATTTACTCCGCGGTATAAGTTATTGCCGTCGATAAAAGCGTAATTATTTTCCTCTTTCTCCATAATTTTATTTTTTACCCTGTAGTGAAATTTTATTTCTACTACTGGGGTTTTTCAATGGATTTTCTTGAATTTCCTCCTGAATTTTTCGATGGTCAGTTGCCTGAACTTTTAAAAGATTTTCAATTAGCGGACTCACATTTTTATTTTAAATGAATTTTTTAGAAAGGTCAGGGATTTTTACGATTTCTTACTCTATCGTTTTTCCCCACTTTTCTCGCCGTTTTCTAAATGCTGTTTTCCCACCCTCTAATATGTCCAGTCCGTGTTCTCTTATACCTCTTTTCTCCAAAGGAATTTTCGCTTTTTTACTAACGAAAGAGTTTTCAATAGCACCACTTACATAGGATATACGAGAAGGTTGCGAGCTTGGAACAGCATCAAAATTCGCAACAATGATCTGTTCCGCATCGGTATTTAACACTAAATTGGGGTTGTGGGTAATAACAATAATTTGTCGGCGACGTTTAATTTCTCTAAAATAGTCAACTAATAAAGGAAATACTGATTTATTATCAAGGTTTTCTTCGGGTTGGTCTATGATAAGAGGGATACTGCTCTCTGTGTCTAAAACCAGATACATAAGCAATAATACTACTCCCTTTTTGCCCGGGGAAAGTAATTCTAAACTTGTCCCTTGATGTTTAATATTATAGGCGACTTTGAAGTCAGTGGTATCAAAAAACCAGTTATAAAAATCTAATTTCTTCTTTCCCTTGAGAAGTTGTGAGCGTATGTCTATCTCTTTTCCACTTTTGTCCTTTTTGAAGCTATCGTAAAATTTTTTCATCTCTCCAGTGATGTCTTCAACCTCACCAAGTTCAATAGCTTCAGCAATATTTTTAATTCTTTTAAATAGAGTATTTTCTTCTCTAAAATATTGTCCCTTTCTTCCAAAATCTAAAACTGCTCGTGCTTTATGGAAGAAATCCTCCACGCTTAATTCAATTCGCGCAAAAAACTCCATCTGATTTTCTTTCTCTTTCGCCTTGCCCCTTAGTGGGGAATAAAGTTCTGCCAATAATTTCTTTTCATCTGCTAAAAGTTTGAAGTATTCTTTGTAGGCTTCATCCCTTAGTGTTTCTTTCTTTGGTAACTCTGGTATCTTTACAGTTTCTATATCAGTTATATTTTGTTCAAGCTCTTTAACTCTCTTTTTAATTTTTGTTATCTTGCCATCATACTCCTTTATAGCTTTACGAGTGAATTCAACAATACTTGAGATTGATTCGAGCTTACTTATCCATTCTTCGGTGTCACTTAGCGATAGGTCCTTTATTGTTTCTTCTTTTAAATCGTCTGGCTTCACTTCTTCTTTGTCTTCTTTCTTTTCTTCTTTAATTTTCGGGATACCTCTTAATTTTTTAATTTCGCTCTTAAACTCCTCCTGCTTTTCTTCAATGGCTGAAAGGAAATCTGGTGTTATGGAAAACTCAATACTCTCGTATGTTAAACCAATCTTTTTAAGGTCGGATTTGATTTGGAACAATTGTTTTTCAGCGTATATTTTTAGTGTAGAGGTTTTTGTTTTTATGCCTCCAATCGTCGTTAGATGAGAATTTAGCTTAGCTATTTCGTCCTCCAAACCATTTTTATGTTCATTTAAAAGCGATAACTTTTTTTCTATTTCTTTTTCCTTACCTGTAGCCGGTTTTGGTTTCTGCGCTTCTAACTCACCTTGTTCTTTTTCTAAATTGGCTTTCTCTTTTTTCTTGTTCTCCAAATAAAAGATATCTTCTTCTAATGAGAATATTTCCTTATTGAGTTCTAAAATATTGCGCCGACATTCCGCTTTTTCCACATCTATACTCTCGGTCTTGCACTTTCTTAATTCCTCAAATGTTGTTTCACCCAATCGATCAGAAGTGGGTATGTGCTGAAAGATAATGTCCTCAATCTCACACTGTAGCTCTTCAAAATTTTCTGGGCGACATTTTTTCTCGATAAAGCTCTGCGAAAGATACTTAACTTTTCTTTTAGGTTGATAACTACTAAGGTCCTTACTGACAGTAATATTATCTCTCTCACCATTTTTCCAGTGTAGGATAACTTCACAGTCTTCTATTGTATCGGTAATTTGTTTTGTTGGTATAAGTGCTTTGTATATGAAGGATGCTTGATCTTTTTCATCTCGGATAAAATCTCCTCCAGCAAAAGCTATAAGATCAACTAAAGCAGTCTTTCCTGACCCCTTTTCTCCAATAATAGAAACCAAATTTTCGTTCAATAAAATAGGTTCTGTTCCAAACCAATTTTTAGATTTTTTTATCTCAATTCGGTCAATGACTTTTGAAGTATTTTTATAAGTGGGAGGCAGTTCACCTATAAATACTCTTTCTCCTGATTGTGGTTCGTGAAGAATCTGCTTTAGGCCATCAAATATAAGGTCAGCTTTAATCCAAGTGATTTCTTTTAGGACACCTCTATCATCAACGTGTTTACCCGACCATTTGTCAAGTTGAGCAAATGAATGAGCGTCTGACCCAGAGATTACAGGTTTTGGTTTAGTTTTTTCATTCTTACTTTCTAAACGGTCTTCATTTGAAAAATAGCTAACATTCCTAGAATTACCGAAAAATCCATTGCTAAATTTATCTAACTCATCGGTAATTATGGCCTTTCTTTTTTTGCCACGCAATTTTCCCTCAACCTTTTCGGTTTCAGTTCTAAGTCCATCGCCGCTAACAGCGATAAATATCAATACATAGTTTTTAAAATCCGCCTTATTACCAAATGTTTCCTCTAAAGCTTTCTCTATAAATTCTCGCGTCGTTGTCGCTTCTTCATAAGAAGATTGGCTCGTCAACTCTGACGCTGTTATATACCGACCTTCTTCAACTGTTTTATTTGTGTTTAACTTTTGTAGAAAAGTTTTAATTATCTGTTCAAGGTTTTTAATCGAAGGATTAAACAATAAATGTATATTGACTTCTTCTTGGGCTTTGTTAACAACGTAGCTGGTGCATAACTCAATATTCGGGAAGAATTGTTTTTTAGAATCAGGGGATTTCTTTTTGAACCTTTCAATAAAAGTAAAGTAATTGTCGGCAGAGAAATAGTCCGTTATTCCAATAACCTCTACGTCGGATTCCTCAATCTTTTTACAAAATTCGTCCCAAACATCACCACCTTTTTTAGTGGCGTATTGATTATTCTTTTTTGTATTCGGGGTGTGAACGTGTAAATCCCACTTACGCCATTCTGAACCCCTTTGACTTAGAAACTTGCTTATATTCATATTTGTTAAAATTCGACTATTTTAATCTCCTCTTTTGTTAAGCCGTAGAGTTTATAAACCAACCTGTCGATTTGTTTTTCGTATTCGCGGACTTTAGCTTGCTTTTTAGAATTATCAAAATAATCGGCGGATTTGGTGATAGCGAGGATTTTATCTACAAGATTTATTAATGGTTTTTGTTGTTTTTCTGTTGTTTGTTTTATTGGTATTTGTTCCAAATAAATTCCATTAAAACTAATGTAATTCCCAGCTAAATTTGCGGATGCAAATTTCTTACAGTACCAATAATTGATCAATTTGGAATTCAATAGTGCAAGATAATAGTATGTTTTATCTTTGCTCGAATGATTTTCGTTAAAAACTACAGCGTATAAAGAAACGTTTGCATATCCAACATTATCATAGGCAGCAGTTAATTCTTTTGCTGTTCCCTTAATAACAATTTTTTTCTTCTTAAATACATTCCACTTATGTTCACCTATCAAATTTTTATCGAATAATATATAGGGTTTTTCTAGACTTTTACCAACTGTACGAATTTTTTTGCCCCAACTTATTTTATACCTTTTTACATTAGAAACATTAATAAATTTTAACCCTTTTGCTTTTTGTGGTAATTTTTCTTCTTGAAATATTAATTTATCCCATTTATAAAACTTTTCTATGGCAGGCGTTCCTGTTAATATCCTCGAAATAGATCCTAATGGCTCAGAGCCTGTTAAAATCTTTTCAAATAAACCTCTGTCGCTAGGGCCGATAGATATATCAAAAATATAATTCTTGTTTTTTTCAAATTCATTTTGTTGTAATAAATAAGTATTAGAAAAGTTGTTATGGAAAAAATTTTCAAACGTTTTATCGTCCAAAATTACTATTTTTGTAGCTTGATTACTTTTCTGATTGGAAAGAATTGTGATCACCGGATAAACTGACGCTGTATCAAATGTTCTGGCTTTTGATGTATCGATTAACCACAATATTGAACACTTTTCTAAAATATAAGGTCTTAATTTATTCGCATATCTTTTTATTAAATACTTATTTGGAGTAATATACGCCAAAGTTCCTTTTGAATTCAATAAATTAATTCCTTTTTCCATAAATGGGATATATAGGTCATAGTGGCCGAATACGCTTTTAAATAAAGAACGAATTAATTCATCTTCTTCTTTAGAAATTCCGCTTATTCTTACATACGGCGGATTAGCTATCACCACATCAAACCCATCTTTCTCTTGAAACACCTCAGCAAAATGTAATCTCCAAAGAAAAAAAGGCCTAATATTAGTTTTTTGAAATTGAATAATTTCTTTTAGTTTATCTTCTTCGCCTTGATCTCTTAGGGTCGCGGCTATCAGTTCCCAAGTTAATTTCTCAATTTTTTCTTTAAGTTTGTCTTTTTCGTTTTTCGAGGCAGTGCTAAAAAATTGCTTTTGCATCTCTAAAAGTTGATTTGCTTTCTTCTGTTTATCGCTTATACCAAAAAGTCCAATAGGGTCATACTGATCTCCGGGTTCTGTTTGGTAATTTTTAATCTCTTTATTTATTTGAGATAGCCCTTTTTCAAGCTCTATTTTTTTAATGGCAGTGAGTTGCTTTTTACTGTGTAAGCTAATATATTCTCTTTGCAATTTACTTTGTCTTTCCTGTAATCTTTTTATTATTTCATCTTGGCTTTCTTGCTTTTTGAAAAATCTCTCATCAATAAACTTAATGCCCTGATATTCTTCGAGTAGACTATTGCCCTGCATAATTTTGTAATCCAAATTTGGCAGGGGTTTAATCTGCTTAATATCCTCTTCGTCAACAACAAGTGAAAGCCATAAACGAAGCTTGGCAATCTCTACGGCACCGGGATCAATATCCACACCGTAAAGACAATTTTGAATAGCGTGGCGTTTAAAGTTATACGTTGTTCTATCTTTTTTGCTTTTGAAATACGGGGTAAGAGCATTGCGGGTGCGGATAATCTCATTCATCATTCCCACCAGAAAAGCGCCTGACCCAACGGCTGGGTCACAGACACGGATTAAGACGAGTTCCTCATCTATAAATTTTACATTTTTTTCTATGCTTTTCGGTAATTTCGCTTTATCATATTTACCTTTGTATTTTGAGTTTTTTAAAGTTTTTTCAATATATACTGCATCGTGTTCTACTGCTGATTCTCCATATTTAATAAGAGTTTCGATGTCTTCTTTTTTAACCTTGTCTTTTAGTTCGCTTGCCAAGTAATTTATTAAACTTTGCTGGCACATATAATGAACAATCTCACGCGGAGTATAATAAGTGCCTTTAGATTTACGGTCTTTAACTTCCAAAAGATTCTCAAACACCTTACCAAGCATTTCAGGGTCAACTGCCACCTCTTTTTCTAATGGCTCATCTTCTTTAACAGTAAAGTTATAGCGGTCAAAAATATCTAAAATGCCTGTGCCAATATCACCTTCTTTTGTTTTAATGTCATCAGAGAACAACTTGTTTGGTAAAAGAATATCTGTGTGTATCCAATCGTAATTTTTGATAGGATCAAAAAGTCCACCATTTAAAAATGGAACTTTACAATTAAAACGGCTGTAAAAATCATCTGTTCTCTCTACTGCCAGCGCCTCATAAAAGAGAGGTTCTAAAATATCGTTGAAGAGATTTTTGTAATCAGTGATTTTCCTTTCAAAAAGAAGTCGCAAGAAACTTTTTGGTCCAGTTCCCCAATCCGCATCTCGCTCAACTCCAAACCATCCTTTTTTCTGCAAAAAATAAAGAAAAACTATCTGGCCTAGAAGTTTTTTGGCAAAATCGGTTGTGCTAATTTCTTTATTTTTAAAATCATCTTTGACTCTTTTATCTTTTGAAATAATTTCGTCCAAGTTTTCTTTCACTCTTAAAAATAGTTCGCGGTATTTTTCAAAGAATTCTTTAGTAACTTTTTCAATGCTGAAGGATTCTTCCAGTTGTTTAAGAGTAGGATTATTGACATCGTCTTCCAAAATTGGAACCAATCGGCTTTGAGCGGTATGACTGCTTTCATGTTCACCTACTAAAAAAGAAAGTCTTTTGGCAGGAGTAAGTTCTTCTTTGGCTTTAATTCTGCCCTTCTGGGTTTCTGTAAGTTTATACTCCATTTTAACCAAAGAGAATCGCCAATCATCTTTTTTAGGGGAAACGAAAGCGACAAGCGCTGCGTCTTTTTGAATGCCGCCCCGGCTTCCGTTAAGATACCAAGCAATAAAATTCCTTTGCATTGTCCGAGCATGCTCTAAGGATTTTTCCTTCTTTAAATTGACAATTAGAATATCAATTTTATTTCCTCCTGGGTCTTCGTATTTTCCTATTCTTTCAAGTGTTTTAATATAAGAATCGTAGGCATCAGGAATAAAATTGCCCCTGTAAATAAAAGGGGCTTCCGTGAAATGATTAAGAAGGTTTCTAACAAAGAAAATAAAACGCTCCTTATTAAAAGGATTTTGAAATACTTCTTTAATTAGTTGTACGGCGCTATTTTTGTCCATATTACTCCGTTAAAAAATATTCAGACAAAATAACCTCTCTTGGACCGGAAGTCTGAGCCGAACTTTGAATAATGGTTTCCTGCAAGAATTCTGAAGGTATATTCATTTTTAAGATAGCAAGAACTCTCAAGGGATTAATTCCTTTTTTCAGTTCTTTTTCTAACTCTTTAATAATTCTTTTTGATGTTTGTTTTGGCAGTCCGCCTTCTTCCAATTCTTTAATAACTTGCTTTAAATAGTTTTCGTCATCTTCGGTAAACCCTTTATAGTTTTTAATCTCTTTGGATTTTAAAATTCGCGCTAATTCTATTGCGCTATCGCGGCCCGCTCTTGATTGAGTTTCTATAACTTCCTCGGTTGTGGCAAATTCAAACGCCTTTTTGTTTCCCTCCAAAAATTTATAGTAATCATTTTTAATGTTTTCTTTTTTAGTGTTTGATTCTGTTTCAAACATTTTTGCCGCTGAAAGAAAATCAAGCTCTTCTGACTCTTTATTTTTATCTGATTTATAAAACTTCTGAATTTTTCCTTTTCTGAAATATGTTAAAAGGAAATCGTTTTTATCTTTGTGCTTTCTGGCAGTTCTCGCTTTTTTGGGAAGGCGTTTGATTTTTTCAAATAAATCGGGGTTTTGGTCGCGAATTTCTTTTATGGCGTTTAAATATTTTAATGCGCTTTCTTCTGTTTCATCTTCGCCTGTAATAGTTTTTTTAGAAATTAAACGATTAAAAAGCTCATGAGAACCTACGGGCTCTCCTTCGGTAAGAATCCGAGCGTCCGCGCCAAGTAAAGTCATAAAAGCATGAATCTTTGCCTCGGCTGCCTCTTTAAGTTTTATCAAACTATTTGATTGTATAGTGGGAAAAAAGTTAAAACTGTAAATTTTATTAAATTTAGTGTCTACCCTATTAATACGACCAACTCTTTGCATTAAGCGAGTTGGATTCCAGGGAATGTCGTAATTGATGACAACGTTAGAACGGTGAAGGTTAACACCTTCAGAAAGAACTTCAGTAGAAACAAGAATTCTATAATCATCTTTGGGGAAACGGGCTCTAGCGTCAAAGTTCTCAATAACCTTTTCTCTTGTTGCCGCGCCGGATCCTCCGGTAAATGAGAGAACCTTGTTGGGGAAAATCTTTTCAATATTTTTAGCGAGATATTCAGCGGTTTCTTTAGATTCGGTAAAAATAATTAATTTATTATTTTTTAAAATTGAATTACTTGATAACCCTTTAAGAAAGGCAATTAATTTCGGGTCTCTTTTTACAGAAGACCACATTTTTTTTATTTGGAGCAAAATATTTAAATCGTTCTTTAAGTCTTTCTTAAAAATATCTTTAAACTCTTTGCCGCTATAGCGTTCTGCCTTTCCTTCTTCAATTAGTTTTTGAATTGACTCATCGTCATCGTTCTCTAAAAGTTCGAAAATTTTATTCGTGTATTTTTTACTGACATAAACATTGCCTTTATCAAGCTGCTCAATGAATCTTTGGTATGCGTAGATAAACCTATCTACTGAACGATTAAAGGCATAAAAACTGCTTTCTAAACGCTTAACCAACAGTATTCTCATAAACTTACCCATATTTTCTTGGGCTAAACGAGTGGGCTGATCGGTTTCTCCTTTGTAATATTGCGGAAGCAACGGCGTATAACGGGCATATGTAAATTTACTTGCCACCAACCTTATTGTCTCTTCAAATATCTTATTTTCTTCTTCATCAAATTGATAAAACAATGGTTCTGGGTTTTCAACCTTAGGAAAGCTAAGCTTTTGTTTTTTAAGGTCTTTAGAAAAGTATTTTTCAATTTCGGTTCTGGTGCGACGGACCATCAGGTATTTTAAAACTTTTTCTCTAATTTCTTTTGCGTTTTCTTTTACGGTTTCAATGTAAATCTTATAATCCCTTTGTCTGTCTAATGGTTTTAATTTTTTATCTAAAGCGGTAAAAAATCTTTTTAAATCAGGAAGGTTCGGAATAGTGCTTCTTCTTTCTTTTTGAAAAAGCTTGATCTGGCTCAAAATATCTTTTGGTCTGTTGTTATACGGAGTGGCGGTAACTAAAATAACTCTTTTGCCACGGCAAATTTGGGCAAGTTTCTCATAAGAAATCGTGGTCTCTGTTCTAAACCGATGAGCTTCGTCAATTATGATGTTTTTATACTTTTCAGTGCCTCTTTTAATAAGATGGTCTAATTTCCCAATGGACTCAAATTCTGCAGGTACACGGAAATCAGAAAAAACATTGGGCCAAGAGCCGGGATTGTTTTTTTCTAATAAAACCGGTGGCGCCACAACAAGCGTTCTTCCGTCAATTTGGCTTGCTAGCATTGCGGCGATATACGTTTTACCCGAACCAACGACATCAGAAATAAAAACGCCGCCATATTCTTCAAGTATTTTTTGAGCGTTTAAAACAGCTTGTTCTTGATATTCTAATTTTTTAAAATCTGATGGAATATATCTATAAAATAATTCTTCTGGGCGGCTTAAATCATCTTTAAAATACTCGTATAGAAATTTAAGATATAGTTCGTAAGGCAAGATATTATTATTAAGCCAGGTTTTGGTCTGAACTGTTTCAGTGTACCTATCTTTAACATCAACAGCATCTTTCCAAAGTTCATTAAACTTTTGACGGGCAAACTCATAATCAGCTCTTGTTTTAAGTTCTACATTAAATTCTAAATTATCTCTTAGACCGGCTTTGGTAAAATTACTTGAACCCGTAATGACTCTTCCAACATCCCGATCGCCCTTTCTGAAAGTCATAATATAAAGCTTGGCATGGATATTTTCTGTAGGATATGCCCGAATCTCTAACTTGCCGTTTTTCAACCATTCAATAAATTTCAAAACACCTTCTTCAATGGTGGAATTATCTTCTGACTGCCCCATTTCTTCAATGATAGATTTTTCAAATTCTTGTTTTGCTTCAGCGTGAGAAAATTGAAAATTATAATTTTGTTCTAATTCTGATCTTTGAATTAAATCTATAGTTTTTTTATTGGTGCTTATGCCAATTAGAATTCTAATTTTTTCTGTATTTTCCAATAACTTATACAAAGCATAAAAACCACTCGTAAAGAAATAACCCACGAGAGCATCAAAATAACGGGTGTCTTTTATAAGTTTTTGAAACCTTTCTAATAATGTTTCTCCTTTTTGATTGGTAATAAAAGTTAAATCCGTATTTTTATTCATAAAAATTATCTTTTATTTTTTGCCTTTTTAATGTTTTCACTTTCTTTTAAAAACTTTTCAAGATCTTTTTGTCTAATTCGCCATTGACCAATTTTCACAGCCCGAAGACGGCCAGATTCAATGTAACGATTCACTGACCGCTCGCTGACGCGGAGAATCTTTGCTACTTCTTTAATGGTTAGGAGTTTGTCCATACTATTTTTTATCTTATATTTTTATTTTCTCTTTGTCAATTTTGTCGAATTTTGGCGAATCCTTTTTTTGCACCCTCAAACATTTTATCTTTGTTCTTTCTTTGTGAGTTAATTCAATTCAAATTGAATAAAAGTAGGCATTTTGTTTCTCAAAATCTTTGCTGGATTAGAGGTATCAAATTTTTATTAGCCGATAAAAACCTTTTGGAAAACGGGCAAACCTATCAGTTTTGTAAATTAAATAATTTTTATCAATTTTTCTAATTGCTTTATATCCTCAAATAATTCTCGCAAGACAGGACGATTAGTTTTTAGCTTCCATTATTGGTTTTATTATTTTTGACTTTTTCCCGCCCTTTTTTGAATACCCCGAAGTAGAAATTTACGAATAAATTTCACTACCCCAGTAGTAGAGCAAAGCTCACTACGGGGCACAGCGGGGCAGGTAAAATAGGGCGAGGGAGCCCTTCGGCAAGCTCAGGGC
>Ga0210019_1005315_pt1 | contig 10768 bp, 6 predicted proteins | sample CryGeyCG2114_020_2_FD_183969 | JGI IMG/M metagenome (GOLD analysis project Ga0210019, IMG submission 183969) | Groundwater microbial communities from aquifer - Crystal Geyser CG11_big_fil_rev_8/21/14_0.20 (SPAdes) (version 2) | ecosystem: Environmental > Aquatic > Deep subsurface > Groundwater ...
GGTTATACCGGCAATTAATTTAAGCGGGCTGTTTTCCAAAGCCTTACAAATATTGATCGCTCCCATCACTTTTGGAAGGGATTCTTGATAGGCCTCATCGACATTGCTCTGCTTAAGCCTCTTAAGAGCATTTAATCCAGCACCGTGAATAAATCCGGTAATTTTCCCATGCTTTTTAGAAACATTATCTACTAATTGTTTAACAGCGTCGAAATCGGTAACATCACATGAATAATAATGGCACGGCAACTTTTCTTCGTTGAATCGTTGTAATGTACGGTTGATTTCACTTTTTGGATCGCTCTTTTTAGGTGACGGACTTCGTCCGATAAGCACCATTGTACTTTTAGTCTTTTGGGCAAATGCGAGAGCGCATTCCGCGGTAATGCCTTTGGCTCCGCCGGTCACCAAGACAACGTCTTTAGATGACCATTTTATATTGCGGTTTTTGTAGGTTATTGGATTCTTATTTTCTAAGACAGGACCTTGCCGTTTTGCGTCCTTGTCGTAGCCTGCTATCGAAAACAAAGAAGATGTCTGAATTTCATCGCCGATTTTCTTGGAAACCATATCAGGAGATAAACTGCTCTCGAAATCCAGAATTCTCATTCTTAAATCGGGACGCTCAAGATGAAGCGTTGACGCAAAAGCGCGAATACAACCCGATTCGATATTCTCGACTTTACCGCTTTCTCCGAAATCGCCCCCGCAATATTGGACAAACACAACCGTTCTCTGTTTATTCACATCGCCGGACGTGGCTATTGTCATAGCGTGATGTAATCTTGTTATAATACGTTTAAGGCGGGCTTCATCAATTGCGTCTTTATCGGACACAGAAGGCAATAAACAAATCAAACAATCGGCGGCATTCTTTTCGCTGTCTTTGGATCTTCCTAAATCATCGTACCGTTTGGATTGAACCTTGCCTTTTAAAACTTTTCGAAGTCTCTCTACCGTATCTTTGTTAGAGTCGTCATAAACAATATCAATTTTCTTTAATCCCTTTAAAATGGCCGAATCCTTCTGTCCGATCTTTTCTTCCCGGAACTGTACGACAAAATCTCTCACCCATGTTTTGTTAAGATATCGTTGAAGCACATTTTCTTCCGTTCCCGCTGCCATAGTTGCCTGCGGAGCCTGACGCTTTAACTCCACAAAACGGTCACGGATCTGCGCGAGCGTTTTATTGGAATATTGGGATGGATCTATTTGGCCCGCAAAACCCAACATCTTCCCTGCCTGGGCAATAAGTTCTGTGGCTTTGATAGAATCAAGATTTAAGTCATCAAGCAACCTCAGATTAAGATTAATAGACTCCGTGTCGAACCCGGTCATTTTATGGGTCAAATCCAATAACACTTTGGCAACGGAAGCATCGTCTCCGGCAATAGGAGCAACAGCAGGCTGTGTTAAAGATTCGTGTTGCACGGTTTCAGTATGAACGGGTGTTACAAGCTCCGAAAATAACATTTCCTTCTGCTCTACCCCTTTAAGCGGTCGCTCACATTGATTCTCGATGAATCTTCTTCTCGAAGTCGGAATAAAAGGTTTGATTGCTCTGTTTGAATATAATTCCTTCCAATTTACTCTGACATTCCTTACAAAAACCTGAGCCAAAACAACGTTAAGATCCCTATCGTTTTGTGGTCTTCCTTCTATCGGAAAACATTGAGGACCACTATCCGTATTAATCGCTTTAACAAGATCGGTAAGTATACGGCCCGGGCCTACTTCGATGAATAAATCGCATTCTTTTGACATCGACTCTACAAGTTTAACGAAGTTAACAGGGGCTAAGACCTGCTCGGAGAAATACTTTCTCAAATCAGTTTCGTATTGAACCGATTCACCGTTAATACACGAATATAATGTCGGTTTGCTCGGGCTAAACATACCCTTTAGAATTTTGGTTGACGCAATCCTTGTGGATGGCATACGCATAAGGGACGAGTGAAACGCGTTTGACACAGGAAGCAGATGTGTCGAAATATTTTCTTTCTTGGCCAATATAATAACTTTCTCGATTTCTTTCAGACCACCCGAAATAACAGTCTGAGTCGGACTGTTAATATTGGAGATAACCGCATTTCCTTTGACTTTAGCGATTATTTTTTTTGCTTTGCCGTAGTCACAGAAAAGACTCACCATCCCGGCGGATTTCTGCTTGCCGGACATTTGTTTTCCGCGGAATTCGGAAAATTTAAGTAAAGTGTTTCGATCGAAAGCGCCTGCTTTAAAAAAGGCTGTGAGTTCGCCGAGACTATGTCCGCTTACCGCTTCAGGCTCGATACCCAACTTTGATAAAAACTCCGTCCATGCAAGAGAACTGAAAGTAATCGCGGGTTGTGTAATTTCCGTCAGTGATAATTTTTTCTGAAAGCGTTCTTTTTCTTCTTTAGTTAGACACTGATCCTCGGACTTGTAAATGTAATCCTTCAAAGGAATTTTGGGAATATTCAATAAATCTCTTGCCCAATCGAAGCGGTCAACTAAGGTACGGGTCATATTAAGCCGTTGAGCACCTTGGCCTGAATATAAAAACCCAATCCGATTGCATTGAACGTGATTTCCTAACAAAATATAAGTAAGCGGGTCTTTAGATTTAATTTCGATCATCTGCCCATCCTGCAACACTTTCGAATCCAATTCACCCTCGATAACACTCAATGCGTCGTATAAATGTTCGGGAGAATCTGTGACTATCGCTACTTTTATCGGATCTCGGACTCTTAATTTTTTATTCAAACGCGCACTTAAATCCGCCATTTCTGCCATACTGATAATACGTAAATCTTCTTTGAATTTCTGAATCAATTTACGCAAATGGATAAGAGTCCTCGAAGCAAAAACAAAAATTTCGGTATTCTGATTGCTTACAAATAACGCTTCTTCCTTTATTTCCGATTTCAATTTTTCTTTAGGAGATGCTTTAGACTCTACAGTGATGTGACAATTGATGCCTCCGAAACCAGCCGAAGAAACACCTGCTCTGACGGTTTTCTTAGAAGGATAAACCTTGCCGTGAATAAGTGGATACAGTTGTTTTGCTTCGTTTTCGAAGATTTCATTGGGCTCCTGGCAACTCGCCGTTGGAGGTAAAACTCTTTGATTTACGGCCAGGACGGCTTTAATGAATCCTCCCACGCCGGATGCCGCCTTAGTATGTCCGACTATCGACTTAAAAGACGTGACTCCGCATATTCGCTTACTCATTTTTTTAGTCGTTTGTTTCAAAGCCGCGGCGATACCGCCCAATTCGACCTTATCTCCTTTTGTCGTTCCTGTTCCATGTCCCTCAACGAAATCTACGTCCGCCAATGTGTATCCCGCCAAATTGTAAGCCCGTTGAATGGCTGTAGCTTGACCGCCGGAAGAAGGCTCCATAATACCACCTTTACCGTCGGAAGAAATCCCCCATCCTTTGATAACGGCATAAATATAATTTTTATCTCTGACCGCGTCTTCCAATCGCTTAAGCAAAACAAACCCGCATCCTTCTCCGGGAACAAACCCGCTTGCTCTTTGATCATAAACACGCATTTCGTCCTTAGCCAACGCGCCCGCCTTCGAAAATCCTACAAGCTCAAACGGATCAAGACTCACGTCCACTCCGCCCGCCAAGACTAAGTCCATTTCTCGCAATCTTAACGCATTAGCTGCCGTGGCCACAGCCAGAAGCGACGAAGAACAGGCTCCATCAACGATATATCCGCCGCCTTTAAGGTTAAGGTAGTTACAGATTCTTCCCGCAATCGTATTTGCCAGCCCCCCGGCGAGCGTGTCTTCGGTAATCGGAAAAAATGCGGATTTATATACCTTCTCCATAGCTTCCGCGATACGGGTCCGTTCTTCTTGAGCTATTCCGAAACTCTCCAAAGTAGCGCTTAAGGTTTTACGCACATACGGCCAACGCAGTCTAAGCGTCATGGATCTTGTCTGTTCTCCGGTTAAAGTATTTCCCAGGATAACCCCGGTATTTTGTGTAGGAATATTGTGGAATTGGTAAAAAGGAATGTCTTTGGATTTATAACCGGCATCTTCAAACGTTCTTAAAGCTGTATCTAATGCTAACCAGTGAACGATATCTGTAGATTCGAAGGTTTTTTTCGGAATTCTTAATTGCGACCAATTAAAATCAAATCCGTCTATAAACGCGGCTTTGGCAAGATAAATTTTATCGGGAAATCCATGCTCTTCGTTGTAATAATCTTTTAACGGGAGTCGCTGATCTAGTATTCTTCTGAATTCCACTCTTCTGGCAAGAATGTTTTCCCATAGTTCTTTAATATTTTTCGCACCGGGATAATGACAGGCAACACCGATGACGGCAATATCCGATGAAGTCTGAGCGAGGTTTTGCGAAGGGGATTCGCCTTGATCCAAAAATTCCTCGATAATCTTTCGATAAGGACCAGCAATTTTATCTGCCTGTTTCCAACGATAATAATTATTATTGCTCGTACCAAGTTCACGGCACAAAGCCATTATAGATAACTTTTGTTTTTTCCTGAACTTCTCCAACCTTTTAAACAATGGTTCGCTCATAAGCACCTCTATCCTACTAAATTTTTAGTTACTAAAAATTTAACAGATTTAAAAGCTTATGTCAACTTTATTTCGTTGATTATCTAGGGGTTACAATTCGTGAAAATGAAGATTTTCGGTGGGATATATAGACAAAAAGATGCTAACTTGACGTTTTTTCTTATATTTCAACTATTTACAGGCTCTAAATTCTTTTTAACAGCATCAAGAAACTCATTGATATTAAAGGGTTTGTAAATAAAATCATTTACTTTTAATTCCTCAGCTTGTTCAATGTTTTCTTTTTCCGCATATCCAGTTATAAGGATTTCTGGAACAGCTGGTTTGCCTGCTTGATTCAAATATTTCCTGATCCCCTTAACTATTTCAATTCCATTGACTTCAGGCATTTTGATATCCGAAATAATCAAATCAAAATTGCCCTTTCTGACCTTATCCATAGCTGTTTGGGCATTATCAGCGGTCTCGACCTCATATCCCGACTTGCTTAAAAGCTGTCTGAGACTTGCCGTTACCAACCCTTCGTCATCTATCACAAGAATTTTTTTCCGCATTTATAGCACCCAATTGGTAACTTATTATATTATCTAACAAGGGTTTATGCAATCGCTTTATAATTCCTTACGATCACAATGTTAAACAGCAAAACACCCTCTACTTGCTACAAAATCACCCAAACCCAATCTCCTTAGCCCATCGATGTCCAACTGATTATTTAGCCACCGCGCTCTTTCCAGACACATGGTAAAAGTAATATCCAAATCCTGGCATTTGCTCTGGAAATATTTTGCTACAGCGTAATCAGCAACCCTTCTTCCTTCACTGTTTAGCTGACCATTGATAATTCTGATCGGCGGATAAAAAATTCGTTTAATAGGACCGAAATCGGAATACTCAAAAAGTTTCCTTCGCAAAAGATGCAGTTTGATAATGACAAGCAGTTCATCTAATTTTTGTTTTATCATCATTTTCGAATTTTAACATAAAATTGGGTCGGTATCGACCAAAACTTCTCTCAATCGACACCGACCCTTTTTTAGTATCTTACGCCAAAACCGGTATTTGGCTTTCTGTTAATGAGTCTTTTCTTTGTTTAGCTTTATTCACAGGGGTAAACTCATCGTTAAAAGCTGACAAGTACTTTTTGATGTCATAAGCAAGATATTTTACCAGCTTATCCGATTCCTGATAATCGGGAATGACGGCCATAACTTCGGCAAGCACGCGCTCTTGGTATTTGCCGTCATCATTCCTGAACCTTATAACCTGTCTCACAGTACGGTGAATACTTTGAGAACCTTTCTTGGTCACAATATCGGTAATGTCTTGTCCGATGAGCGTTCCCTCATCGTCGTAATGTGATTTTTCAATGATTCTTTCTGTTTCGTTTCCGATTGTCTCGTTCATGATTCCCCCTTGTTTTGTAGGTTAACGGGTAAATTTACACCGCTCGACATACAGTCCTTCCGCGACAAGCCGATTGGACTTTTTTTCTAAGCGCGGTGGGGGATATCCTTCTCAATTTATATTCTTGAGAAACAATCGTTTCACTCCTTGGCTTTCCGCCTGCTCACCTCCCTTCTGAATGTTTTTATTAATTCCTCTGGACTCTTTTTTGACGCTTTCAACAAAGAAGCCAATTGCCCGGGAGTAAAAAATTCCTTTGCCTTGGATTCCTTAACATTGAAACCTTTAGACAGGCGGACGATATTGTCGATATCGTCACGAGCAGCTTCAATGATCTCTTTTGGGATAACAGTGGATTTATAATCTTGGGATAAAAGATAAAGGATGAGCTTTGGATAAGTAAGGTAGGCGCGAATCTTGGTGCCGGTATCTTCTTTTTTGGGTATTAAGGCCATAATGTTCTTCTCGGTCTGCCCCAAAAAAAGGAGGGGCAAATAGCAAATTAAGCCAGTCACTCAACCTGTAAGTAAAAGTGAAAGGCAGCTACCGCCCCCGAAGCACATAAAAATGCCCCGAATACACTTTTTTCTCTACTTACAGGTTGAAATACATTTAGAGAATTTGTGTTCCGAAATTCTTAATTGTTCAATTCTTTAAAAGCGCTACATTAGATCTCCAATTTAGTGGATTATAAGTTCAATAATTATAGCAAATTTTACCGTCTAAACAACTTGATTTTTCGCGTCTGAATTTTTGCAATTAATTTAAATAAATTTTTGATAAAACCCCTCATTAATGCCGTCTGTATTTGTGCAAAATTATTTTTTTATTTAAGTTGTAAACTTCTGATTTATATAACGTTATGAAAACCACTCATCGTCGAGGCCTAGACAAATTCAAAGGCCAAATGTTATAATTGTAGTAGAGGATAAAGCTCTATATCCTCCATTTCCTTCTTTTTCCCTTCTGATTCCGATCTAACCCTTTCTCGTTTCCGTTTTTAGCTCAAAATAGCAAATTTAGCCAACGTAAGGAGTGTCCCGCTTTTATGAGCGAAAAAAACGAAGGATTTCAATTCCAGGGTAACGGCCTAACAACAAAGGAAAAGCGGTGGGGCGAACAAAGGTTTAACGAATACCGTCAAAATTACCCCCATTTACACAAAATGAGCGATTTACTCGTTTTGGAAGATTTGGTATTTCAAGAGGCACTTCATGAACGGTTAAAAGAAAATATTTCTCAGCGTGCTAAAAAAGACCAAAAAAGCAAGGAAGATGCCGCCGTCACATCCGGAACTCAGGAATTGTTCAAAGAAAGCATTGACCTTCAATTTAAACTTAAAGAAAAACTGGGGCTATTTGAAGACAAAAAGAAACTGGACGCCTTCCGGGATTTTGAGCAACTCAGGGAAGATTTCCGCGAATATCGCCGAAGATACCCTCATCTGTTCAAAACCACTTGCCCCAAATGTGCATTTATATATTTTCTGAAAAGACGAACCGATTGTTATGAAGAAATCAAATCGCCGTGGTTTAAGGATAAAACTCTTTGCAATCCTGAATTGTGGGATTGCTACAAAAACGGTGAAATCACCAAAGATAGAATTGCCAGAATTCTAGGTGTATCCATAGATTATATTGACTGGCTTGAAGACAAAATTTTTACCAAAGAAACAGAATCTCACACGAAGGAAAATTCTGAAGAAGAATCTCCTACCCAATAAGCATTAACCTCCTCGCTTTTGTTTCTGCTACCCATTTCAATTTTGCTGTCGCTCCCGTTCTTTGACTTGCGTGAGATCAAGTGAAGTGAGGCATTATGACAAAAACAAACCTTACGGAAGATGACATTCGGTTCATGGAATCCTGGTTCACCCCTGAATGTTTAATTGAATGTCTTTTTCACGATTTTGACAACCTCACCTCATATAAAAAGGGGAAATTCGGAGAAATTCGCCTGTATCAATACACCATGATTTCCGACGAAGCACTTATCGATTTTGATCTCACCGCTGAATATCACGGAATGAATAAAAAGGACGAATTCCAAATGAGAAAAACAGTCGGTGACATCTACTGTTTCGGTGCACGAAAATTTGGGAAGTCTATGTGTGTTGAGCTATTGGATTTATTGGTTACGATGCTCACCTCCGACGGTGAAAAAGCGGCACTTGCGTCTGTTGATTTGATTCATATTAAGCAAATACTTGATCCCGTGAAGAACGCCCTTGGCAATCACAAAATATTATCAAGATTTGCCCGACGAATTAAAGGATCTCCTGATTATTATTTTGAACTCAAGAATAACTTCGTCTTAAACAGCGTCAACTTTAACTTGGGTTCTACTATGCCTGGCCGTCAATGGTATGGGAAACATGTTAATCGAGTCTACATTGAAGAAGCCTCGATGGAAACAGACGAAGTTTATGAAAAAAGAAAAGATGCTCTTTCAGAAGTTGGTGCCGTATTTCGAATCTCAGGAATGACGGATTTTACGCCCTATTCCCCCGCTGGCAAGGCTTATTACAAATACGAAAATGAGAAATTCGTTCTCAATTATCCTCAATTCGTCAACCCCTTCTTCGATGAAAAAGAAAAACAGGACAAAATCGAAGAATACGGCGGAGAAGACTCCATTGGATACAAAGTATTCGTTATTGGTCAAATCGTCGAGGACGGTGTTTCCGCTCTCGATATGAAGCGAATCCGCGACAACTGCTATCTTGCCGATCGAAAAGGCAGCTTCCTTAAAGAAATCAAACGATTCGAAGTATCAAAAGAGCGCTTTCGTTTTTGGAAAAGGATTATCGTTGTTCAACGACCTGACAATGCCGAGCGCATGTTTGTCTGTGCTGATATCGGTAAGCGAGTGACAGAGATCATCATTCATTCTGAAATCAACGATAAGTACGAGTATTTATACAACATCGTTCTTTATAACTTAACACAACAGGAAGTCGAAGAAATCTTTGAATATGTCGTTAAGAAAGTGCGTGCCAATGTCGTCGGGATCGATTGTGGTGACGGCGAAGGTCGAGGGATTTACAGTAGCTTTGAACTTAAATTCCCGAAAGACAACCTGGTTTATTATGACGGAAGCATGAAAATCAAAGTTGGTTTCGAATACGAAGACGCGGACGAAAACGGCGAAAAACGTATCAAACTGGATAAAGGAAAACCAGTTTACCGTTACGAATTTATGTCTGAGTTCTCGGTGAAACGTATTAAAGACCTTTTATATCACGGCAGATGTCGTATACCGCAGGATTACAAATTCGACGCGCAGTTTAGTGTCGTGATCGAAACCATGTCCGGCACACGGACTATCTATAAATGTGTCAGTTCCCAGGGTGACCACCTTTTCGACGCTTGGAGGGTCTTTGCCATAGCTCAATGGCTAAAAAAGGATTTTAACGAAACGGAAGAAATATTCGATGACAGCAATTGGGGCATCGGTGCCGTCGGTTAGGAAATAATATATGTCTCAGGATACACATGGAATTTTATTAAATCATTTATTGGCCTTTATGGTCAAAAAAATCATTGTTCCCGGTGATTTTCACGGACAAGTCATGGCCGTCAAGGAAATGCTTGGTAATGACATTTCGGGTCTGGTCGATTCTTTGACCGATTTTGCCGTGGAGACCGCTACAGTCGATTTCAACGTCGAAACAAGCAACGACGAATTGACCACCGCGCTGAAAGGATGGTTACAGCGCGTCAATATCGATTTCAGGGGTAAACTCCCCTGCGGGATCAAACCCTTGGCCAAGGAATATTTTAAAGAACGATGGAAACACTCTTCTTTTCCCGTTCTCAAAATTTCCAAATGGGAACCCGATCCGAGGACTAAACTTCTTCTTCCTTCACGAATGTTCTTTTTAGATGGAGGAAGTATTTTTGCCAAAGACAAGAATCCGGAAGACGGTGGGTTAAGCATCGATCAGTACGATTATTTCCTCGGGAAAAAGATGGAAGACAGAAATAAACTCGACCGCAATGTCATCTTCACAAAGCAAAACGGTCGTTGGCATGATAAATACCCTATTCCTTTTCTGATTAAACGGGGAGTTTATAACAACTGGCGGATTATCGAAGCTGTTAAACGTAACGAAATGGATATCCTAGACCAGGTTATCCCTTATATGCTACTCATAAAAAAAGGAACAGAGCGTTTGGCCCTTGATAAAGGGATAAACTACGACGATAAAAAACTTCAACAGGTCATTCAACAAATGGAAGACCTGATTAGGAAGGCTAAAAGTTCTCATCTTGATCTCGAAAAGGCTTTATCCACCCCTGTCAGGGCAAGTCAATTTGACGAAGAAATTAAACATCTGATTCCTGATCTCTCGGCAATTTTCAATCCGGATCTCTTTGCGGTAGCCGAAAAGAATATCTTAGCCGGGCTCGGATTTATCGATGTCGTTGACGGAGCAACGAGCACCCGCAGAGAAAGCATCCTGAATCCGAAACCTTTTATTCAGGAAGTTCACAGCGGAGTTGACGATTTTAAACAAATTTTAAAAGAACTGTATTTTTTGATCATTGAAAAAAACCGTGACCATCCTAAATACATGAACGCGAATTTCGAGATAACGTCCTCTCCCCTTCGCGGGTTCATGACGGATAAGTTTAAAGAAAGAATTCGCCAGCTTTACGACCGCGGTCGAGTTTCTTCTAAGACAGCTGTCGAACTAATCGGCGAAATTGATTTTGAAGTAGAGGTTAAACGCAGAGAAAAAGAAATCCGTGATGGGATCGAATACACAATGTTTCCCCCGGTTACTTCAAATCGTGAAGGCGTCGGTCAT
>Ga0210019_1005317_pt1 | contig 10762 bp, 5 predicted proteins | sample CryGeyCG2114_020_2_FD_183969 | JGI IMG/M metagenome (GOLD analysis project Ga0210019, IMG submission 183969) | Groundwater microbial communities from aquifer - Crystal Geyser CG11_big_fil_rev_8/21/14_0.20 (SPAdes) (version 2) | ecosystem: Environmental > Aquatic > Deep subsurface > Groundwater ...
ATAAAGTTTTTAATATGACAATAACTTCCAATAGGCCTCCTGTGATTGTTGAAATAAACAATCAAAGCGCTTTTACTGGTATAAATTATAGTATAAATATAACTGCAGATGATCCTGATTTTGACCCCGTAATAATAACTTCAAATTATTCAAGATTTGACAGCACAAGAATAAATTCAACAACCTGGAACTTTTATTTTACACCTTTAGCATTTGATATATCCAACCAAACGATATTCATATTAGCAAATGATTCAGACACTGGTTATGATAATGTGACATTTGTACTCAATATAACAAAATTGAATCATGCGCCTTATTTTGGAAGTGTGTCAAATGTGACATGCAATTGGAACGTTACATGCAGATTCAATATAACTGCGTCTGATATTGATGGGGATACAATAACATTGAATGCAACACCTGATATTTTTACCGTGAATTTAACAAATACAAGCCAAACATTATGGTTGGGAAGATTTAATTTTACCAACACAAATATGTCTGTGACAAGTTATTCTGTAACAGTTGTTGCGAATGACACCAATCTAACAAATTCAACATCTTTTTACATAAATATGAATTACCCCCCACAGATAAACTTTTACGCCCCTAATGAAACAAACTTCACTATAAATGAAAGCATAATAATTTTATTTAATGAAACCACCACTGACCCCGAAGGAGGATATCTTAATTATAGTTGGATGGTTGCTGGAGAGAATAGCAGTGTTATTTCTGCATGTGGGGCTTATGGAACAAATCAGACCTCATGCTCTGCAGATTTAAGGTGCACCTGGTCTTCCACTTTGTCTGCTTGCACACCAATAAATAGGTATTTGCCTTACGTTGAAACTGCAACAACAGAAAATTATACTTTTGCTACAGATTATACTTCTGCTGGAAATTACAGCATAGTTTTTGTTGCTAAAGATAATAATCTTGCAAATAGCACAATTTATTGGAATGTCACGGTTGTAAATATAAACAGACCACCGGTTTATGGAATGAAGATATATTCAAATTACAGTGATTTTTCATCAGGAACATTTAATGCAACCAACATCACTTCAGACGGATATATAAGACTCGCAAACAACAGCACAAATTTCACAGAAAGCGGCACTTATATATCCCCAACAATAGATTTTGCTGACGCTTCTAATGAATTATATCTCACAACAATTTCATGGTCGGGTAATATATCAGATTTAACTAATATATTTTTCCAGACAAGAACATCCGCAGATACTGGAATGAATTCTTCATGGAGTAATTATACCAGCACAAGCGGTTCTAATATAGAATCAACACCGGCAAGATACTCTCAATATGGAATATTGATGAACACAAGCAATGTAAGTGTGACACCCAACATCAGTCAGGTTATTGTTGGGTATACTATAGCAAACAAAACACTGAACAACAATGTTGTTCTTCTCAATTGGGTTGATTTAGATGATTATTTTTATGATACAGATACCAACGATATAGTTAATATTTCTGTTTCAGGAAATACAAACATAAATGTTGAGATTGACCAAAGCACAAGAAAAGTCAATTTGAGACCATTGAATAATTTCATAGGCTCTGAAAATATAATGTTTACTTTTAATGATAGTTTTGTATCTGTATATAGCAATTACATAAAAATAACGTACATAGAAAATTCATCTGATTCAACATCTCCCTCACCACTTTCATCCGGCGGAGAAGGTGGCGGAGGAGGAGGGGTTTCGATACAGACAGAAACAAAGAGCAGTGATAGTGGGAAAAAGTTTATAGGATTTAAACTACTCCAGCCAGGAACACCAGTTTATTATGAAAATGGGACTGTTATGGCTGTTGTGAGGGTTTTTAATGGTGCTAATGAAACACTTTCAGGCATACACTTATCTGCATCTACGAGCCTCCCGGGCATAATCCCATTATTATCAAAAGAGTATATAGAAACGCTTGATACTGGGGAAGAAGATAAATTTTGGGTGATGGTAGATACTAACACCGTAAGTAGTGCATTTGATATAACAATTAACGGTACAGTAGACAATCCTGTTCTGTCTGATAGTGCAACAATATATATGAGCACACTTCAGAAGGGTCAATTAAACAAGACACAGATTAATACAAAAATAGATTTTGTGAGAGATTTACTTAACCAGAATCCAGAGTGCCTTGAATTAAATGAAGTACTTCAGAGAGCAAGTGATTATGTTAAGACAGGGGATTATGCAAAAGCAAGCCAGTCGATTGATTCTGTAATAGAAAGCTGTAAATACCTTATAGCCAGAGCGGAAAAACCTGCCCGGCAGAAAACAACAATTGATATTTGGAAAAAAGAGATAAGTGACCTGATGAAATCACCAACAGTGTACCTTACACTCATAAGTTTAATAGTGTCATCTTTGCTTATATTTGGTTATTATTTGTGGAAAAAACCGAAGTCCCCGCTTCAGTTAGACAAAGACACAAAAACATAGCAACTATAATAGATATTATAAAACTAGAATTTCTCATATAATTTAGTTATGTGAAAATATACTTCTTTTTTTGCAGGTGAAGAAAGCTTTGAATAAAGAGAAAGTATTTTTGAATAAACTTCTCTGGCTTCTTTTTTCTCTCCATTTTTAAGATGTATTCTTGCTTTATGCACCATGTCAAAAATCTCTACTATCGAAAAATCCTTTTTGATTTCTATTCTTTCTTTTGTTACTTCTGCATTTTTGCTTTCTGCAGATTTTGTTTTATGTATAAACGAATTTGAACCAGATTGAAGCTTTTTTTTGAACATAATTTCACTCATTACACCATTTATAATTGTTTGAAATTGGTCGGTTATTTTTTTAAACTCTTCAGAACTTATTGTTTTTTCTGCATATTCAATTTCAAGAAGATGCTCAAAGAACTCCCAGATTTCTTCCCTTGTTTTCAAACCAACTTTCTTTTTTTTCATATCGTCTTTTATCTCTTCAAAAGTCATTCTTGTTTTTGAGTTAAAGAAATCTGAAAAGAAATGATTGATTATTGATGGAAGCTGTTTTATATCTTCTGGCCCCAGCTGTTTTATCTTGGAAAGTGTATTTTCCTTTAGAGAAAGCAGTCTTTTTTCCTCTTCTTTTGAACCATCAGCAAATGCCATATTTCCTGTATACATAAACTGACTATAAAATTTTTTCTATATCTGATAGAGTTTAACATAAATTTAAATATGAAGCAAATTTGCTTAAAGGTATGGATTATGAAGAAATGCTGGATAATGGAAGGGAAAAACTGCCCGAAGATATCTTAAAAACTGAGAGATTTGAGATACCAAAAGTATTAGGGCATCTGCAGGGGAACAAGACAGTAATAAGTAATTTTCATCAAATAGCTGCAACCCTAAGAAGACCTGTAAATCACTTACTCAAATATATTCTCAAGGAATTGGCTACTCCTGCTAATTTGACAGATAAGGCACTTATAATGGGAAGAAAAGTCCCGGCTTCAATGATTAATGACAAAATAAGGCAATATGCAGATTATTTTGTTGCATGCAAAGAATGCAAAAAGTTTGATACTAAAATGGAAAAGGAAGGGGATATCACTTTCATAAAATGCAGTGTTTGCGGTGCAAAACATACAATAAATTCCAGAATGTAATTCTTTGAAATTGCCAAGAACCCCTAATCATGGGTTAGTGGATAATTTCAAACATTTTATTATATATTTTATTAATGAGCTATTCAAATATTAATAATTTAACCAAACCAAGAGCCAAGACCTGTTTGTTTTTCAGCATCCTTCCCAAAAACACCTTCAACCCTTACTTTTGTAAGCTCAAGTGTCTGTTTTAGATATGTTGAAACATGGTACTTATTTGCAAGGCTTATGCTTGGTTCAAGATATTTTAGTATTGATCCTTCTGAAACAGTAAACAAAAGTCTGCCTGCGCATTTTGTGCATTTGCCCATCAAAGGAGGCCTTCTGTATTTAGAATTGCATTTTACGCATCTGAATTCCTGCTGGGAAAATTTTCTGAGGTTTCCTCTTATATCCTTGAGAAAATGCTTTTCAATTACAAGTCTAGCAACATCACTTTCATCAACTGCCCTGATTCTTTCTGCAATTTCCATCTGCCCTTTTAATTTCTCTTCCATACTTGGAAGAGTTTTATAGGCTGAACATTTTACTCCTATATTCATGCTAGATACTTGATGAGTAAATTTTATTTTTTCGTATTGAAGTTCAGTATTGAGTCTTTGCCCAAGCTGTTCGATTTTTATTTCCCATGCATTTTTCATTTCCTGTGCTGCATTGTAAAATTCAAGAGGATAGGTGCTAACAACATCAAGGCCGTGCACCATGTCATCTACTTCAGAAGGATTAAGCTTTGAGGTCAAGACAAGAGGAGAATCCATTGTTCTGCTTCCTCTTCTGTCAGGTAGAAACTGCCTTGAAAAATTAAGAAGCCCGTCCATAAGAAGAGAAACACAGCATTCGTCCCCATCACAATCTCTCCTTAATGCTGCATGCCAAAGAGGATGTGCAAAACATGCCTGTGTTTCTGAAAACCCAATTATTCTGCCAATCATCCCTGCTGAAATGTGTGGGGCTAGCCCTATTACCAGTTCTCCTACAACATCAGATTTATCTGAAAAATTGTAGTATGGTTTAAGTCCGTAAAAATTTGTGAGCAATTCATCTATAAATTTGGAAACTCTGAAAAGAACATCATCTGCGGCTTCATCCGTACCATCCAAAGCAGCTGGGAGAATTATATCCTGAGGTTTTAGCTCTATTGTTTGATCAGAAGATTCAAGTAAATTTGCATCCATGTCGTGAGTATAACCTATTTTTTTTAATTTTTCAACTGATGTACCTATTTCTTTAGGCTTGAAATGTGTCATGGGTAGCTCAGTCATATCATACCTTATTGTACCATCTTTATTTACAAATAAATCGTGTTTGGCACGAAGAATTCCTTTTGCAAAATTTTCAGGGATGTGGTCTCTGTTGGATGTGCCCCTGACCCCTTTTATCAAATCAGGATAAGTTTTCATACCTAACTTGTTAATTGCTGCCTGAAGAAACTGGCTTGTAACAATGCTTTGTTTTTTGTAGGTTTTTGCTTTGCCATGTAATTTACATAAGGGAGTTTTTATCAAACCACAAATTGTACAATCATAAAGTTTTGTTGTTGGTTTATCACAGGTTTCGCAAACTCCATAGATAGTATTTTTATCACAGGTTTCGCATTTATAAATGGGAAAATCCGCTGTGATTTTTCCTTCTTCTGCGGCTGATTGTATACTCCTTAACCTGCCACCCTCTTCCCCTATTGGGAATAAAGTGTGGGGGCTGCTTGCGAGTTTTCTCATTTTGGATTTTTCAGGCCTGCCCATTCTTGCACCAATAAAAGTTCCTGATTTGTCCCTGATTTCTACTGAAGAAAACTGGTTTATTATTTCGAGTGGCTTTTTATCTTTATTTTCTTGAAATATTTTAACTATTTTTTCAAATTCTTCTTTTGTTTTGGCATTGAACGTTGAGAAAATTGAAAGAGAATCTTCTTTGTTATAGACTACATATTCGTTGTTGACAACTGTGCAAGGTATACCTATCTGGTCTGATATATTTTTAGGCTCTTCTTCCATAGAGACTATTATTTTTTCTTCGCTGTCTTGAAGTTCAGAAAGAGGCTTCATTGATGAAAACCAAGAAAGTAATTTTTCGAGTTTTTCCGGTGTAGAAAGGTTCCAATGGTATGTAAAATAAGGATGCATTGGAATTTTAAATTCTTTTGAAATTGAAAGGGATTCTGCTGCAGTTAATTTTGTCTTTTGTGGATTTAAAATCAAAGAGATTATTTTTTCTGGTTCCATATGCCCTAACTTTTGTTTTTTCAGTTCTTCTTTCCAGTTCCCCTCCCATTTTTGCTTTAGTGATGCTTCCAGTTCCCGTACATACCACTCTTCATTGTAACCACAAGGTGCCAAAATGTGACCATTTTCAGAGAAATCACCATAACTTATCAGTATATCCCCTAAGAAAAGAATTTCTTTGACCATATCTTTTATTTTTTCTGCATCACTTTCGTTATCCACCCTAAGAATACTACCATCATTCATTTTGACTACGGGACCTTCAATATAATCATTTGGTGTGAGGGCTGTTGCTTTTCCCGGCCTTTCCATTTTAAGCTGGGTTCCTGTTGCAATATATTTATTTAGAAGATGCATTGTCGCAGGATGAATCGAAGCAGATGAAAAGCCAGACATTCTTGACCTCCCATATCTTAACCTAAACCCCCCTTCTTTCATGGGGTAAGTAAGAACTGGCCTTCCTGCAACTAAATCTTGAATAAACACATAATTAGGTGTTATTTTTTTCTGCTGTGTTTTTTCCTGTGTTTTTCTCGCTTTGACTTTTTTTTGGAGTTCAAGAAAATCCTTGAGAAACCCCCAGTGAGACAAACCGAGTTCCACCCCCCATTTACTCAACCTTAACCATATCTTAGCTGATTTTTGACAAAGCCCTTCAGCAAGAACAAGACAAATACCGCCCCTTATGAGATTTGTTTCAACCCTTGGGAGATCCTTATAATTTGAAACCTCAAATTTTTCAGTGGGCTCTCCATTAACCTCAACTGGAAGATGACTAGTCATAAATTTTATTTCTTCCTCTGATGGAAAATATTGGAGATTAGTTACCCTTTCATGATAGTTTTGAATTTCAGTAACATATCTGTTAACTTCTTCTTCTGTGGGGTCATACAGACCGTATCCCATCTTTGAGCGCACATAATCACCAAGAACCACTGATGTTGCAGCTGCAGTGCCTCCTGCACCCCTAACAGGCCCGGAATACCAAAGAGAAACATAGTTCCCACCATCTTTTCTCTGCTTTACCTTGAGAAAGGTAAACCCTTCCAAAGGAGCAGATACAATACCAAGGGTGAGGTAGGCAAAACCAACTTTTATGCCAACTTCCATGGCTTCTTCATCATTTTTGAAAGTGCAGAATTTCTGTTTTGCTACATCTTCAGCAATCTTAAAGCCGACTCTCCAATCCAATCTTTTGTATTGGGTTTCATAGTCCTGTATTTTTTGTACCATCCCTATACCGACAAGCTGTGGTGCAACTTCCCTGATAAGACCTTCTACTCTTTCTGCCATATTTTTTGCAAGAACGATATCTACTTTATCTTCCGGATCATATTTTTTTGCCCTTGCTTTATTAGCATAAGAATAAGCTTTACCAACATTTTTTTCTATTGTATCAAAATATTCCTGCATTTCAGGGCTTGCTTCTGCCATGTCAAAACCTCATTATTTTCATTTCTCTTGTTTTTAGATTTGCAACTGGCACCCTTCCCGGTTCTGGATGGTGACCAACTTTTATCTGAAAACTTGTAATATCCTGCCAACACGAACCACAAATTAAGGTTGTTGCTTTGTATTGCGCAACTGCAGTTTTATGGATATGCCCTGTAATAAAAAAATCTGGCACCGTGCCTATTGTCAATGGATCATGTTCTGTATCTGGGAGATAGGGTGATGATGTGTGGGTAGGTGCAACGTGCCTTTTCTGGAGAAGGTATTTCATTATCAAATCTGCACGATCATAGCCGCCGGAAAATCTTATTTTGCTTATGTTTGCTACATAATAATCAAAACTGTATCCATGATAAAGCAAAACATCAAAACCTGAGAAATTATTTGATGAATGTATATTTACAACACTCGGGTTGCTTACAAATACCACATTTTCAAGAGCCAGCAGAGATTCTCCAAATCCTTTTGAAAAAGGAGGTTGGGGTTCGGCAAGCCTTATTGAATCATGGTTTCCTGCGATTATTATAATTTGTATGTGTTTTGGGATTCTTTCAAGAAGTCTTGTGCATTCTTCGTACTGTTCATAGGCATCTACTATTTCCAAATCACTTTCCTGAATAGGATAAATTCCTACACCGTCCACAAGGTCTCCTGCAATGAAAAGGTATTTTGTCTTGCTTGCTATTTCTTTTTGCGCTTCACTTCCTGTTTTAAGATTAATCCATTCGAGAAATCTCTCAAATTTGTCCCTTAAGAATTTTTTAGACCCAATATGCAAATCAGAAAGAAATAGTGCATAAACTTCATCATCACATTTTTTTAGTTCTTTATGAGGTATATCTGGAAAATAAATATTGTTTGCAAAGACAATTTTTCCAGAATTGCCGCCAACAACACCAATAACCTCATCAAATGTTGTATTGTTTGCAAGTTCGTATAATTCTGGTTTTGATTTTTTTACAACAACTGTAATTTCTCCTGTTTGGTCTTCTATTACAAGATTTATGTTGCCGCCTTTTGTTTGTTGTTTGTCTTTTATCATACCAATTATCGCAACATTTTCCCTCTCCCTTTTCTGCAAAACTCTTGAGATAGAGATAACGGACCTTAAATCCTGCCTGTTTCTCAGAATTTTTTCAAGTGTTTTATATCTGGAATTAAAATAATCCACAAAATCAGAAACTTCCCTTTTCTTTGGTTTGCCACTATAGGAAAAAATAATTTTTACTGTTCCTTTTTCTAACCCTTCTTTTAGTGATAATGTGTGTGTATTTTTTGCAGAAAATAATTCTTTTTTTTCATCAGATTCTTTTTGTTCTTGGTATATGTGTTCTTTAGCCCCGCCCTCAGCGCGCATGTTTTTAGAATAAATTGTTTGAAATATTTCTTTATTCAAAACAGCAGCTTCTTTTTTCTGCAAATCCTGAAAATTAAAATTCTCAAAAAGTTCAGAATTGTCAAGAAGTTCTTGAGTTATAAGTATGTCTTTTTCCATACAAAGCTCAATGATTTTTCTCTTTGTTGAAGACTTTTTTTCATCATCCATTGTTTATTTCTAAAGATTCCTCTAATATTTTTTTGATGCCTGTTTGTAAATTCTGCGCTGCAATAAGCGAAATTTCCCTTGTTCTCCCATATCTTCCCTTAGAAATGGTTTTTGTTGTTATAATTCCAAACATTTCGAGTTCGCCTATTATATCCGACACTCTTCTTAAAGTCAGCGGCCTCATATTAAATTTATAACATAATTTTTTATAAACATCATAAATTTCACCCGTTGCAATATTTTGGTTGTTATTTAGACTTAACACAAAAACAGAATAAAGTATTGTTTGTGTTTGTTTTGGTTGTGTTGATACTATTTCAAGGACTCTTTCTTTTTCTATTTTATCTTCTGCCAAATCTATGTGGTTTATTTCTATTTTCTCATTGTTTTCACGCTCTGCAACTTCTGCAGAAACCCTTAATAATTCAAGTGCTCTTCTTGCATCTCCGTGTTCTCTTGCAGCGTATGCTGAACATTTTTCTATAACACCCTCCCCCACAATATTATCCTTAAACGCCAATATTGCTCTTTCTCTCAATATTTGTTGAAGTTGGATTGCATTATATGGTGGAAAAATAATTTCTTCTTCTGAAAGAGAACTTTTTATTCTTGGATCAAGATTGTCTACAAAAACCAAATCATTTGATATGCCTATTAAAGATATTTGACTATTTTTTAATTCCGAATTAATTCTTGTTAAATTATATAAAATTTCATCGCCTGCTTTTTTAACAAGCTGATCAATTTCATCTAAAATTAAAATTATTGTTGTCTTTTCTACGTCTATTGCTGAAAAAAAACTTTTATAAACTTCGTCTGTTGGTAATCCTGTTGGTGGGATTGCTTTGCCGAATTCTCTTGCGAGCTGCGCAATAAGACGATATTCTGTATCTGCTACTTTTTTCATTTTACAGTTTATGTAAACTGATTTTATAGGGATTTCTTTTTTCATAGAAACTTCCATAATTTGTTCTAAAACATATTTTACAGAAAGTGTTTTGCCTGTTCCAGTTTTGCCATACACAAAAAGATTAGATGGTGTATCCTGTTTGAGTGTTGGCGCAAGTATTTTTGCAATTTGATCTATTTGTTCGTCTCTATGGTGTATGGATTCAGGTATATAATTAGATTGAAGTGCCTTTTTATTTTTAAATAATGATTCTTTTTTCAGAAAATTTTCAAAAAAATTTACCAGTCCTTTTTGCATGTTTTCCAGTAGAAATGAAGGGTTTATATAGTTTTGTTTATTTTATTATAGGGGTGACCCCTTTATTTCTAATGGAAGTGTCTATTTAATTTTTTATATATTAAATTTAATAATAAATTATATATGAAAATAATATATTTATTTTTTATTTTTGTGATAAAAAATTGATAATATTATATTTTTTTATTTTTTATAATATTGAATATATATATTATATTATATTTTTCAATATAGAATAATAATAAAATAAAGAAAAAAGAAGAAAAATAAAGCGAAAAACCGAAAAACCAAACAATCGAAAAAACTTTTGAAAAGTTCCATTGGAACCGAAGGTGTATAAAGTATAATATTAAATAATTAATATATAAACTAATATATAATAAATTCAAAAATAACACAACATTCAAAAACAAATACCTGATAAATTAATATATAATATATAATAAAAATAGGTGTGTGGTATTTTATATATAATAAACGAAAAACACACAACCAAAATATTTAATTATAACCTAATTGTATATAGAAACATTTTTATATTGGTATATGTAAAATGTATATAAATAATAAACATTTAATTATATATTAAAAAGGAGGGGTAATAATGGTTTTGGATCAAGTTGAGATCGTTACTTTATCTATAATTATTGGAACACTTGCAGCTATTGTTTATAGTTTAAGGATTTTGGTTCTTCT
>Ga0210019_1005319_pt1 | contig 10761 bp, 9 predicted proteins | sample CryGeyCG2114_020_2_FD_183969 | JGI IMG/M metagenome (GOLD analysis project Ga0210019, IMG submission 183969) | Groundwater microbial communities from aquifer - Crystal Geyser CG11_big_fil_rev_8/21/14_0.20 (SPAdes) (version 2) | ecosystem: Environmental > Aquatic > Deep subsurface > Groundwater ...
TCCGAAAACTGGATCCCGCAAAAAAGAATTTCACGAATCGCGCCATGGGTGATTACGGATAATGAGCGCAACAACGCCCGCCGCTATTCCGACAAATGGTTTCCCCGGATGTTCACGGTGATGTATTCGGCGAAGGAGAGTGTCATCAAGTGCATGTATCCGCTCGACGGGATCCGTTCCGGCCTGCTCGATTGGGAAATCGGTCTGGAGGATTTCGGTTCGGGCCGATTCACATTTAAATCCACCCGCAATTCCAATTCGGAAATTCACCCCGCAACCGAAGGATGGGGAGGGTTTGTCATCGATGACCAAAGAGTCATGACTTTCGTCCATGTTTGATCCGAACCCCACTTATACGAGAGATCCCCAATGACCGGCCCGCAAAATTCGGATGCCTACAAAAATTATACCTACGACATGTTCATGTTCAGCATGGGCGACGGGCTGGATGAAATCGACGCGTTCAACGAATGGGTGGAACACGCGCAACGAGACCGGCTGTATTGTTTCGAGGCGGCCCGAACGGGGACCCAGAAAACTTTGGTGCAAATTCAGCGGGAGACGGGGGAGGTTCTGGACGTCCTCAATTTTTCCAGCTACAACTACCTGGGCCTGGGCTATCACCCCGAGGTCATCCGCGCGGCCCAGGAGGCCATCGGGAAATTCGGCCTGGGCGCCGCCAGTTCTCCGGTCATCAGCGGAACCTACTCCATCCACAAGGAATTTGAAAAGGCCCTGATCGAATTTTACGATCTTCCCGATTGCGGAGTGACCCTGTTTTCTTCCGGATATGGAGCCAACATGGGAACGATCCCCTCCTTCGTTCAACCGGGACATCATATCGTGATGGACCAGGCCTCGCACATGTCCATCATGGAGGCCGCCCGGCTTTCCGGAGCCAGGATGCATTTTTTCCCGCACAACGATCCCGCACGACTGGAAACGCTCCTGAAGAAACTTTCCGCGGATCAAACACGGGTGCTGGTGTGCGCGGAAGGGGTTTACAGTTCCGACGGGGATTTTGGCCGCCTCGGCGAGATCGTCCCGCTTGCCAAAAAGTACGGCGCCTACGTGCTGGTGGACGAAGCGCACTCGTCCCTCATCGCGGGAGAAAAAGGGCGGGGCGTGGCGGAAATGCAGGGGGTCCTGGACCGGGTGGACCTGCACATCATCACCTTCAGCAAGAGTTTTGCGGGGGTGGGAGGCGCGCTGATCGCCAACAAGAAAATCACCCAGTACGTCAACTGGTACGCCAAGTGCCGTCTGTTCTCCTGCGCGCTGGATCCCGGCGTGACCGGGGGCATGCTCAAGGTCCTCGAATTGGCACGCGGTCCGGAGGGACAACAGCGGCGAAAACGCATCCGGGAAAACGCCGATTATCTGCGGGAACTTTTACAGGGCAAGGTGGAGCTGGGGGCCAGCCAAAGCTGGATCGTCACGGTGATCTACCGGCGGGAGCGGATCACGCTGGAAGTGTATGATTTTATCCAAAGGAACGGACTGGACGCGAGCATCATGGAATTTCCGGCGGTCCCGAAAAACGAAGCCCGCTTCCGCATGTTCGTCACCTCCGAACACACCCGCCCGCAACTGGAACGCGCGGCCGAGATCGTTCTGGCCGCGGCCCGTCATTTCAAATTTTAACAACTCATGCCCCCGCAGGGGAACAAAGACACTTCCATGAAATTCGATCCATCCGCTTTTTCGCCCAAAACTTTCGATTACGAGCTTCTCGATTCCGGTCATTCCCGCAAACTGGAACGGTTTGGAGAACACCGGTTCATCCGGCCCGCCGGCCTGGCCGTCTGGCCCCCCTCCCTGCCCGAAAGCGAATGGAAAACGGCCCGGGGTGAATACCGGTATTACCGGGGAAGCAAACAATCGGCCAGCGGCGAGTGGAAATACGGCGCCGGGAAAGGGGCTCCGAGGCTCCCCGAAGACGGCTGGTCGCTGAGGTTCCGGCATTTGACCTTTCAGGTCAAACCCACACCTTTCGGGCATTTGGGCCTGTTTCCCGAGCAGGCGCCCAACTGGGTCTGGATCGGCGAGCAGGTGGAACGGCACCCGCAACGGGAGGTGAACGTCCTGAACCTGTTCGGTTACACCGGGGCCAGCACCCTGGCGGCGTCCGCGGCGGGGGCACGGGTAACCCATCTCGATGCGTCGAAATCGGCGCTCACCTGGGCCCGGACCAACCATGAACTCTCCGGCCTGGGCGGCCGGCCGGTGCGCTGGATCCTCGATGACGCTCTCAAATTCCTTCAACGGGAACACCGCCGGAAGAATTTATATGACGCCATCGTCATGGACCCCCCCTCGTTCGGGCGCGGGCCCAAGGGAGAAGTCTGGAAAATCGAAAACACCATGGGCGAGCTTCTGTCCCTGTGCCAGAGCGTGCTGACTCCCCGCCCCCTGTTTTTCCTGATGACCACCCACACGCCCGGATTCTCCTCCCTCACGCTGAGAAACATGATCCGGAAATATATCCCCTCCACCGGGCGGGGGCACTTCGAATCGGGGGAACTGTTCCTCCCCGAGGTGCGCGGAGACGTGCATCTCCCCAGCGGATTTTATTCCCGCTGGAGCGTGGAGTAAAACCTGCGGGCAAAAAAAATCCCCGGCCTTCCGGCCGAGGATGATTTTATCAATTAGCAAACTAACGGGAAATCCCGTAGCGGGGACCCCTCTGGTTTATTTGAGGTCCGAGCATCGGTCCCGGACGCACGTCAAGCGTTCGTCAAAGAACTGCGTCTTGCAACGCACCTGTTCCCTGCCGTCCAGACCGCCGCATTCCTTTTTGCTGTGAGCCTTCGAAATTGCCGCACACTCCGTCCAACAGGCCTTGCGCCGGGTCACCCGGTCCTCGCGCCCATTATCTTCCAGCGGCTGGTTCCGCGCCTCTTTCATGACAGGTTTGGCCGGTGGGTGTTTGGCCGCATTTTCAGGCTTGGAGTCGGGAACCACACGCTTCGCGTCCTTCACCTTGGTGCGGGAATTGTCCGTGTCCCCCAATCCTTTGACCTTCGAGGGGACCTTGGGAATCGACGCCACCGAACCGCTGACGTGCACCGGAGGAGCCGAAACCGCCGCCCCGCTGATATGCTGGGGAACCGAACCGTCGGCAAACACCGGAATACCGAAGCCTGCAAGGCTTCCTATCGAAATCGAAATCAAAAGCATCTGGAAATTGCGCATCGGCCCCTCTCGTCTGATGACATGCATAATATACGATTTTCCGGCCGCGGAAGGTCAAAATTAAACCGATCTACCTCGGCCCTTATCTCTTTTCGGAAATAGTAAAATTTTCCTTTAGCTTTTTCCAAACCCGGCACCGGGGAAATCCCAAATTGTCCTCCCCCGGCAATCCGGTTATAATCGGTTTCACTTTGATATTAGCCTTATCGAGCCCAGAAACCCATGACACGCAACCTCATCGACTTTATCAGGGAACACGCCGGAAAAGATCCGGAGCATCCCGCAATTATCGACGGAGACACCGTCCTCAGTTATCGCGGCCTTCTGGACCGTGTGGAGCGGTTCGCCGCCGCGCTGGGGAAGCTGGATCTGAAGCCCACCAGTAAACTGGGGCTGTTTTGCACCAATCAGCAGGAATACCTTGTGGTCCTGCTCGCCGGTCTGCTCAAGGGGATCCCGGTCATCCCGTACAACATTCTCCTCTCGCCGGAGGATCTTGCGTTTATCACCGGGGATGCTGAAATCGATATTTTGGTGGTCGATTCCATGTTCCTGCGGCCGGAGACGGGGCCTTTCTTCCGGCAATTTCGGCACAGGATTCTGATCGGCAAACCCGAATCGCCCGATGCCGGCGAGGGATTCCTCCCGTTTGAGACCCTGCTCGCCTCCGCTCCCGAAACGTCCGGATCGGGGAAGCACCCGCGCGGCCCGGGGATCCCCGATGTGATTCTTTACACCTCGGGCACCACGGCCCGTCCCAAAGGGGTGATGCTGGAGGCCCGCCAGTTCGACCTCAATGCGGAAAATGTGCACAAGTACCTGACCTTCCGGCCCGACGACCGGGTCATCGTCGCCCTTCCCCTGTTCCATTCCTTCGGCAATATCATGGCCTGGGTGGTCCTGCAGGCCGGAGGCACGCTGATCCTTCTCAGGCAGTTCGCGCCCAAAACCATCCTCACCAGTATTGCCCGGCACAAGGCGACCATTTTGCCTCTGGTGCCCACGATCTACGGCTTTCTCGTCGAGTTATATTCCCGCGGAGGATATGATGTCTCCTCCCTTCGCTACTGCATTTCCGGAGGAGCGGCCCTGCCGGAATCCCTGCTCCACAAGGTGGAAAAAACCCTCGAGGTGACGGTAATCGAAGGATACGGCCTCACCGAGACCTCTCCCGTCATCGCCGTCAACACCTTTGCCGAAGGGAGCCAGCCGGGATCGGTGGGACGGGTCCTTCCCAACCTTGAGGTGAAAATCGCCGACGATGCCGGCCAGGCGGTCGAGCAGGGAGAAGTGGGGGAAATCTGCGTGCGCGGAGAAACCGTCATGCGCGGGTACTGGAAACGAACCGAAGAAACCGCCCAGACCCTGACGGAGGACGGTTGGCTGAAAACCGGAGACCTGGGGCACTTCGACGACCGAAACCGGCTTTACATTTCCGCAGGAAGGAAAAAGGATCTCATCATACGGGCGGGGGAAAACGTTTCTCCCCTGGCCATTGAGAACGTTCTCATGAATCATCCGGACGTGGCCGAAGCCGCCGCGGTTGGGATCGCCGATGAGAGGGTGGGAGAGCGGGTGCGGGTATGCCTGGTGCTTCAACCGGGAGCACCCGCCTATAAAAGCGCGCTCAAGGAATTCTGCCGCCAACGGCTTCCGGCCTTCATGATCCCCGACGAATTCGAGTTTTTTGAGGCCCTGCCTAAAAACGCCGCCGGCAAAATTTTAAAATCGGAACTGAAGCGGACCCTCTAAGATTCGCGTTACCCATGCGCGGGCAGGGTGAACTCGCAGACGTGCTCTTGAAACCCTCGGCGGGTCCCCCGTCTCAAGGCCGGGCCGCGCAACGGAAACCCAGACCCTCGATTCGGTAATCCACCCATAGCCCCTTGCGCCATGCCGACTGCAGGGATCGCCCATCCGTTTCCCAGGCTCCGCCCCGCAAGACCTTGTAATTGGTTCCGCCCCGCATCGTTAATTCGTCTGCCCGCTGGGGCCCCTGGGGGTTTTCCCGGGGACTCATGAAATAATATCTTTCATCGAACCAGTCGGAAACCCACTCCGAAACGTTGCCCGCCATATCGTAAAGCCCGAACGGATTGGGCGGAAACGACCTCACCGGCGCGGTGTGTTTGAATCCGTCGGAACCGGCCGCGCGAATGTTCAGATCGCAGTTCTGGTCGCAAAAATTTCCCCTGGAGGGATCGACCTCGTTGCCCCAGTAATAGAGCGTACGCGTGCCCCCCCGCGCCGCATACTCCCATTCCGCCTCGGTGGGAAGGCGCTTACCGGACTTTTCGCAGTACCCCTTGGCTTCCAGGTAGGTGACCATTTCCACCGGCAGGTCGGCTCCCTTGAAGCGTGACGGATTCGTACCCATCGCCGCCTGGAACGCCCCCTGCGTAACTTCCGTCTTGTCCATTTTGAACGGGGCGAGGCACACCTCGTGCTCGGGTTGTTCGATCGAGGGTCCCTGGTTGTTTCCCATCGTGAAACATCCCCCGGCCAACATCGCCATCTCCGCCGAGGCTCCGGCCCCCTTCTTCCCGATCAGCTTCATCTTGACTTCGTTATACTCTTCGCGAACCTGTTCGTGCACCGAGTGGGGAACCCCCAGGTACCGGATCTTTGCCCGTTTGTGCGGCACCATCTCCATTTTGCCCGTTTTGAAAAAAAACAGGCGGTAATGGGATACCGGATCTTCCGACGGAGGGTCGATATAGTTCCGCATGTTGTTCTTGACGTCTTCCTTGAGGACGACATTTTCATCCACGATTTCCGCTTCCAGGGGTTCGGTCTCCCCTTCAAGTTCCACCATCACCTTGCGCTGGGTTGTCACTTCCATGCCGAGAATTTTGTTGAGCAGGCTTTCAGCTTCCTCATACTTTTCCAGCCTGGCCTGCGCTTGCGCCAGAGACCTCAGGATCCGGTAATTTTCCGGATCCTCCTTAAGGGCGCGGGAATAAAGATCTTCGGCCGCGGCGGCATCCCCCAGCGACAGTTTCTGGTCGCCTTCGGCCAGCAGTTGGCCGATGTCGGCCCAGGCCGGAACGGAACTGAAAACACAGGCCATCCAAAACAGGAAGCCTGAAAGGATACGGAATCTGCGGAATGCGGTCACGGGTGGGCTCCTCCGCTGAATGTTATTAGGGATGAAAATTTGAAAAAGATTATATTACCACCGCCGGGCATGCAAAGAAAACCCCCGCGTGAGAACTTCAGCGGGACTTTTCTTCTTTCCCCGGGGGACGCGGGGGTTTGCTCACTTTGGGTTCGGCAGGATTGGAGGGCTTTTTATTGGAGGCCGTCCTGATTTTTTTCAATTCGCCCCACTCCTCGCCCAGGGGTTTCTTTTTGTATTTGTCCCGGCGCGGGAAATAGTCGATTTCGTCGATCATGACGGAGGATAGGTTCCGTTAGAGATCAGGGATCGGGATACAACCGCTTCAACTGGTCCACGGCCGGACCGGTCATCCCGAGCGCAAGAGCCTGCTTTAAATGAGCCGCCGCCGCACGCGGATTCCGATTGATAGTATACACCAAAGCGAGATTGACGTGCCCGGAACCATACACCGGGTTGATGGCCACCGCGTAGCGGAGCGCCCGCTCCGCGCGCCGGGACTGATTTCCCCGCAGATACGTCTGGGCCAGCAGATCCCAGCCCCGCTCGTTCTGCGGCCAGGCCCGGAGGGAGTCCCATGCCCGCTCCCGCGCTTCTTTGGAGTAACCCTGCACTAAAAGGTGCGCTCCGTAAAAAAACAGCAGGTTCGGGTCATAGGGATTTTTTTCCCAGGCCATCCGGATATGACGGTCGGCCTCCTCCGCTCGTCCTTCCATCGGGTAGGTCAAAGCCAGTTTGAACCAGGGGGTCCAAACTTCCGGGATTTGCCCGGCGGCTTCCCGGTATTTCTCCCGCGCTTCCGCGGGATGTCCCGACTGAAACAAAACGTCACCGCGACGCATCGTTCCGGACCAACCCGCGCGTTCCGCCACTTGTTCCGGACTGAATTTTGGAGTCGCCCACACCACGAGGATCAGGAGAGTCAGCGAAACGGTGCCGATCCCGGCGAGGACCCGTCGTGGACACAGCCGGTCCTTCCCTGCGGTTTCGCGCACCGCCCTGCGATACAACCCGATCGCCCCCATCACCAGAATCAGTTGGAGCACGGGGAAAAGCACCAGGAACATCCCATCGCGGAAATTCCATCCCTCGAAGTCGATCATCGGCCAAACCTTGAACACGTTGGACGACCGGAGCAGTAAACCGGGGTGGTTGACGATGGAATTGAGGCCGGGCCCCAGCGCTTCCAAGGTAAAACGCGGATGATTGTAAGGAAGCGTCACCTTGTACTGAACCACCATCAGATATTGCGCCACGACCGCGAGCCCCAGGGTCGGGCCGGATGACCATCGTCCCCAGCGCGTGGTCAAGGCGCCCGCCAGCAGGGAAGCCAGACCCAGGCCGAGTACCGGCAGGGCGGAAATAAAATGCCGCTCTCCGTATGAGGCCGCACCTTCGGGATACAGAAGCACGATGGCCGCCAGGGCCAGGAGGTATGCCAGCAGACCGGGCCGGAGTTCTTTTCTGGGACAGGCCACCAGCAATCCGGCGCCTCCCGCGCACGCCAGCGGCATGGAATACGCCAGTCCCCATTGCGCGCCGGTCAGGAGGTTCCATCCCCTGTTCAAAAATTCGGGCAATGAAAACCCCAGAATCCCCTGCCCACCCAACTGAACGGAACGCGCCGGTAGCGGCACCCCGTTCAGCGCCTGCCAGGCCGCCAATTGCGGTGCGAGCACCACCAGCACTCCCACTCCGAATCCGGCCCAACGGAGAATTCCGGACTTGAGAGTCTCCCTTTCCGGTTTTCTCATCTCCTCGACCACAAAAAGAATCTGGTCCAAAACGTACATGGCCACAAACGCGATGTTGAGCGCCCGCGTCAGGCACAGATACCCCAGCAGGCACCCCATCAGCGCGTGGAGCGAAATCTCCCGCGATCGGCGAAAGCGGATCCAAGCGAGGAGAAACGCCGCGGCCAGAAAAAATTCCAGCGTGTGCGCCATCCTCTGCCGAATGAAGGTGAAGTACAGAAGGGGAGAACCGAGCCACATCCCGAGCGTGGCCATCCAGGCGATCCGTTCGCTGAAAAATCGGCTCGCGGTGTGCGCGGCCAGCAACAATCCCGCAAACAAAACCGTGCCCGAGGCCAATGCGGTGGCGATCATGTAGGGGTCCGAGTAGCCGTCGGGAAGAACCGGATACCCCAGGGAATGCGCCAACAGGGTCAGGGCGTGGGCGGCCAGGAAAAAGGGAAAGAAGAAGGCGCCCTGCCCCATCTGCCAGTTGTTGAACACATAGCCGGTGGCGGTGAACGTTTCGGCGTGAGCATAATTCAACTCGTTGGCAAAATCGAGGTCGTGATCGATGAACAACGAACGGAGATAGGCGTAATACCCCTCGTCGTCGCCCGCATCGATGCGTTGCACCGAGTAGAATCCGGTATGGGCCAGAGGGGAGATGCCTTCGTTGAACACGCCCAGCGGAGTCAGCAGAAGGAAGAACAGGAAAAAAATCGCGGCGGCGAGGATTAGGGAACGGTGGGTCATGGGTTCCGCGGGAACGAGGGAACTTCAGGAAAAGTGGAGCAACCCGGCCGGAAAGCGCTCCAGGGCGCGGGAATCAACGGACCAGGCCTTTTTGAACCAGAACCCGATGCGCTTCTTCCACCCGGGAGGTGGCTTCCTGGTCCCGGCTCCACCGCACCAGGTCTTCGAGTCCTTCCTGGATCGACAACCTGGGCTCGAAACCCAGAGACCGGATGCGCGAGATGTCGGCGTAACAATGGCGGATGTCGCCGTTCCGGAATTTCTTGATGACGTTGGGACGGAATGATTTTCCGCACAGGTCGATGAGGGTTTCAGCCAGTTTCAGGATGGACGTGGGTTTCCCGGTGCCGATGTTAAAGATACCATAATCGGCGGCGGAATTTTCCAGGACGGTGAGTTTCCCGCGCACCAGGTCCTTGACATGGATCATGTCGCGGATCTGGAGTCCGTCCTCGTAAATCAGCGGGGGCTTGCCGTTCATCACCGCAGAGCAGAAAATTGCGGCGGCGCCAGTATAGGGGTTGTTCAGGCTCTGGCGCGGACCGTAGCAATTGAAATAGCGGCAGGCGACGGTGGGAACCCGGTGCGCGCGCCCGATCATCAGCGAGTACACTTCCTGATCCTTCTTGCTCTGGGCATACACCGACGTGCAGTCGAGTTCCTTCGTCTCATCCGTGGGCAGGGGTTCCAGTTCCCGGCCGCAGGAGGGGCACCGCATTTCCCATTGTTCCTCGCGAAGCTGGGCCTCGGGCCTGGGTTCGAGGCACAGGCGGCCGTGCTCCTTGCAGAAATAGCGCCCCTCGCCGTACAGGCTCATGGAACTGGCCACCAGCACTTTTTCGACCGTGTGCTTTTCGTTGACCAGGATGTCCCAGAGGACGCCGGTTCCCTGAACGTTGGTGGAAATGTACTGGTCGATGGAGTACATGGACTGCCCGACGCCCACCTCGGCGGCGTCGTGAATGACGATGGCGCATCCCTCGACGGCCTTTTTCAGGCTCTCCCGGTCGCGCACGTCTCCCTTGATGAACTCGGCATCGGGGTGAAGATACGCCGGCCGGTCCGCCCCGGGACCATGCACCTGGGGGGTCAAGTTGTCGTAAACCCGGACGGAATAGCCCCGCTCCTCGATCAGCGCATCGACCGTGTGGGAGCCGATGAATCCGGCTCCGCCCGTCACCAGTATTTTTTTACTCATGAACACCTCGGGCCATTATCGGCGGCCATGAGCCGCCCCGGAGGATCCAAGGGTTGCAAATGGGCGAATCTCGCACAGTCCTGAATTTTAGCAGGATGCTGAAAAAGTTCAAAATTATCATCTCGATGTCCCGCGAAGGATCTGGCCTGATTCCTGAAGCCGAACCGGTCAAGGAAACGGTCCGGACCCGTCGCGGCAATGCGGCTTGGAATGACATCCCATGGAGTTTTGAAACATCTTATATGAAATGCCCCGCGCGAAAATTCGATCGAAGCATTGAGATGCAGATCAGCCTCCCCCGCCACCCGCGTCATTCCCTGAATGACGCACCCACAGGGACCAGGAGTTGGGGCGGGGGAGGAAAAAGCGGTCCCGTCCACAGGGGAGCGGCTCAGGTTGCCGACATCGAGCCCCTTCCCTGGTTCTCCGGCAAATGACAATACCACTTCGGAATTCTGCGAAATTAACTTGAGCGGTTCTTTGGCGGGCCCTGGCGACCGTTTCCAGGGGACGGATGGCGTATGCCCCGTTCGCGTCCCGGCCAGATCCCTCGTTCCACTCGGGATGACATTAAAAAAAGCTCGGACTGGCATTGAAAAGCTCCATCTGTCATTCCGAGGAGCGGCACAGCGACGAGGAATCTTGCATCGATTCGGGAAGACGCATGCCCCGTTCGCGTCCCGGCCAGATCCCTCGTTCCACTCAGGATGACATTAAAAAAAGCTCGGACTGGCATTGAAAAGCTCCATCTGCCATTCCGA
>Ga0210019_1005321_pt1 | contig 10755 bp, 11 predicted proteins | sample CryGeyCG2114_020_2_FD_183969 | JGI IMG/M metagenome (GOLD analysis project Ga0210019, IMG submission 183969) | Groundwater microbial communities from aquifer - Crystal Geyser CG11_big_fil_rev_8/21/14_0.20 (SPAdes) (version 2) | ecosystem: Environmental > Aquatic > Deep subsurface > Groundwater ...
TCAAGCCTAGATTTGAGCAAGTTTGAAGCAATTTTCTTGACCAGTTTCCCATGCATGGACTTCACTCGAGGGATTCTATGAATTGGCGAAATGAGCTCAAAACCCCAGGGATCCAAAGTCGGCCGAGTAAATCTGATTCTAGCTCTTCAGGAGGCGCGTCCCTTTGGACCAAATGCCTCAATTGCGGAACGATTTTGTATCGGGTGGAAATCGATCGAAATGATTTTGTTTGTTTGAAATGCAATTACCATTTCATTATGCCAGCGCGCCGGCGGGTAGATCTTTATACTGATCCTGGAAGTTTTGTTGAATTTGACATCGATATGAAATCAACGGACCCCTTAGAATTTTTTGATCAAAAATCCTATCAAGACCGCTTGGTTGCTTCTCAAAAAAAATCAGGTGAAAACGAAGCCGCCATTTGGGGTAAAGCCTGTCTGGATGGTCAGGATTTTGCGCTGGGGATATTTGTTTTTGAGTTTATGGGCGGAAGTATGGGAGCCGTGGTCGGAGAGAAAATTACTCGATGCTTTGAGTACGCTTTAGAACATCGCATTCCAGCCGTGGTCGTTTCGTCATCGGGTGGTGCTCGGATGCAAGAAGGGATTTTGTCCCTCATGCAAATGGCGAAAACATGTGCGGCTTTGCAGCGCCTACGAAAAGAAGGCCTGGTTTATGTTTCGGTCCTGGCGCATCCAACGACTGGGGGGGTAGCCGCTAGTTTTGCGATGCTTGGCGATGTCAATATTGCTGAACCCGAAGCGCTTATCGGTTTTGCGGGTCCACGGGTGATCGAGCAGACCATCCGGCAGAAGCTCCCGGAGGGCTTTCAGCGGTCTAATTTTTTGCTTAAGCACGGTATGATCGACAATATTGTTGAGAGGAAAGAGCAGCGACGCTATCTTTCACGACTTTTCAAGATTTGTGCCCATCGCTTGAATAAAAAGGCTTCCTGACATAAGAAGCCATCAGTTCTATGACGATCTCCAAGCAAGTATTCGATGTGCCTTCTCTCGAGTTTTATAAGCTTGATAATATCTGTGAAGCCTTGAAGAAATTGGACAATCCTCAGCTCGGGCGACCTTGTATTTTGGTTGCGGGCACGAACGCCAAGGGGTCAGTTGTTTCCTATCTTTCGGAGCTGTTTCAACTAACGGGCAAAAAGATATCTAGCTATTACTCACCGCATATTGAATCCGAATGTGAAAGGATTCAAATTAACTCAGAGCTCATTCCTGAAGGGGAGCTTGAAAGATTGCGTGTTGCTCACAGAGAGGTCTTAAAGCCTCTGACCTATTTTGAACAAATGACTTGTCTGGCCTTTGAATATTTTCGAGAGCAGAAAGTGGATTTGCAAATTTTGGAAGTCGGTATGGGCGGACGCTTGGATGCGACGAATCTATCGGAGCCCTATTTCTCGGCTGTTACATCCATAGGATTGGATCATGAAGAGGTGCTGGGAAGGGGAGAGCGCGCGATTGCCCGAGAGAAATCGGGAATTATGCGTAAGGGACGAGCAGTTTGGCTTGCGGATTCTCTTAGTGAGCTAGCTCAAGAAAGTTGTCGGGAAGTCGCTCAGGAAGTTGGTGCGGAGATTCGATCTCCGTCATCCTCGGATTTGCCTGAAAATATTGTCCAGCAAATTCATTGTGAACTGAAGGATCAGACTGATTTTCAAATTGAAAACGCCAAATTGGCCGTGGCCATCTTTCTAGAGGCTTGCCGAGAATGGGGTTGGAAGCAAACAGCCTTACCTGAAAATATCTTTCGCAAAGCTAAACTCAAGGGCCGATGTCAGATTCTGAGTCGATCGCCAATTGTTGTTGTGGACGGTGCTCATAATGTAGAAGCGATTCGTGCACTTGATAAATTTCTGGAATTTAATTTTCCTGATCAAAAATTTTCAGGCGTCTTTGGCGTGATGAATGAAAAGGATCCGATTCCTTTGTTGAAAATCTTAAAGCCACGGCTTAAGGCACTTTATCTAGTGGACTACTATCCTCCGAGGCAGATTCCGAAACATCGACTAGGCCAGATGATCGATGAGTCGAAAATCGAGATTGAATCTGTAGTGGTGGAGACCGGTCTTGAATGGCAAGTTCAGCGTTTGCAAGATAGTGGTGAAAGCATTTTAGTATTTGGAAGTTTTTATTTAGCGGGACATATAATTCGTCATTTCGGGGAGTTCAAAAAATGAAGAAGCGTATCGAAGGACTTTATTTCGGTCGAAATATTCTGCGTGAAGCGGTTGCGGCTAGAGTTGAGATTTCAGAAATCTATTATGATACGGATGCGGCTTTTGAGTTTATAAATTCTATCAAGGGGATGAAATCTTTGGGCATAAAACAGGTTAAGGGCTTACCGGCCTTTATTAAGAATCAAGCTCATCAAGGGGTTGCGTTTTGGACGCCCCATACTTTTTATCGTCCATTAGGAGAATATGCACTCGATAGGCAGCGATTTGTGATCCTTTGCAATCGAGTTCAGGATATTCATAATTTTGGTTCAATTGTTCGCTGTGCCGTAGCCTTTGGTGCTGGTCTTCTCATTCACGAAGAAAAGAGGAGTGCTGAGTTAACCGCGGCGGCGATGAAGTCTTCGGCGGGCCTAGCCTTTCGGCTGTCGTTTTGTAAAGTTGGGCATCTTTCCGAGGCGACGCGCGAGTTGGCCAAAAAAGGCTTTAGGATTATAGGATTGGATGCCGGGAAAAATTCGGAAACACTTAGGGACTGGATACCGCAGTTCCCCCTGGCTTTGGTCTTAGGTTCCGAGGGAGAGGGAATCTCCGTCGATATCAAAAAACACTGTGAGAGTCTCGTGAGCATTCCTATGGAAAAGGCCGCCGAATCCTTAAACGTGAGCCACGCGGCCGCCATCGCCATGAATTGGGCGTATTCGTCGTTATAGACGGCAAAAGCGAGTTGAAAGTCTCTTTTTCAAGTCCCTTAAAACTGCTAGGAGAGCATTCTTATGGTGGATAAAGGTCCAGAGGATTCGAAGGAATCGCCCCTCACAATGGTGACATGTTACGATGCGAGCTTTGCGAGGCTTTGTGCAAAAGCTGGGGGGCTAGACTATGTGCTCGTTGGGGATTCGATGGGTATGGTCATTTACGGTCAGGAAAATACGAATGGCGTTAGTCTTCGGCAAATGATGGAACATGTTGCGGCCGTAAAGCGAGGCCTTCAAAGTTCTGGCGAGAAAAAATTGCCCCTCATTATTGCTGATATGCCCGCTGGAACTTATGAGTTTCCTGAAGAGGCCATTGATTCAGCAAAAAAACTGATCGAGGCCGGAGCGGAAATTGTTAAAGTGGAAGGTCCTGTTACCGAAGTGGTGTCGGCTCTGGACACCGAAGGTATTCGCGTCTGTGGCCATATCGGCCTGACGCCTCAAAGCATTCATGACTATAAACTTCAAGGTAAGACCCCTGAAGATGCCAATCGACTATTTCGAGAAGCCAAAGAATTGGAATTGGCCGGTGTTGAGCTTTTAGTTTTGGAAATGATTCCAAGTAGTTTGGCCTCTGATATAACAAATTCTTTGAAGATTCCAACTGTTGGAATTGGCGCAGGCCCAGATTGTAGCGGACAGGTTTTGGTTCTTTACGATCTTTTGGGTTTGAATCGCAAATTTCAACCCCGCTTCTTGAAGCGATTTGCGGATGGAGAAGGCTGGGTTGAAGAAGCCCTTCAGGCTTATCGAGATGAAGTTGTACGAAAGGATTTTCCGTCGAAGGAAAATAGCTTTTAATTTGAATCGGCTCCTATAAAGACAATGAAGGTTTTAAAAACAGCCTCTTCTCTGCGAAAATGGAGGACGAGTCTTTCGCCTTCGAGGAGTTTAGGCTTCGTTCCGACAATGGGGGCGCTTCATCGGGGGCATCTGTCACTGCTTCAACGATCCGTGAAAGACAATGATCTGACCATTGCGAGCATCTTTGTTAATCCAACTCAATTTGGGCCGAACGAAGACTATCTAAAGTATCCGCGCCCTCTTGCGCAGGATCTGAAGTTATTGCGTCACGCGGGGGTTGATATTGTATTTGTTCCAAATTCTCCCAAGGAAATTTACCCCTTAAAGGATGAGTTTAAGATTCGAGTGCCGACCTATTGGACAACAGCTATGGAGGCAAAGTTTCGGCCCGGACATTTCGAGGGCGTGGCGACGGTTGTTTTAAAACTCTTTTCGCTGGTGAAGCCTGATTGCGCGTATTTTGGTCAAAAGGATTTTCAGCAGCTTCGCTTGGTAGAGCGTTTGGTGGAGTCCTTTGGGTTGAATATTAAGATTGTCGCTTGTCCTACCTTGAGAGAGAAAAACGGTTTAGCGATGAGTAGCCGCAATGTTTACCTTTCGGACACAGAGAGGCTTCAAGCTTCTAAAATATTTAAAACACTCAAAGATTCTAATACTCTAGGCGAAGCTTCGAGACGCTTGCTTAAAGCCGGATTCAAAATTGATTATCTGGAAAGTTGGGATGACAAGCTTTCTAGAGTTACATTCAAGAAGCCCGCTCGATGGTTAGTTGCTGTAAAACTTGGTGGGGTCCGTCTTATTGATAATGTGCTGAAAAAACCATAAGACGAACCCTACCCGTGTCGCTCTTTTTAGATTGACGATTATAGTCTCGTCTAATTGGCTCTGATGCTTCGGCGCTGTAAGATCCTATCAATATGTCGATCAATGATGCGATCAATTCTGGATCGATCGCCCATCATATCTCGTAGTCGATAAGAGTCTTCGGCTGACAATAACTTAATTTTGACCAGCTCGCCGATTGTTTGGCTCATTTGCTGTTCATCAAAGTTTTTCATCCCATAGGTCGCATCCATTGCCATTTGGCAGATTTTCCCTACAAGTTGACTCTTTTCTGAATTTACAGATGCGGTAGGTAAACTACCCCCTAGATTACTGTTCATGATTCTCAATCCCCCATCTGTAATTACACAGAATAAAGACAATATGAGTCAAACAAATTCAGGAGCGTTTCCGGATTCTTGAGTATAATAGCGCAGGGTGTCATCAATTTCTTGCTGCAAGACCTCTGGATACATCAATACAACGAGCGCACGCTCTCCCAGGTTACGCTCGGTACGAATTCTCGCTATATTGTCAAAGGAATCCATAATTGACTGAAAGAAGGCAATCTCTGATCTGGGAAGCCAGAAGTAGAGCCGCTTGTCGGCGCTCGGGCTAATTGAAAAATCATTAGAATTTACCGAATGAGGCTGCATAGGAAGAGCTAAGCTCTTAATTTAAATTGGAAAATATGACGAGCCCAAATTGGGAGTGCCGCGCCCTGCGGGTTTAGCGATATCTATAAGCACTTGAATTATAAGGATCGCATTGCCTTTGGGGCAGCGTGTCACTACGCAAATCCTTTCTAGGTCTCATGACAATTACTGATCGATTCTTTGCTGCTTCGCAAAACCTACATACTGACAACTTTAGTTGTAAGTCGGGCACAAACTCTATTTCAAGACTCCTAGGCTCATGGTTTTAGTGTTCTGGCGCGCTGACAACTTTCGTTTAGGCACAAATGGCATATGCCTTGCGGTTAGACGCCAAGCAGGTTTACGAAAAAAATAAATGCGAAGGGAAGAGGGGATACAATGAAAAATCAGATTTTTGGGATGTTAAGCTCCGTAACACTCGCAGGCTTTGTACTGACGGGTTGTGGCGGCGGTAGTCTGGGAGATAAAGTTGCCATCTCCTTGGATCCACTAACTCAAATTGCCAGTCTATCAGTTGAGATGAGCGATGGATTAGAGGTTAACCTTGATGGGAATTTTGAAATTGCTCAAGGCTATGGAACCTTACATTTTCAACCTGCAAGCAAAACCGAAAATGCAAAGATCGTCATCGATTTGAATCTAGAAGCCGTTCTAGCCGGACAGCTTGGACAGTACGGCCTCGTAACGACGATGCCTAATGGTGCGCCATTACCTGTGGCCATGACGCCTCCATTGATCAAGTTTCCAGTGCTTCAAAATGCTGGAATAACCTTGGATGCTCTTGCGGCGATAACACCTGAACTTCAAGTGGGTGCTTTCGTGGGAATTTCACAATTCAAATCCCAGTACATTCCAATGGGCGTTTCGGTTTGTCAAAATTTTAGAAATGACCAGAACTATGCTTTTGCAGCCATTTGTATCTATGGACCAAGTGGGAACCTTCCGGGCGGTATTTTCCTCGGTGGTAACTTTGGCGAAGTTTTAGACCTCAATGGAATTATTCAAAGCAGCCCCGAAATGCTAGCGCTTCAAAGCTCGCCCACAGCTCTAAGAGCCGTAAGCATGCAAAGCCAGCTAATGGCTAGCCAGGCTGTAAGCACAGAGATCGCGCAAGACTCTAAGGTTTGGACAAAAGAGCGATACGATCCTCAGTCTCAGTTGTCAGACCGTCGGACAGAGGCAAAGGTAGCTCGCAATGTCGCAAAAATTCTTCGAACGAGAGTTCGAAGGTAATTAACAAAAATAGAAATCTGGATCACACACGCTAACAAAAAGTCAGGGAGCAATCCCTGGCTTTTTGTTATTTTGTTTCATTCAATTTGATTAGTAGTTCGCTTCTGAACTTTTGCCTAATGCTGACACACCCGTAAAATAGATCGTATTCAATCTTTCGACTTGAATATCCGTCGCATAGAAGATATTTCCACTTTCTAAAGTAAAGGCTTGGCCGAGATTGATCTCGGACTCGCCTGCGGCAAGGGTCAATGATTTATTGCCGATGGCCTTGTCCTTCGAGCATCGTCCAGCCTTTTGCTTAAGCGTAAAGCTTACCGAAAGTTGATACGCTGTTGAGATCGATGCTAATTCCTCAGATCGCATATCCTTGACGATGAGAACCAAGCTGCCATTTTTGTTTACGAGAGAGGCAGAAAAATCCGCACTATCTGGCGCCACGGCCTTACGTCCCGTTCCGTTAAGGGTATAGACGTAAGCAGAGTCTTCACTAATCGTATAAGTGCTTAGAGCCGAGCCTATTTCGAATTGGACGTTTCGGCCATCAAAAGAAACACCGATACGTTCTGTTTCACCACGAAGCAGAACTGAGTTCAAAAAGCTTAGATCTAGCCGAGCTGGAAAATCTCGCATTTTTCGCTCAGTTCGTTCTTGAACCCATCGTTCTCGAGTGCGTTGCTCCCAATGGCAGTTGATGGAGGGCTGCGATGGAGGATCGGTGCGCCAAGTGTCCTCGTAGCCCAAACTTGATTTATTTTCTGACTCATATAGATCAAGAACGTTCTTGCGAATACTAGAGTAATTATCGTAGCCTAAATTTCGTCGATTTTCGTCACCATACTTTTGAATGACATCGCGACTTAGGCCTCGAATACTATCCTCGCTCCCGCCTAGATCATTTTCGATTCCATAGATTTCGTTTACAAAGGCATTCCAAGAACGAGGGCGGGATCTAAAATAGCCCGAATTAACAATGGTTCGAGCTCTCAATTCGCCAATTCCCTTTACAGCGTCAGCAAGCGCTGATGGGGAGCGAGTTCGAAAGAAGTCTTTCCAGTCACTAAGTCGATCATCGGGAACCTCATATTCACAGACCCACTCATTCCAGGTTTCTCGTTTTTTTACCCACTCGTCATAGACATCCCACTCTTGAGCGGTGACGACGAGGTCTCGAAAATTATTATTACCCTGTGAGTGGTTGACGACAATTCGTCCTGGGCGCATTTCTCGTTCAGCCTGCACATTGGAAACAGCAACTAGGCTTGATAATAAAGCCGAGGCCGCCATCATAAGCTTCCAGTTCATTGATATCCCTTCTAAGAAAGTCAGTTATTATTTGATGAGTAGATTGTGAATTTCCTTCCGCTCTCCCTCAGTAACTATGGCGAAGCATTACCGAGTGTGTCAACACAAAGCATCTCGATCGCAAAGAGGTGTGCGCGCAAAAGAACTTGACCCAAAATCACGCTGGAGCTTTTGTAAGCCGATGAAAACGCTGTTCTGTTTTTTGACCGCCATGATAACGCGATGCGTTGCCGCCAAGGAGCTCGTGGCTCCTTTGGGTTTTCGATGGGAACAAAGCGAATTAAGTTTTCGGTTGATCGATAGTCAACTCGATCGAGTGAGCGAAATATTTTTTGAGTATGATCCTCAGTGGTTGGGGTTGGGAGAATTTAGCAGAGAGGACAAGAATTATAATTTTGTTGCGGTAGAGCCTGGGCAACATCTTATGTATTCACATCCCGATGCGGGTCGGAGTGTGGAAGAGGAGTTTTATAAACTATTGGGAACGGGAGATAAATTCAGATGGGTGGCGTCGCGAGATGAAGCTACGAATCAGATTCATTTTGCTTCGGCACCGCATTTAGAGGCTTTGGCAATTGATGGTGATCTCGATTCGCTTATTCTTGAAGTCCAAAACAAGATGGCGCAAACAAATGCCAAGCACTCCAATATCATTTCTAGGCAACTTAAAAGTATAACGAATCTGATTGAGGCAGTGGATTCTAGTGATCGACATCTTGGCCACCGAGTCGATGCCTTTTGCCTAAGTCCAATATTGGAATTGAAAAGCAATGGTCGAGAACTCTTGGATGCGCTCCAAAACTATGTAAGAGGAGAGATTGGTGATTCGATTTCTTGGTTTATAGCGGCCAAATCTTTTCATATTTCTACACGATTGAGCGTCTTGATGCTCGTAACTCATAATCATATTGCCGAGGATTATTTTGTACGGGCTGTGGCCATAGAGTTTGGTATGCGGGAAGCCTTTGATAGTTTCATCCTTCTAAATGAAGCTTATGCAAAGGAAAGGATGTTCTGGGGGCAGACTTCATTGGGCGGAAATAAGGATTTTTTTGGAACTGATTTCTCGGCCTCGGTGGATGTTAGTTTGAAGAGAAGGATTTTGCCGCTCGTTTTTTACTACAAGCCCACCTCCTCAGTTCCAGAGTATTTACCTTACACTCAGCTCTATCATTATTATGGCGGATTTATTTTAGCCTACCGCATGCGGCAGGAGTTGGGGCTTCCAAGGGCGATGGTCGTGCGCCTGAATCAAGCTTTTGGGCTAACATACAAGTTGATTACTGCCGGTTGGAATCGATCTCAACTATCGAAAATGTCGGAATTTTATGAGGTAGGCGCGGAGCACGCCATCGCCCTTGAGCCTTTTATTGAAGAGAATTTTTAAGGGTAGTCAACAAAGGGACCCTCTTTTGTAAAGAGTTCTTCAAGTTGACCGGTTTCAATTCTTTTCAATTTCAATTCATCCATGGATCCGGAATATTCAAACAAGGAGCTCCAAGCCTGACGATCCAGAGCGTTTAGAATGGAGACTTTCTTGGCGCGATCAAACCGCCATTTATAATTATGGAATTCAAAGCGAACAACTATGGATGAATTCAGTGAATAGCTATCTTGCGCAGCTTCTTCTGGAAAAATAAGAATATAGCTGTAATTCATTTCCCCAGTCTGAAAATTTTTGGGGCCGAGATCTTGTGGGGAGAGTAAAAACATATGGCCTTTCAAATCAATTTGAAGCTGGTCCATCAACGGCTGAAGCTGAATATTAAGGAGCCGGTTCGAAAGCCATTTGTCCTTCGAATTCGGATCAAAACCATTCGCCTTCACAATTTGTTTTTGCCTGGCTTCACGTTCAAACCATTCCCACTCAAGGTCTCGGCCATTCAGAGCGATTGCCGAATAAATATCATGACCTGCCCAAAGCAAGCTTCCAAAGGCTAAGCCAAGATTCAACCTGTGTGTAAGCTGTCCGAATTGCTTCTCACAGGTTTCCGGTTTCGGAGGCCGGGAAGCTTGCCAGAAAAGGAATGAAGCGGCGCCTAGTTTAGATAGCGTTGGCAGCGAGGCAGCTTTTTCGAGCCATTGTTTACGCTGGGTGGCAGAATAGGCGGCAATCTGGTGGTTCCAAGAAAGGCTCTCAACATCCTGAATGGAATCGGCGTCCAGGCTTACGATAGAGTCCGAATTTCTCCATTCTAGAATAATATCTTCCAGAGCTCGTGAGTGATCCAAGTCACCGGCCAATAGTTCGAAGCCAGCAAGGAAGTAAGCTGATGTTAGAAGTGTCGAAATGAGACGCATAATTGCCCCTCCTTTAAACACAGAGGCTATCAAGCTCAAGCTTTAAATTCAGGCGATTCCTCTTCGAGGGCTTAGTTTTAAGCGTCTACCGGGGGCATTCGCTTCAAAACTTCGCGGATAGCTTCTTCCGGCACCGTAAGGGACATCCTAAAATAGGCTTCGCCCATCTTACCAAAACCAATTCCTGGTGTGGTAACAATTCCCCGCTTCATAAGATCTTCACAAAACTTCATTGAGCCTTGATGCCGTGGAGTTCGGATCCAGAGATAAAATGTCGCGCCTCCATCAAAAACTTCGTAGCCAAGTTTCTCGAGGCCTTCTTTCATAAGATTGCGGCGATATTGGAATACTTCTTTCGAAGGATTAACCAATTCACTTTCATTTCCTAGGAGTGCGTAGCTTGCAGCCAGCTGTATAGGTTTAAAAATCCCCGTATCAATGGCAGACTTCATTCGATAGAGCGCGGTAATCAAGCTCTCATTACCCACCGCAAAGCCTATTCGCCATCCCGTCATATTATAAGTTTTGCTACAGGAAAAAAATTCAACGCCAAATTCCTTAGCGCCAGGAACTTGCAAAAAAGCCGGTGCCATCGTGTCGTAGCTTTGCTCCGAATAAGGATTATCCGAACAAACAATAAAACCATAGCGTTGAGCTCGCGACACAAGTTCGCGATAAGTGT
>Ga0210019_1005323_pt1 | contig 10755 bp, 8 predicted proteins | sample CryGeyCG2114_020_2_FD_183969 | JGI IMG/M metagenome (GOLD analysis project Ga0210019, IMG submission 183969) | Groundwater microbial communities from aquifer - Crystal Geyser CG11_big_fil_rev_8/21/14_0.20 (SPAdes) (version 2) | ecosystem: Environmental > Aquatic > Deep subsurface > Groundwater ...
TGTCATCGTCCAGCTCGTAGACCGCCACAAGACCCCCAATTACCAGGGCTTCCTCTTCGAAGAGGTCATTGATCAGTGCTTTTGCCTCGGCTGTGCTGATCATGGCTCCCTTGCCTCCTTTGCCCTCACTTCATCCGCGCGCATAGGGATAAAGGGGGTCAGAGGCCTCCACACGCGGACATTCAGCTTGAGAAAAGACCCTCCCCTCTCTTTCGAAGCGGTGAATGACAGCCTCCGCTCGCTGCCGCCGCTTCATGGCAACCTGGTAGTCCAGTCCGACCAGGCGCGAGTAGTCGATGAGCGATTGCCCGTAGACCCGCGTGCCGATCAGCAGAAGCCAGTCAGGCTCGCTGATCCGGCCTGCCTCCATGTGCTGGCGAAGACGCTGAATCTCGATCTGCTGCCGCTCACGCAGGTCAATGCGAGCGAAGTTGATTCCTTCGACGCGACCCGATAGCGCGTGAAGATTCTCGGGGTCCATCGCGAGTTCGCGGTCCGCACGGGTCCACACGCGCCGATACTCGTCATGAAGGTGATGGATGGTGTCGTTAAAAACTTTTTGAACCAGGCGGTCGGGGCGCCGCTTCACGTCAATGCGGCAGATGACCTGGAGGAAGGTCCACACGATGTTTTGCCAGCGCTCGTGCGGATCCACATCCCAGGCGCGCTTGTGGAAGTGAATCGACTCGAGCCCGGGCCAGAAGATCTCTAGGAGGATGGTTCGCCAGCGCGCGTCCTGATCTCCAGCGTGAGCGGCGAAGATCGGGCGGAGGACGTCGTCCTTGCGTGCGTCGGTCGAGATACCGCTTCGCATGAACACGATGACGTCCGCCCACGTTGTGAATTGCCGCAAGAAGCGCTCCGTCCTCTGCAGCCTTTCGAGTAAGTTTTGGTACTCGTCCGTCTGAAGCTCCTGTTCCAGTCGCGCACAATCTCGATCCCGTGAGACGCTTGCCATGACGCCTGGCCTCTCTGGCCGGGCGTCAAGCGCCTCCTACTGGCCGATCTGGGCGTCAAGCGCCTCATGGGTGAAAGAATCAGTTCCCGGCGTTCACTTCGAGAGTTTGATCGGGCTGCCCTACCGCCAACTCATTCAGGGTGTTGCACTGAGGATTCCGACAGACGCAGGTTACCGGCAGCGTCACGCGATACTGGTGACCACGGGCAAATCGGATTTCGAGGCGATCGTGCTCCACGATCCCGAGCAGCCGGCCACACCCCTTGCACCGCCACTTGCGTTCGTGCTCCTCATCCATGCGCACCTCCGTGTGTTCGCATTCCTGCGTGCTACTGGACGGAGTCTATGAGGCGGGTGCAGGCTGGTAAGGCCACGTGGTGCAGTCCGGTGAAGTTTCTTGGGTAGTCTTAATGCTTGGAAGCCAAATATGTTACGTGAGGTTTGTCGGACCAGATGCAATCGGGATGTGAAAACGAAAGCCACCGGAAAGGATATTCCGGTGGCTATCGAGCTATTGCGGGGAGAAAATCGTCGTTATTGCTGGGGCAAGCGATCCAAGAGGCACCACGTCATCGTCGATGGTGGATCAAAGACGTACATGGTTTCTCCGGGCTGTGAGGAGCGAGCGCCGGACTTCAGGAACGCTGTCCCGTGGATGGATCGACGGACCACGGAGAGCATGACGGCCGCGGTCCGCGGGGCGACCCTGTCGCCATATGCCGATGTCTTGTGCGCGCACATCGGGATTCCAGGGCGCTTCATGTAGGAGGCCAGCAGAAGAACGCCCTGATCCCCCAGCTTCTTGCCAGTCGAGCGGCCACTGCCGTCGATCACCACCCCACACGCACGCCCGTTCCTCCAAATCTTGGCATGGAGGACGTCGACGAAGAGGTCAAACGTCTTGAGCACATCGCGCCGATGCAAACGGTCGTACTCAGCCTGTGTGATGGGGTGCGCTTTCCGGTTATCGTGGCCAAAGGCGAGACAGATGGCCTCACCCGGAGAGATCACAAGGGGAAGCTGATCAAGAATTTGTTCCAAGGCCGATGCGTTGATAGTGATGAGATCCGTTGTGAGAACGTCCGCGCTGATAACCGCATCAACAGCCAGATCCTGGACTTGCTCCCCCAGCGGGAGCGCCAGGAGCGCGCGGTCCGACTGACGCGCGCCCTCGGGCAGAACAATGTCTTCGGCCAGACGACAACCCGGGGCCAGGACCAGTAACCCATACTTCCGGCCGGCCGCGATCCCTTCGCCGATGAACACACAGCCGGATCCTTGAATCGGGGGCGGCCCATCCAGACGGTTTGCCCGTCGCAGCGACTCAGCCCAAGCCGACCAGACGAACCGATAGCGCTGGATCTGGTCGATAGACACATTGATGGGGACTCCGTATTCGTTGCAGTAGCCGCGATACGCTCCGCCATCACCATCGACCCGCACGACGCAGTCCGGGTGCCGAAGCTCGCAGATGCAACGCGGGATCGTGAGAGAAAGGCCAGCATCCTGGAGGATACCCTGGCGGATCAGCTGGCGCGAGGCGCCCGCGGGAAACAACGTTTCGAGCTGGTCGCCGGAGTAAATCGCTTCGAAGTGCCTATCAAGCGATGCCAGCCCTGGCCAGCTGCTTTTTCGCTGCATGGTTGATAAATCCCCATCGCGTGAGCACGCTTTCGATGTACCGGTCCCGGTCGGTTTCGTCGAGACTAATCCGGCCTGGCCGACCCAGCTCCACCATCCGCGTGTCCCGTCTGTTCTTCGGGAACTTGAAGCAGATGTTTAGGGCCTGGATGTCGATTTCCGTCAGACTGATCCCGTCGGCCTGGAGTCGCCCCAACACACCGGCGGCGCCGTTGACGAGGTCCTTGCAATGGATCTGGTAGTCGACGCCGTCCGCCGATGATTTTGTAAACCGGATCAGCATCGGGAGCGCCCATTCGAAGTGATCACCAGGTTCGCGCTGAAACGCAAAACGGGGATTCTGTAGTGGCTCGAAGCTGACGACCTCGCAGATCTGGAAGAAGTCCGCGTCCTGTCCCAGGATTTGCGTGGCGAATACCGACGCGACCTGGATGGCCTTCTGACGGCCCCGTCCGACCTTGAGCTTGAGCAGTCCGGTAGCCGGATAGAAGATCAGGATCATCTCATAGATCGGCCGGCGATCGCGCGTGATGATTTCGCTGCGATCGTCGAACTCATGGTCTGGCTTCACGAAAGTCTGGTACGGAATCGAGGCCATCCACTTGTCCGCGTGTCGAGCTTCGACCTCCACCCGCAGTTTTGGCCCTTCGCCCTCCGGGCGAAGGGTAGTGATGAGCTTCTGCCTAAAGGCGTCGATCTGCGACGCGGTCGGAGTACAGGCGACGGGCTTCCTGCCGAGCAGGATGTGGAGGTTCTCGGTTTTCTCCAGTACGAAGAAGCCATAGGCTTCGTCAAACACCTGCCGGTGATCCAAATAGAGGGTCATGGCCAGCTTCTGAAGCGTGAGATCCTCGTAATCTTCAACACCGCAATTCTGCGCCCGACGCTGGAGCGTGAAGCGCCCCTTCTCGTGGGCGATGTCATTGATCCGGCAGAGGGCTTCCTTGATCTCATTTCGCTTAGGGCACTGGAGTTTGTCCCATGCCGCATAAATGGTATCAGCCGTCGCGTTCGCATCGAGGCCCATTGTCTCCCACACGCCGAACTCCTCGAAGAAGAGCCGAAAGAGTTCACATGAATTGACCCGGCGAAAGAACAGCCGGGTCAGCCGTTCGTGGTCGACAATAAGCATCGTGGGCTCCTTTCCGCGGTTTGCTCAACCGCTTCCTGTGCGCGTGGTCCTCTTCGAGACGTGCAAGTCGGCGTTTGCGTATTCCTCACGGCATGCTGACTAACCCCGCTCGCTCGTGCCTCCATCCAGGAGCCGAACGATGCCGACGACCTTTCCCTGAATCTTGAAGTCTCCGTGTGTCACGGCGATTGGCTTCATCTGTTGATTGGCCGGTTCCAGACGAACCTGGCCGTGGTCCCGATAAAAGCGTTTGAGTGTGGCGTCGTTCTCGATGAGCGCAACGATGATGTCCCCGTCATCGGCCGTGTCCTGTTTGCGCACGACCACGTAGTCGCCATCGAGGATGCCGGCCTCTACCATGCTTTGACCTTCGACCTTGAGGGCGTAGGCTTCGCGTCCGCGGAGCAGATTCCGCTTCACCGCGACCGTGCCGCAGTCGTGCTCGATGGCCTCGATGGGTTGGCCAGCGGCGATGCGTCCGACAATTGCGACCTCGACGAAGTCGCTGCCGGCTCCCCGTCTTCTCATACCGTTGACGATCAACGAACGCGCGCCACGGTCCCCACGCCGGATGTAATTCTTCCGCTCCAGCGTTTTTAACAGATCGAACACGCTGGAACTTTCGATGTCGAATGCGCGTCCAATTTCCCGCACGGTAGGCGGCATCGCGTGCTCGCGGATGAAGGCCTTCACCCACTCCAGAATCTGCCGCTGGCGCGCGGTAAGTCCCATGGCTTCAGGCCTGGCCATCACGCTCCCCCCGGGTGGCGAATCAGGAAATAAGGCCTGCATTGTAGCCTAACGACCGTTCGGTATACAAGTCCTTTGTTGTCTGTGCAGGGTCTGTCTCACTGCACCCGTTGGGAATGGCCGTTACTGTTTGGAGATCCTCAGGTTGAGCATTGGAATGTGGGGGGAATTGCCTTGATTCGGGGTGCCTGGTGAGTTAGGGTGGCCAGCGCCAATGAACACAATGACGCTTTGCCATGTCCTCGTCCAACGGCCGCAGGGGCCTTTATCCGGAAGAGCCACTTCTTTCGGTGCAAGGCAACCGCGGCGGAGTCATGCGACGAAGGCGCTGTCCCAAACTGCAGATGGAGGTGTGTCTGGTGCCCTCGCAGGACGGCGTACCTGCGGGCGACTCCCATCCGTATCGGCACATGGACGAGGCGGAGCGCGAGGCGCTGCTCCTGCAATCTCTCGTACGCATCCTCCGGAACTGCGCGGATTCGTCCAACGGCCATCCTGCTCCGGACAACCGCTCCGCATGATGGACTTGCAGAAGCGATGCGCAGCCTGATGGCCGACTCACAGCAGACGACTGCGCCGGTTCAGCGGGTCGCCATCTACTGCCGGGTCTCAACTGATAAGCAGGCCTCCAAGGAAGACTCCTCGCTGGACACCCAGCGCGACCGCCTCGTCCGCTACGTCGAGGACAAGCAACGGGCCGGGCAGAACTGGCAGCTCACCGACACATTCGTGGAGGGCGAGGATAAGGACGGCAAGCGGCGGGGCTGCTCGGGAAAGAATCTGGATCGGCCGGGCTTCTCTCAGCTCATGGCCAAGGTCCGGGCCCACCTGGTGGACGTGGTTGTCTTCACGAAGATGGACCGGATCTCCCGGAACGTCGTGGACTTCCTAACCCTCGTCGAAGAGTTCGAGCAGCACGACGTCAAGCTCGTTTCTCTCAAGGAAGAGATCAATACCGCCTCAGCCTCTGGGCGTGTCATGACCACGATCATGATCGCCCTGGCCCAGTTCGAACGGGAGCAGATCTCTGAGCGAACCCGTGAGAAAATGGCTTGGCGGGCTGGCAAAGGACTCCCCATCGGCCCGCCGCCAATCGGGTACGAGATGCACGAGAAGCGGTTTCGGCCGGTGCCGAAAGAGGTCGAGTGGGTACGGTTCTTCGACGCTACCTACCTCGAAACCCGCAGCCTAAACAAGGTGGTCAAGCTGGCGTACCAAAGGGGCATCCGCTCCCGCAAAGGACGCACGCTCACGAAGGACGCCGTCTCCCGCATCCTCCGGAACCCCGTCTACGTTGGTCTGATTTCGTACAACGGGGACACGTTCAAGGCCAGCCACGAGCCGATCCGTGAGCAGGCGATTTACACCCGGATTCTCCAGTCGCTCGAGCGGAACAATCACCGCAATGGTAACGGAAAGAGCAGAGCGAAGCAGTACGACTACCTGCTACAGGGGTTGATTCTGTGCGGATACTGCAAGGGGAAGATGGTTCCGCGGACGAGTATGGGCCGGGGCGGCCGCCCCTACCACTACTACATCTGTAGTCGCGCTGACAAAACCGCCGGCCTCGACTGCAATCAGAACTATCTGGAGGCCACTGAGGCGGACCGCCACGTCCTTGGATACGTGAAGCAGTTGGCCCTACGAGACGATCTGGTGCGAAAACTGTGCGAGAACCGCGACGCATCCTTCGCCGAGTCGTTACGCACCCTACGGGAGGAGCGGGACCAGGTGAAGGAGCGTCTCATCGAGAACCGGCGCCAGGCCACCAACCTTGTAAAAATGATGACCCGCATGGAGAATGAGCCGCCTGATGCAATGCTGCACCAGAGTCAGGAGTTTGAGCGGGAGAAGACGGAACTCGAAGCGACCCTGTCACGGATGGGCGAAGAAATCTCCAAGCTCGAGCAGACTTCCATGCGAGTCGACATGGCCAGCAAGACACTTCGCTACCTCGCGGGTATCCTGGACCATAGCCGGGTGACGGCCGATCACTTGAAGGACTGCCTACCGAAGTTCATCAACTACGTGATGTGGCGGAAGGAGGCGAAGGCCCACACAGGAAGGTTCGAGGTTGCCCTGTTCGAGCGTCCGTTCCGTGTCGACCAGGGACGCTTACTGCGCGAGGTTGTCGAGAATCTAGCGGCTGGACCCAATGGGAACGGTCAGAAGAGCCTAGAAAGCCACACGCCGCGCCAAAATGGCGCGGCGTGTTGCCCTACCCGCGCTGGGTGCGCAGGCGGGTATGATATGGGGTGAGCGAGGGGACTCGAACCCCCGACCTTCTGGGCCACATCCAGACGCTCTAACCAGCTGAGCTACGCCCACCATAAGATGAAGGAACTGGTGTGTGTTCGTGGCAGGAGAGCCATCTTACCTGATTCAGAAAGGAGAGGCAACCTGGGGATCACCGAGTCGCCGGCGGCGGTGACGACGATGCTGGAGGCTGAACTTCAGCCGGGGGCGCTGGTAGTGCTGGCGCAACCTCCGGTTCTGCTGGCGGCGTAGGCTCTGCCGAAGGCGTGGGGGTTTCAGCCGCAGGAGGAGCTGGCTCTTCGGCAGCAGGCGGGGCAGGAGGCTCGGCAGCGGACGCACCCTGCTCTGTTGGCGGTACCGTTTCCTCGGTCGGCAGCACAGGCTCTACGGGTGGTGGTTCGATATCCGGCGCGGTGAGCAGCTCGAGCGCCTCCTGCACTTCGCGGCTGGCCGCCTCGATATCGGTCATCTTGGCTTCGCTGCCCGGTGCGATGTTGACCGGCAGCTTGCCCCCCAAGAACGGCACTTTGACCATCTCGACGCCACGGCTCAACAGCCGCTTGATGAGCTGCTGCACCACAGGGTCTCCAGGTAAGAACTCCGCGCTCCACTGGCTCGGGTTATCGGCCGGACCGCTTACGGTAATTTCTCCGCGGATGCGCGGATCATCGCTGGCGATCAGCCGCTTGATGTCCGCAATGGTGCGCCCTCGAACCGACAGGTCGCCTTCGCTCAGGTGCGCAAGCTCAAGCTGCACCCGGCCGGTCAGCTCGTTGAGCGAGCCTGACCACTGGCTGGTGGATTTGAGCGTCGTCGTGTAGACGCGCAGCTCGGTCGGGCCGTGGAAATACGGGTCGAACGCAGCCAGCGGCAGCGGCTCCAGCTGGCACGTGATCTGGAAATCTCTTGGCCCCAAGTCCGCCCATCCAGAGCAGTAGGCTGTTGCAGCCTGCCCCTGGTGGCCGGTGATCAACCCGCGGATGGCAAAGTTGAGCTGGCTCTGTTGCCATGGCCACCGAAACCCTCCCGCCTCGAACGAAATATGGTCCAGAGCGCCATGGAAGGCAGGGCTTGGCGCTTCATCGATCCACTCCGCAACACCGTCGATGATCTGCAGTGACTCAATGTGCACGCGCCAGCGCGATGATTCGGACAGGGGCGTGGGCCAAGTCAACTGCGGCCAGATGACGGTGTTGGCACCGGTACGCATCGCGCGCACGACCGGACGCTCAACCCGCAGCGATGCGATCGTGAGATGTTTCGATCCCGGCGAGATCCAGCCGGGAGTGAGGACGACGCGCTGCACGCTCACACCCGCCTCTGGCGTATTGGAGGTGTAGCGCACGCCGGTGAGCGTGACCTGAAGGAACGGCGAGATCGTCAGCCGGTCCACGTACATGTGCCCGGCGGTGGCTCGCTGGAGCACAAGCCGGACGTACGGCGGCAGCACAGCGCCGACGATCGCCAGCCAGGCGCCGATGATGAGCAGGCAGATGATCAAGATTGGGGTGAGGCCTAACGGTCGTTTCATAATTTAAGAAACGAGTCCCTCTGCATGAGAAGTAATGCGCCCGGAGGGACTCGAACCCCCAACCAATGGGTTAGAAACCCACTGCTCTTCCTTTGAGCTACGGGCGCGTTGGCGCATCAAGAAAAACTCGGGGCGGCAGGATTTGAACCTGCGACCTTCTGGTCCCAAACCAGACGCTCTACCAAACTGAGCCACGCCCCGTCGGATAAATCGACGCGTCATTGTAACAGCCGCCGACAAACGGCGTCAACGCGCTGTGCCTCAAGAGCTTGGTATAATAACTGCATGAGACGGCGGCGCATCATCGGCATCCTCACCCTGCTCCTGGCGAGCTGCGCCCTGCTCACCACGATCGCCGGCTGGATCTTCTTCTCGCGCTGGGTCCCCACGCACGGCAAAACCTGGCTCATCCAGGAGCTTGAGCGCCCAGGCGCCTTGAACGTCTCCATTGGCACCCTGAACTACGGCCCGCTGCGCGGCTTCATGCTCACTGACGTCACGCTCACCGAACGTGCTACTGGCGAACAATGGGTGCGCTGCTCCGCGATTCACGCCGGTGTCAGCTGGATCAACGCGCTCGTGCGCCGCCAAGTCACCTTCCGCGCCCGCATCACGCTGGAACACCCGGCAGCAACCTCGCTCACCCTCTCCGGCAACTACCCTCTGCGCGAGCGCTCGCTCTCGCTGCGCGTGAATACTGAAGACATCCCGGTGCATTCGATTCAACCGCCGCTCAACCGCTGGCTGCCAGGCCCGCTGACCGATGGCGTCCTAAAGCTGAAGGCGCACATCCAGCGCTCCCCGCAAGGCCCGATCGCTATTGACGGTGAGCTGAGCGGCAGCACGCTGCAGTACAGCCTTGCGACCGGACGATTCAAAGGCGATGTGCTGATCGATGGGACCGCGGTGCGATCTGATCCTGCTTCCCCATGGCAGTTTGAAGCCGCTGCGAAGATTCAGCAAGGAACCATCGAGGGGCTGCCTACCGTCGGCTCCATCACGCGGCTTGAAGCCTCAGCGCGCGCCTGGCCTGACCGTATCGAGTTTGACCGCATCACGTACGAAATGCTCGGCTCCTCGTGGACCACTGAGGGGCGAGTTCAGCTGACGCCCGCCCCGTCGCTGGAAACGCTGACGTCGGCGCAGCTGAACCTCACGCGACTCAGCGAAACGCTCCCGGCTCTTGGCAGCGCGTGGCAACTGGAAGGCCGCAGCGACCTGCGGATGGTCTGCCGCGGACCGCTGAAGCCTGTCCTGTTCCTCGACTGCCTGGCCGAAACCAAGGTGCGCGATGTCAAAGTCTCCGGGGAGCGGCTGACCACGCCGATCTCCGGGATCACCGGCCAGTTGCGTTATGACGCGCTGACCCACCAACTCGATGTGCAGCAGCTTCAGGGCCGCATCCATCAGCATCCGCTCGCGGTGGATGGCGTGGTGCAATTGACGCGATCTGCCTCCGTAAACCTGCACGCCATCGGCCGTTTGCCGCTGGAGACGTTCACACCCTGGCTGCCGCCCTCCAGCCCGATCAAAGCCGCCAATGGGCTCGCCGCCCTCGACCTTGAAATCACTGGCCCGCTCAACGCCGCCCGCTACCTCGGCACCGTGCAGCTCCGCCAGGTCGGTCTGCAATTGAGCGAACGTCCTGATGTGATCGATCGGCTCGATGCGAACCTATCGCTGACCAATGAGCGCTTTAGCATCACCGATGGGCGTGTGCGATGGAATGACCAGCCGATGACCTTCGTGGCCTCAGTCGTCCCGAGGCGCGCCGCGCCGCTCATGCAGTGGTTGAATGACGCCGACATCCAAACCTCGGTGGGCTTGACGTACGGCCGCGTGCAGCTCTCCGGCCGCACGACCCCGGAGCGCGTGGAGATCGAGACAGCGCAGCTGACGCTCGCTCACAGCGACGTGGCGCTGCGGGGCGTGGTCAGCCGCCTGCCGGACCGCGCCAGCCGCCTGGCTTTCTCCGGCACGCTGGACCTTGCGGATCTGAACACGCTGCCCTTCTCCGACCTTGAGACGCTGAAAGCCTGGGAATTGCAGGGCGCGGTCGGGCTTGAAGGAGAGGCGAGCGGTGTCGCCGGCCGCTGGAATGACGCGCGTGTGGATGGCCGGCTGCGTGCTGAGCGCGTGATGCTGCGTGGCGTGCCGTTGGAGCAAGTCACCTGCACCATCCAGCAGCGCGACGGGACGCGCCGCATCGTGATTCCTTCAGCACTCATCGGCGGAGGCAAGTTCTGGGGCCAGCTGGCGCTGGGCATTGAAGAATCGACCGACGCCTTTCAGCTTCAAGCAGATGTTGTGGGCATGCAGCTGCAGCAGCTGGCGCAGGCTATCCCGGCGTGGCAGCGGCGTTCGGTCATGGGGACCGCCTCCGCGAAAGCCACCGTCGCCGGCAAACTCTCCGACCGCAACAGCTGGCGGGGCGAAGGATGGCTGGACGCGTCAGGCGAGCACCTGGGAGACATCCCGCTGCTGGAC
>Ga0210019_1005328_pt1 | contig 10749 bp, 12 predicted proteins | sample CryGeyCG2114_020_2_FD_183969 | JGI IMG/M metagenome (GOLD analysis project Ga0210019, IMG submission 183969) | Groundwater microbial communities from aquifer - Crystal Geyser CG11_big_fil_rev_8/21/14_0.20 (SPAdes) (version 2) | ecosystem: Environmental > Aquatic > Deep subsurface > Groundwater ...
ATATTTGGGGAGTTGTTTCTCAAAAGGCGCAGCCAAATTTACAATCATACGATCTTAAGAATGTAAAAATTCCGCTGGTCGCAAAGTCAATCCAAGACCAAATTGTCGCGCAAATTGAGCCGATTGAGAAGAAAATCAAAGAATTGAAAAGCCAAATCACGCCGCCGCAGGAAATCATCAACAAAGTTTTCGCGCGGGAATTTGAGTTTAATGAAAATTTATATAACGAGTTTGGTAAAGGAATGACAGCGGGAACTCAAATTGCCAAAGACAGAACCCTGAGGACTTTTAAGAATGATTTTAGCGAAGTTGCAAGAAGCGATATTTTAAGATTTTCCACAAGATTTCATAATATTCCGACTAAAAAGCTAATGAATTTTTTGGATCACATCGATACTTTACCGGTAAAAGATGTTGTTAAAAGTTACGAAAAAGGACTGCAACCAAAATATGATTTAGACGGAGAAATACCAGTTGTAAAAATTGCCAATCTTAAAAATAGTTATATTGATTTTTCGGAAACTGAAAATATAGCCAAAGAAGCATTTACTCAAACTGAAGATAGGAAGAAGTTGAAACAAAACGATATTATTATTTGTGCAACAGGAAAAATATCACTTGGTAAAATTGATTTTTATGATTATGAAAATGAGGCAATTACGACAGTTGATAATTATATTTTAAGATTGAATGAAAAATATAATCCACTGTTCTTCACCTATTTTTTTAGAAGTGTTTTAGGATATTTTCAAGTTGAAAGAGACTTCACCGGTGCAACAAACCAAATCCACTTATATTGGGATCAAATTACAAATTTTCAAATCCCTGACATTCCTCTAAAATCCCAACAAAAAATCGTTGATGAAATTAAAACAGAACTTGATAAGCAGGAAGAAATGAAAAAGAAAATAGAAACCCAAAGAAACAAAATTGATGAAATTATTAAAAAAGCTGTTATTTGAAAAAGTCGAAGAATTAATAATATATAAAAGAAATAATTAAAATGGCTAAAGTATCAAAAAAACCAGCCTCTGGGGTCAGCGAAGAAGAACGTAAAACAATGCTCGCAAAGTTAGGTTATGGCTTGAGAGAGAATAAAAGAGCCGGAGATCTCTGTGTTGCCAAAAAAGACAGACGAAGAAAGCGAAAAAAACAGAAAGCCAGAAAGTAATTTTATGAAAAAAAATCTTGGAAAAATTAAAAAAGTTGATTTACGGCAAGTGTTTCAAAACGAATCATCTGATTTTACCCCTTGGTTAGAAAATAATATTGACGAGCTTTCCGAAGTTATTGGGATTGAAATTATTGATGTCAGGCGAGAAGGTGGAGTCGGAAATTTTAGTTGTGATTTAATTGGTACAGAAGCTAATTCTGAAGACAAGGTTATTATTGAAAATCAATTAGCTCAAACCGACCACGCTCATCTCGGTCAAATTATTACCTATGCGTCAGGAGTTGGCGCAAAATATGTTGTTTGGGTTGCAAAAAAAATTAGAGAAGAACATCAAAAATCATTAGAATGGCTGAATGAGAATGCAAGCGAAATTTCCTTTTTTGGCGTTGAAGTCGCGGCAATCGCCATTGACGAAAGTAAGCCGGCCGTGAGTTTTAGATTAGTTATTGAACCAAACACATGGAGTAAAGAAGTTAAACAAGCAACGGAGCAAATTGATGAAAGACATCAAAAATATTTGCAGTTTTTTTCTCGTTTGGTTGCTGAATACGAAAAAGTAAAACCCGAATGGCGTCACCTGACCGCACGACCGGATAGTTGGCTTTCATTTGGCGCCGGCAAAACAGGATTTAGTTTTGTTTGGGCATTTCGCGGCGATAATCGTTTTGACACCGAGCTTTACATAGATACGAAAGATAAAGACGAAGTAAAGGCATATTTTGCTGAATTGAAACAATACCAAAAGGAAATTGATAGCAAAATTCCTGATTTAAATTGGGAAGAATTACCAGAAAGGCGAGGATCTCGTATCGCCGCTTATAAAAAAATGCCCGCACCAATTAAAAAACTGACCAACGAACAGATAAATGAACTTATTCAATGGGCAATCTCGCAAATGGATATTTTCAGACAAGTTTTTCCTAACTACATTAATAAATTAGAAAAATAATTTAAGGCGGTGCGCCCCGCTTTGTGGGGCACGAAATTCGGCGACGGCGGAACCCCAGTAGTAGAACGCTTTGCGTTCACTACGGGGCAAGAAGCGAGGGCGGGCAAAAGCTTGTCCCGTGCCACGACACGGGATTCCTTCCCTCCACCCCTTCCTTTTTGCCCGCCCGAGCGGTCAGATTTTGCGCCCGTCAGGGCGCAAGCGTCCGTTCAAAAAAGGTTCGAGCTTCGTCCAGTAGTTGCGACATAAACCACAAAAACCGGCTTGCGCCGGTTTTTGAATTTCTATGGTCTTTAAAGATATCTTAGGTAGTCGGTGATGGGGTTGAGGTTGGCGATACAGAAGGTGAAGGAGATGCTTGTCCAAAAGCAGCTTTTAATTGAATTCTTGCTTGTTCTGCGGCTTTTTTGAAATCATCGTGGGCTTTTTCCACAGCTTGTTTCCTGGCGGCAACAAGAGTCTCAACCGACTCGCTGAGCTTTTCAATGTTTTGTCTGGCAGTATTGAATTGTTCTCGCGCCGTTTTTAAACTCTGAATAAGATTAGTGCGGACAGTTTTGGTATCAACACCACTGGCGCAATCGGATTTGGCCTTATCAATAGCCAAATTTATTGTGCTCTTATATGTAGAAACCGTTGTGTCTGTGGCTGTTTTTCTGTCATTTATTGCTTGCTGCAGTCCTTGTCTGAAGGTTTGAATTGCGACATCAACAGCCGCCCTGCGGGTACTGATTGCAGCGGTCATTGTTGATTTAAATTGGGCTACCGCCTGTTTTTGGGCATCGGTTTGGGCTTTTTCCTCGAGCTTGCCAAATTGTTCTTCTCGATTGTCGTCCCATTTTTCGCGATTGGCATCTATTTTAACATCAACTTCGACCTGATGGTTGGCAATTTTGCTTACTCGTTCTAGCCGTCTTGCTGTAAGTTTAGCTTCTTGATTCACAAACCTTTGGTCTAACCTTTCGGCAAACTTAACGATGGCGGTGCAGATTTTCGATTGACTATTGTTTTTATTCTGTGATTGAGCTAACACGAATGCCGGGATAATAAAGGTTAACAAAATGAGTATTGTCCAAAATTTTGCCAATAGATTTTTATAGTTCGTTTTCATCATAAGTCTGAGCAAAATCGCCAATCTCTTGACTATCTAAAGTAATTAAATTTACATCGGCCTCCTCGGATTTAATAACTTGCTGTTCATTCGTCGAATCTTTAATTAGAGAATCTACCACTCCATCAATATTGCCCGTAGCTTTCGGCATTGGCGTTATTCTTTGCGACAACCCTGGAATTACAGTAGTCAACTGCGAAATATCTTCCAGAGAAATCATTCCGATCTTAAATGCCACAATAGTAACGATTAATGCCAGGATGCCAAACGATAATATCGTCTTTAATTTCGATGTCATAAGATTGAAAATTTGATCTTTTAAAATTGTCATAGAGGGTCGACCTTAGGCACCTCTAGTTAAATGCGATAAATATTTCTTTTGTAATAATCTTGTCACTTTATAGTATTTTACAATAAAACACTCTTAGAGACAAACTTATTCATTCGTATAAACAGTTGACTTTAGCCTTTGAAAAGAGTAGAATATGATTATGAATATGAAAAAATATTTATTACCTTTAATAGTTCTAGCTTTGGTTGCCGGGGGATTTTGGTATTGGCAAAACAACAAACCCGCACAAAGTAACAATAATCAAAACAACTCAGATTTAGTTTTGTTTTACGGCGACGGTTGCCCACATTGCGCAAAAGTTGACGAGTTTCTTAAGAATAATGGCGCTGAAGACAAGGTAGATTTTCAGAAAAAAGAAATTTTCTATAATAAAGATAACTCTAAATTGCTGATGGAAAAAGCTACTAGTTGCGGTTTGGCCTCTGCCTCTGTTGGTGTTCCGTTTTTATGGGATGGCGAAAATTCAAAATGTTTTGTGGGAGATGTAGATGTTATAAGTTTTTTCCAAGAGAAATTGAAGTAATTTTCATTTGCCGAGATGAAATCTTTCAAAAAGCTTTCTAATTTAATAGTGATCTTAGCGACAACTCTTTTTTTATTTCCAAAAGAAGCTTTCGCGGTCTGTCCGGTTTGCACCATTACCGTTACCGCCGGAGTTGGGCTTTGCCGCTGGCTGGGCGTGGATGATACTATTTCCGGTGTTTGGATTGGCGGTCTGCTTGTTTCAACAATTATCTGGACTATAAACTGGCTTAATCAAAAGCAGATAAAGTTTAAGTTTCGCAAAATTCTGGTAATCCTCAGTTATTACGCGATGGTCATTCTGCCTCTGTACTTTGCGGACATTATCGGCCATCCGCAGAATAAACTTTGGGGGCAAGATAAGTTGATGGTTGGAATTATTGCCGGAACTATCGCCTTTTTACTTGGAGTTTATTTAAACGACTATTTAAAAAGAAGGAATAATGGAAAAGTGCATTTGGCCTTCCAAAAGGTTCTTATTCCCCTTTCATTACTTACCGTAGCCAGCGTTATTTTTTATTTTATAACTAAATGCCAAACTTAATTTTATGGACGAGGAAAAAAAGATACAAGAATTAATCCAAAAAGTTTCCGAAAGTAAACAGGGAAAATTAGATTTGTCATCAGACGAAGATTTGTCAGTGGCAATAATGAATTTAGTTTCTATCGAAGAGCACTTTTTCTTTACCGGAGCCAAAACCGGAAAGTCAAAGTATTATGAATTCTTAAACCAAGCCCGCGAGATAAGAAAAGAACTTTTAAAGAAAATTGTTAAAGAATATGAAGGTGAGGTTTGGTGTATTTCAAAGCATCTTCTTGCTGCTTCAATGAGACTTATGGAAGTTGGTACAAAGCAACTCTCTCAAGGAAATAAAACAGAAGCAGAAGACTTATTTTCCAAAGCTTATAATCTTTACTCTCTTTTTTGGGGCTTAAACCTAAAACTACTCAATGTATCGGATATGAAAAACGTAGAAGCCTCAAACCCATCTGGCGTTTCCGCAACTAATCCAGCTACTATCAAAAAAATTGGCGATGATCAATTGAATGTCCACGACAAAGCGAAAGGCGGCTTTATGGGAAAACTGGGAGATTTGGTAAAAAAAATAATTGATTGCTGTATCGAGTAATTTTTTGGGCCCGTAGTTTAGTGGTAAAACGGCGCCCTCCTTCGCCAAGGCTACGGCGGGCAAGCATTCGCACTGCGCCCTGCCGAAGCTAAATTTTGCGGGGACATAGTAAAACGGTATTACGCAGCATTCGCATTGCTGAGGTCCGGGTCCGATTCCCGGTGTCTCCACCAATACAGAACTCAACGGCTTTTTCAAAGCCAGAAGGTGGGACGCGCGAAGCGCGTCCCACTGATTTCCCCCCATTTTTCCAAACGAATTCAGAATTTTTGGCGCGCTGGCGCGCACTGTTTTTTCGCCAAGGAGGAGGTTCGAGCCAAAGATTTCTTTGGCACAGACCTTTTTTGCAAAAAGGTCTGAATCAGAAGCAATTTTGTCTATATTTTGTGCGACTTCCAGCCAGTTTTGGAAGGGTTCGAGCCAATCATTCTGCTTGTGTGAAAGATTGTAGATTTCTTCTTCGAGCGACTTCTTTTCGGATAACAACTTTCCTTTTTGCAAACGATAATCTTCTCGGTCAATTATTTGGTCTAAATATCCATTGAGAAGTCGCTCTAACTTTTGCGACAAAGAAGAAATCTTTTCTTGTTTCTCTTTCACACAAGCAGTCAAAGACTGGGCGGATTTTCCGTGGTCTTGCAAAGCAAGACGATTGAGTTCCTCCGCCCAGTCTTTGGGCAAAGAAACTTTTTTGATTATGGATGATAACTGGCGATTTAATTCTTCTTGTCTGATACAAGGTTCTTCACACTTCACATTTTTATTTTTCTTGGTGCAGTGATAATAAACATACTCGTGAACATTGCCATTCTGTTGTCTCTTAACCTTGTATTCGCCAGTTATCATCATTCCGCATGAAGCGCAGGAAATGAGGCCACAGAACGGCTATGGGTCGTTTAGGGGCTTCCTGTCGGGTTTACCGCGAAGTTTCAACATTTCCTGCGCCTGATCAAAAAGTTTCTTTGAAATGATTGGCTCGTACTTTCCTTCGTGGAGTTCACCACCATAGCGGAATAGTCCGGTATAGAAAGGATTTGAAAGAATTGAAGTCGCACGGGATTTGTGGATTTTCTTTCCGGTTTTTGAAAAGAGATTGTGCTTCGCCAAAAAGTTTGAGACATCTTCCAGTCTGTTGCCACCTTTCACATAGAACTTAAACGCTTGCCTGATAACTTTGGCTTTCTTTCTGTCAACCACAACAGTTTTTGTTCGCGAGTCGTTGATATATCCAACAGGGGCAAGCGTTGGGTAATCACCATTACGAACTTTTTGGCGAAGTCCTCTTTTGGTATTTTCGGAAAGAGAATCCACATAGTATTTGCTTTGTCCGAAAGCCATGTTTAACATGAACTTTCCCTGTGATGTGGAATCACACCAAAAAGTTGGAAACTTCAGGCTCGCAAGTTTCCCCGTGTCGAGGAGGTATATTATCTTTCCACCATCAATACTATTTCTTGCGAGACGATCCGGATGCCAAGAGAGAATAGAATCTGCATCGCCCTTTTCAATACACTTCATCATTTCATTAAATATCGGACGACCTGGAATTTTAGCAGATTGTTTTTCAATAAACTCTTGGGCGATGTTCAGATTTTCTCTCTTGGCATAGTCTCGCAATTCTTGAAGCTGTGCCTCAATACTTAAAACCTGCTTATCCTCGACATCAGTGGACTTGCGAGCATACAAAAAGAATTTTTGCGATGATAAGTTTTGCATAATGTGCATATTGAAAATTAAAAACTTAAATGACCACCCTTGGTGCCCCCACTAAGATTGCTCAAAGTGGAACCAAAGATGGTCATTAAAATAAGCAATCTTCGGTGGGGGCAAATTCAGTATAGCAAAAATTCTTTTTGTATCAAAGCAAATACTATGAGTCAAAATTGCTTCTGATTTCGAACCTCCTCCTTGGCGAAAAAACAGTGCGCGCCAGCGCGCCAAAAATTCTGAATTCGTTTGGAAAAATGGGGGGAAATCAGTGGGACGCGCTTCGCGCGTCCCACCTTCTGGCTTTGAAAAAGCCGTTGAGTTCTGTATTGGAGCACGGCTTTCTGTCTGGGACAGCCCCGCAATCCCGCTCGGGATTATCTGCGGTATATTGCTTTGGGCTGCTGTCTTTGCCAGCACCCCTGAGTCACTCGATGAGGCGGTCAAAGAAACAGACAGTGAATTGAAAGATTTCCTAGCCCTCTTATTCTTTACTGGCCCAATTGGCGTTCTCGTATACTGGCCCTTGAGAGGTTTGATCTGGTCTATAAAGAAGATCCCGAGGTTCGTGATTTTGCTTGCGAGGTGTGCCAAAGAGGTTTTCACCCTCATTCACTCAGAGCTTCGGATTTTGTGCGGCATTGATGCTACTATTGGCGCGATTGTCGGCTACATAATCGGCAACGCCATAATTGGCGCTTTTGTCGGAGGACTGTTCGGTTTGCTGAATTATCAGATTATCAGCGTTAGAATCCTCAAGGTCCAACCAGCGAGGGCAAGGGGATAATCTAACTCGGTTTGGTTTAGCTCTTTGAGTTCTTGGCTCTCGTGCAAATGCATGAGAGCCTTTTTCTTTTGGTAATTTCTTAACTGATTTTATTATGTTAAAATCAGTTAATTAAATTTTAATCCAGTTTTTTATTTTTATGGATTCAAAAGTAACCGGTAACCTGGGAGAAAATATTGCTGGAAAATTTTTAAGGGACAAAGGATATCGAATTTTGGATAAAAATTATTCAAGTAAATTTGTTTCCGGTCCCAAAAAAGGTGAAATAGACATTATTGCCAAGAAAGATGGCATTATATCTTTTGTTGAAGTGAAAACCTTATCTGATAGTCCCGCTTATGGCCCTCTTTTGGCGAAGGCTTCGGACGGGCAAGGCAGGGCTGTTTTTAATCCCGAAGATAAAGTCGACTACCAAAAACAGAGAAAAATTATCAAAACCGCTGAAGCTTGGTTGGTGGAAAATAAGATTCCTTTCAATTCCAAATGGCAGATAGACGTAGTAGCGATCGTGATTGATAAAGTTTCCCAAAAGGCACAAATAAAACATTTTGAGAATATCTAAACACATACAAAGCCATTTCGATACATCAAAAACATTTTGTAAAAATTTCCTTATCCACCACTAGGAAAATGTTTATTTAAATATTATCAAATCTGTATACAAAAATTTGACCAAATCTAAATAGTTGTGTATAGTAAAACCAGCTACTGAGAAATTCTCAGGTTTAAAAAATGAAAATATTATTCAAAGGAGGAATAAAAAATGAGCATAAGAGATACAACAATTGGAAATTCTGTTGGCCGTCTTTTAACAAGCAATGGGAATAGATTGGTAGAGCTTTGGGATGAATATGCTACAGCTGGTTATGAAAAGGTTTATTTAACGCACTCGACAAGAAAACTTAGAAAGGGAATGAGTCAGCTATTTTTGCCTTCGGATAGCGGTAAGTTTTTCGATGCAGGGTGTGGCACAGGGGGAATGTTTGAAACGATAACGCAGAGAATTTCTCCTGTGGAATTATACGGAGGAGACTGGTCGGAGGAAATGCTAAAAAAGGCCCAGATAGAGGCTGAGAGGCTACGGAACACTTCGGAAACCTGTTTTAACTTACTTCGTATTGATTTGTCAAAGCCGCTACCTTGGCCTGATGGCTTTTTTGATGGAGCTGTGTCTAACTTGGTTATTTGTTATCTTCCTTACGGATGGAAAGAGCCGCTGATAGAACTAAGAAGAGTTATTAAGCCTGGAGGGTATTTGTATCTAAGTACTTTTCTAGAAGAGTGGGATTTCGATAGCGCATTATGGAAATTCGCCCCAAAAGAGTTTATACGAGATCCGCACGGAACGCTTTACGGCATTAGATTTAGACGGATTGCCAGCGAGATTTCAAAAAAGGCAAAAAGATTAGGAGCAGAACTTCCTCCTCGAGATGAACTAACAAGCTTTCTTGAAATTCTCGGTTTTGAGGACATGAATACGGTTCCAGCCTACTGGGGCTTTGGGCTAGCCTTAAGAGCCAAAGTAATCTCAAAACCCCTTTCGTAGCTTAACAGATTTCGCTATTGAAAGGGGTTTTTATTTTAGTTAAACTGTATTAAGTTTATACGATTTCAGTGCAGAGTAAAATTGATGCCTTTTTTCTTTAATTTAAAATTATTAATATTGGTTTCAGCCGGGATAAACCTTATTTTGAGCTTGATTCTTTTTTGGCAAAGTAAAAAGAATAAAGCTAACTTTAGCTTCGCCCTTTTCGCCTTTTTTATTGCTATTTGGTCTATTTGTTTCTATTTCTACTTTAATCCTATAGTTTTTTCTCATTTAATCTGGATAAAGATAGTATACCTTATTGCCTTTCCAATGATTCCAGCAATCCTATATTTTTCATTTTATTTTCCTCAGGCGAAAATAAAATCTTTCCTTCTGCCAGGAATAACTTATACGGTTTGTACCCTGCCTTTAATTTGGCTTTTATTATTTACAGATCTTTGGGTGAAAGAAATAATTATTTATCCTTGGGGGCCGCAGACCGTTACCGGTAATGGCTATTTTTTATTTTTTCTTTTTGTTGGTTTTTGGGGATTTTTGATTTTTTATAATTTGGCGAAAAGTTATTTTTCATCGAGCGGTATAGTAAAAACGCAATTAAAATTTATTTTTTTCGGTATATTCTTGTTCGGAATTTTCTCTGTTATAGCCGATATTATTTTGCCCTTAATTGTTGGTACTTCCCGTTACTTTTGGCTAAGCCCTATTTTTTCTCTTTTCATAGTTAGTTCTGCTACTTATGCTATTACTCGTTATCGTTTGATGGACATCCGGATTATTATTGGACGTGGGGCTGTTTACTTTCTTTCTTTCGCTACGGTGATAGGATTAGCGTTTGTACTAATGTTCCTAAACGGAAAACTACCGGTCCCGGTTCCATTCAATTTTTTAGGCCCAGCATTAATTATATTAAGCGTATTGCTATTTAATTATTTCCAACGATTTTACGAAAGGATTGCTTCAAAATATTTTTACTATGTCTTTTATTCATACCAGTCGGTTTTAACGGATTTGAGCAAGAGAATGACTCAGATTTTGGACATCAACGAACTAACCGCTTTAATAATTGCTACCTTGATAAATACGATGAAGCTGGAGAGAACGGTTGTTTTATTGAGAGATCCGGACTCTGGGAGATATCAGGTTAAAAAGAACGTTGGCTTTAAAGAAGAAAATGGAATTTCGCTGGTAAGAGATAGCCTTTTAACCACTTATTTGGAAGGTACTCAAAAGCCGTTAGTTTATGAAGAATTATCTTTGGCCATAAAAGACGCGGTCAGCAAAGAAGAAGAAAAAAAAATTGAACAATTGCGGCAAAATATGAAAAAAATTGAGGCGGCATTATGCTTGCCTCTTTTTATTGAAGGAAAAATAACAGGGATGATTGTTCTGGGAAACAAGCTTTCGGGAGATCCTTATTCCAAACAAGATATAGAGCTGTTGGTAAACCTCTCGAGCCAGGCTTCCATCT
>Ga0210019_1005329_pt1 | contig 10749 bp, 9 predicted proteins | sample CryGeyCG2114_020_2_FD_183969 | JGI IMG/M metagenome (GOLD analysis project Ga0210019, IMG submission 183969) | Groundwater microbial communities from aquifer - Crystal Geyser CG11_big_fil_rev_8/21/14_0.20 (SPAdes) (version 2) | ecosystem: Environmental > Aquatic > Deep subsurface > Groundwater ...
CAATCCCTTCACTTGCGTTGTATCCCGATGTCTCCCGCCTTCCAGCTTCATTTAGTTCGTTACCTCCCTAAATGTGGAATTTAGTATTGGGCTGGCGGCTAACCTTTGCCCAAGTTGGACTTTCACCGACAAGAACTGATACGCTTTACTCGGCGCACTCATATTAAATTCCTTTTAGCTAAGAGTCTGATAACGAAGAGCAGCGATTCCTATGTCTTTCGTGATTCATTTTACCATCTTTTGATATTTTTTGGTAGTATAATCCTATCTATAATAACTTCTTTTATCAGCCCTATATTTTAAAAGCACAGCTTTTGTAAATTTATTTAGACCGCTTCCACGCTGATTATCTCCGGGATTTCTTCCTTTAATGCCCTTTCAACTCCGTCTTTAAGCGTCATCTGGGACATAGGGCAGCAGCCGCAGGCGCCTTTTAATTTTACTTTCACAACCCCGTCCTTTACGTCCACAAGTTCTATATCCCCTCCATCCTGCTGCAAAAACAGCCGTATCTTCCCTATTGCTTTCTCAACTTTCTCTCTCATGTTATCTCCTCTTTCTCTAAGGTTACACTTCTGACATTGTCAGAAGTGTAACCTTATTTTTAAATAAGTTACAAAATTTACATTATTTTGTAACTTTTGCAACCATACCTTTATTCTATCGGCCTTTCCTTCAACGCTTTGAAACTGACCCCTGATTCAGCGCCGGGGATCGGAGCAACCGGCTCCGTCAGCAGAAACTTGCCGTCCTTTATTGAACTCTTCAATTTTTCAGCTATCTCAACCGCCTTGGAATAGCTGGAAAGTGCGCCTGTAGGAATTTCTTTGCCTTTTAGAACAATCTTTCCGGTCTTTAGCTGGGCGTAATTTACCTCTCCTAAACTACCTGGGATGCAATTCGGATACGCCTCGCTGTAATCAATTATCTGCGTCCAGATATCTGCGTCTTCCACTGCCGTATACTTGCATATCTCTTCATTTAATATTGGTATTGGAACTCCTATGCCAACCGTAAGCGTAACGCCATAACCCTGGAAAGTAGTGCCAACCAAATAATCAGGCGACATTTGTTTCAAATCTCCTATTACAGCCAGTGTCCCGGCCGGCGCCTGAGGGATCCCTGTCTCCTTGCGCTTTACGGTCGGGGAATGCTGTGTACCCTGCCATGCTACGTATCCTACGCCGCCTCCAAGAAAAATCTTCGTGCCGATACCTATTGTTTTATAATGAGGGTCTTTTAATAAAGGCGAAAGCTGGCCTGCTGAGCAATAATAAGCATTTCCGAGATTCGGCCTTAAAGCCCCCATATAGGTATAAATCATCCTATTAGATAAATTCACGGCGCAGTTATAATTCTGATAGGCATTCCTCATGTTAAACAAGACCGCTTCGTTGAGATCTTTGATGTTAATCAAAGTTTCTATTTTTTTGCGCGGGTAACAGTCTGTCCCATAAGCTGTCCCTTTAAGAGCGACGTCTTTTCCTGCCACTAATTCCTGTATCACGTGCGCTCCGCCGTATTTAAATTCTCCCGGGTATACTTTATTTCTCGGGTCATCATCCGGAAGAGCAGTCGCGCCTAAATACAAATCAACTGCCGCAAAACCCGTATATACAGGCACGTCATTTACAGTCACTTCTCCACCGCCAAGCTTTATCCTGGGCCTTGAATGCCCAATATTAAAATAAACCCCGGAAGAGCACATCGGGCCGAAAGTGCCTGTAGTAACAACATCTACTTTTTCAGCTGTCTTTTTAATTCCATCTTTTTCAACAAGGCCTATTATTTCTTCCGCAGTAACAACTACCGCGGTTCCTTTTTTAATCTTTTCATTTATCTCTTTGATTGTTTTTGCCATATTTATCCTCCGTTTTTAAAATTTGGACATCTTAGTAGAGAGCTGCCTTTCGCCGGTATCGCATATAATAGTGACTATCATCTTGTTCTTATTTTCGTAATAGTTCATCTCTATAACCAATACTGGAGTAGCGGAGCGGCCTGTCCTGAGCGGCTTGTGGTGAGCGCAGTCGAACCAAGCCGAAGGAAGCTCCGCGCCAAAGCTTATCTATGCGAAGCTCGCTTCGCTGCTCCAAACAACGCATCTCGTCAGAGTTCTTCTGCAACTGAACTGTTACATAAAGGCGTGTTTCCTATGAGTTCTGTAATATTATCATAAATTTTTGCCATGCAAGGCCTCTTTTAAATAAAGTACGACGTATTTACATTATTACTTTTAAAACCTTCAACCCTTCTTATAAGCTCGGCAAAGGTAATGGTGTCTACCACTAAAGATGTGGCTATGTAAACCTGCGACCATATATCTTTAAATACACAATATGGAAAATCCATGCATCTTTCATATTTTTTCTTACCGGCGCACGCTATTGGCTCAATGGGGCCTTCTATAAATCTAATCACCTCTCCCACTGTTATGGTCTCAGGAGGCCTTGCTAAAAAATAACCGCCATCTATCCCTCTCTTACTTCCTACAAACCCGCCTTTTTTTAAAGTTAAAAGTATCTGCTCTAAAAATTTAAAAGGTATGTCCCCTTTTTTAGCCAGTTCTTGAATAGGCAATACTCCTTTATTATAGTGCAGCGCCAGATCAAGCATGGCTTTTAAACTGTAATCGCCTTTATATGTTATCTTCATTGTAAACCTCTAATCTATATAATTATGATTAACTTGGTATGGATTATAGCATAATAAAAAAATGAATCAAGAAAAATTTTACTTTTTTTATGATGAATTGAAATATTGCGAAGTACTTCGGCAGAGGTCCTTCGCTGTGCTATGAGACTCCTATCGTCGCCTCATTACGCTCGCTCAGGATCAAATCTGCCAAAGGCGGATTTGGCTGCCCGAACTGGACGCCAGATGAATTTCACAACCTCAAGAGGTTTACTTACTTGTGAAACTGACCGCCCGCCGTTTCAAGCATAGTTTTATTTATTTAGGCAGCCTAAACTAATTTGAAATCTTATAATAGGCGTTCCTGCCTTTCCCCACAAGCTCAATAAGTTTTGCATCTATTAACTTAGAAATCTCTTTCAGCATTGCCTGGCGCGTTATGCCAAACATATCTCTTAAATTTTTATTACTGACTTTGCCTTTCTCTTGTATCCGTTCCAGAATTTTTATCTGCTTCTGGGTTAATTCTATTCTCTCCCCTTCTTCTATTTTCGGAGTCAGCCCGATTTTTTCTATAAAATCTTTAACCTTGTTTATGGAATATAAAACTCCATCACTAAAATATTCAAGCCATCTGGTTATACCGCCTTTGTCTGTCTGAGCTGTTTTTAATGCCGCATAATAGTCGGTTCTATTTTCGTCGTAAAAGTCATCGAGCACAAAAAATCTGCGATGATCAAAACCGCTTTTGTATAAAATTAACGCTGCCATTAACCGGGCTGTTCTGCCATTACCATCGATGAACGGATGAATTCTTGCAATTTCATAATGGACAATACCCGCAAGAATAACGGGATTGATCTCTTTTATCTTGTCTGAATTGAACCAATCCAAAAATTCCAATACCAGCCGCGGTACATCCTTTGTTTTTGGCGGTATGTATTCTGCTGCTTCCTTAAATCTTGTTCCGTCAAAAATACGCCTGCCTACAAAAACCGCACGATTTCTAAGAACGCCGCAATCTTTTTGATCCCGCAGGGTGCCGGTAGTAACAGTCTCGTGAACTTTGAGAAAGAGCGTGATGTCTATTGTTTTCTTGCCTGCATATCCAGGAATTGAATCTAACGCCTTGAGATAATTTAAAACCTCATCCTTATCTTTCGCCATAGCCGTCATATCTTTATTTTCGGCTAAGGCGGTAACCTGTTCAAGGTTTAAGTTATTCCCCTCGATACTCGTAGATGAGTGAGCATTATGAATCCTGGCTTCTTTTTTTAGCTTTAACTCCCATTTAGGGATAAGCTTGGCCTGCTCAATAACCTCTCTACCCGCTGCAATTTGGGTGAGATTGTTAAGGATTTTATCCGTAATCTTATAGTTCGGCTTAAACGGCATAGCATTATTATAACAAATGACAACCTAAATGACAACCGATTATTATCTGAACAATAAAACCGCAATATTTAGTCATTTATTATAAACCTCATCACTTTTGCCAAGGTTGCAATCTTGACATAGCGTTTGAAGGTTATCAATGGTAGTCCTACCACCCTTTGAAAATGGAATCTTATGGTCAATGTGAAGTTTTATCCCTGGATCTGTCGCGGGGCTACGACCACAAAACACACACCGAAAATTATCTCTGTCAAGTATTCGCACTCTGACGCTTGCTGGAACAACTCTTGTTTTGCTGACCCTATATTCAATTTGTTCTCTCACATCTTCCCTTAAGACCACAGCTTGTTTGACTACATTTTCATCAGTTACAACTATGTTGGTACCCATTTTATACTCGATGAATTTCAAGCAGGCATTTGCCCATCCATTAAATCTGTATCGATAAGTTCCGAGAGTAATCTTAGGCTTTGAATTTTTCCATTCGACACATGAGGGACGATGCCCCAATTGGTTCCAAATTCTTTCCATTTCTTCAAAGAGATCTTTATCGGTCAAAGGAATCAAGTGCGACCGAGATTGACGCGGTATCAAATCTAAGCCTTTTTCTTTGAGTCTTTCCTTTAAAATAGATAGGGCTTTGTGCCATGAGCCAAATTCATTCTTTACGGTCCCAACGCTTATGCTGGAGTTTTTGCTAAAATCGTCAGAACTGAATTCCAAATAATTATGTTGCTGGGCTACCTTTTCAAGCTCTTCAATGATTTTAGCCCTCGGAATTTTGTCTGCCCTTGTTCTTTGAAATTTATAATCCATAAATAATCGCTGCTCTTTGTTCGCCTGAGCGTCAGGGTTGGCTGTGTCTATGTAACGATATTAGAACCTATTTTAAGGGTTCGCCCTTAAAATAAAAATTTCAACATGAGGCTCGGCAGTCGGCTGACGGCCGTCCGCGACTGAGGACGAAATGTCCGAAGAAGTGCCGAGGCCGCCGGACGAGGCCACCCAGCCATCAGCCGACTGCGTCCTCGCATACTATATGAGCAACAGAGCTCGTCCGCTATCCTGCCTATCATCAACCTAAAGCACCGTGACGGCAGAATGCCGAACCAGCCCAAGCGTTCCGCACCAAAGGCAAATTTTGCCCCCACCCAAAATTTGCCTTTTGTGCGGGAAAAAGAACAAAGATAATGTTTCAAGCATCTCCTGTTTGGCCGAACAAAGATAATATATAAAATAGACGCCCTATACTTAGGATATTATACTTTAATCCTTAATTTGTTCAAGGATTTTGGCAAATATTTTTGTTTATTTTCAGAATATATAATTGGGGCCTTCTCTACGAAGGCGTTCACGGCGAATTTCATAATCCGGCATAATATTTCCTAAAAGTTTCCAGAAACTCTCTGAATGGCTAATATATTTAAGATGACAAAGTTCGTGAGCTACAACATAATCAATAAGCGCCATAGGCGCCATAACAATATGCCAATTAAATCTGATTTGCCCATTACTACTGCAGCTGCCCCAACGTTTGGCTTGGCTGGCTAACATTATCTTCGGGGCAGATATTTTTAATTTTCTTGAGTAAATTTCTATTCTCTTGACTAAAATCTCTCTTGCGTGCTTTTTATACCAATCAATAAGCATATCTCTTGCTAAGTTTCCTCTATTTGCTTTGCCAAAATGGCCATTAAGATTCGCTATAAAACGGCTGCCTATAACATTAATCTTTTGTTTACTTTTAGATTTTATTATTTTAAGGCGCAACTGCCTCCCTAAATATAAAAATGTCTCACCTGTAACAAATTCCCTTTTAGCCAAACCCTTTAATATTTCATTTATGCGATGCTGTTTATCTAAAATCCAAACTGCCTTTGAACGCACCAATTTTGAAAGTAACCCGAGCGATGGCTTTATTGGAGCCCTTAAAAAAACACCTTCGATAGGATCAACAAAGATACTTACTGTCTTTCTTTTTTTACTGCGCTTTACAAAAAAATCTATATTTTTTCTGCCAAATAAAGCTGTGCCTTTTTCTAAAATCATTTTGCAAGCCTCACTCTTGCCAAATCCATAATCTTCGTTGTCAATGGTTCAATCACATCAAACTGAAAACCTTCTGTCCTTAAAATTCCTTTTATTCTTTTTCTCATCTCACGCTGGACATCGTCCTTGTGAATCCAATCTATTACGGTAAGTTCTTCCAGCGATTCCATAATTGAATGCGTCAATTCTTTATGAAAATCCTTTGTAGTTTCATATTGAACACGAGATTCTCTAATTATAGGGCTGTTTAATTTCTCTTCTTTTTCCTGAACCTGCGTATCAGCCGCAATAATCTTATACAAAGCGTATTCTGCCTCGGAAAATCCTAACTCCTGGGCATGATTAGTAATATTACGCGCATCATCAACAAGCGCTTGCAAGAGTTTGAGCTCTTCTATTGCGCTCATTCTTTCTTGTTTTCTTTCTTTAATAATCTTTTCGAGTTGTTCCTTTAAAGATTGATAAAAAACAGGGTCTTCCTCCATCCGAACATGTATTTCATATCGTATAGCATGTTCTATCTCGCTAGCTTTTGCCTCGGGCGTAGTTAATATATCTACCATTTCATCAAATTTCTTGGAAAATATAGATACCGGCTCAAGAAGTTTCTGGATCCCCTCTGTTCTTATGTGTTCTTCTATGAGCTGACGAACTTTTGCCCCGCAGCTTGATAAATCAAGAGTTGAATCTCTAAAACGCGCCCTTGCGGCATTTCTTACTTTACCAAGCCACTTAAGGTCTGCGCTGTATCTTAAGGCCGCAGGATCAGGCAGGACCATATCCATGCTTTGTGAAAACCTCTTGAATGCAATATCAAAATCAGCCCGCCTGTCTTCCGACTCTAAGATTTTTATACATGCCTCAAGATCAGCTTTATTTACATCGTCAAAGAAACGCATTGCTGCCCGATGACGAGCTTCAAGACGCGGAAGTTCATCTGTCTTGGGCGTAAACGCGCCTATAACATCTGCTGCCTGAAAGACTCCAAGCACTTCTTGTAAATCCCGCGATATACCCCAGTAGTCAACTACAAGGCCGTAATCTTTCTTATCAGCTGTCCTGTTAACCCTGGCTATGGCTTGTAAAAGTGTGTGTTCTTTTAATGGGCTGTCAATATACATAACCTGCTCGACTGGCGCATCAAAACCAGTTAAAAGTTTATCGCATACTACAATAATAGCCAGTTTCTCCAACGGGTCTTCTTTGAAACTTCTGATAATTTCTTTCTCTTCTGCCTGGGTCTTGTGGTGCTTCTTAAGACGCTGAGGGTCATTATTGCTTCCTGAAATTAAAACAGCAGAAGATGGCGCATTTAGCTTGTCAAGAGTCTCTTTATAAATAATTGCGGCTTCGCGGCTTGGAGTAACAATCTGGGCTTTGAATCTATTGGGCACGATAAATTTTTCATAATGCTCGATGATATCAAGGCATATGGCCTCAATCCTTGTAGAAGCAAGCCCTATCATTTCTTCAGTTGCATACTTTCGTTTAATCTCTTCACGCTCTTTTTCAGTATAATCTTGAAAATACCTGTTAAATAGAGTGTCTAAATTTTCTCCTTGAACATGGACATCTGGAAGCCTGCTTTCATAAAAAATAGGGACGGCCGCTCCATCCTGAACTGCTTGCTCAATACTATAAGTATGTATATATGGCCCAAATGTCTGCACAGTACTGCGGTCTTTTTTATCTATCGGCGTGCCTGTAAATCCTAAGAAACAGGCATTAGGCAAGGCCTGCCTCATATTGGCAGCTAAGTTTTTATACTGTGTCCTGTGCGCTTCATCAACCATTACAAAAATATTTTCTCCTTCTGATAAAACAGGATAGCCGCTTTCTTCGCTTAAATCCTGAAATTTCTGTATGGTAGTCATTATTGTCTGGCCATTGCCAGATTGAATTAACTCTCTTAAATGCTTTACGCTATCCGCCTGAATAGGATTTGGAAAACCACATCTTTGAAATGTCCCCACGATTTGATTATCAAGGCCTATCCGGTCTGTAACCACAACTAAGATTGGATTTTCTAATGCCTTGTTTCTTTTTAATTTTACCGCTAGCCACAGCATTGAAAGAGATTTTCCAGAGCCCTGTGTATGCCAGATAACTCCTCCGCGCTTTCCATGGTCTTTTGCTTTTTGAATGCGAGTTAAAGCATTATTTACTGCTATAAACTGCTGATAACGCGCTATTTTCTTTATAGTTTTTCCGGTTTCTATTTCAAATGCAATAAAATTACGCACAATATCAAGCAGGTTTTCAGGGTATAGAAGGCCATAGATAAGGACATCTTGAGGTGTAGGGGTCCTATTAAAAAAACGCGAAGTATATTTTTCGTTTAACTCATCAAGAGTGATTGAATAAGGCACTTTCCATTCCAAAAAATGCCTGTAAGGAGCATAGACAGTGGCAAATTTAGCCTTCTGGCCGCAGGTTGCAATAAGAATCTGGGCTGTTTCAAATAATCTTGGAGCGCCTCTATCTTTATACTCATCTTTAAGCTCCTGATATCTAAAAAGCTGGGTTATTGCTTTATCAATAGGATCTATGACTGCCGGGCTTTTGCATTCAATAATTACTAAAGGTATCCCGTTAATAAACATTACTATATCACACTTGATGTTCTCTTTTGAGCCAGCGACTTTAAACTGCCGCGTTATGATAAATTCATTTTTCTCCAGATGTTCAAAATCTATAAAATAAACATCATGGCCCTTTTTACCCTGGCCATCTTCAATATCCTGTTCAAGCGATATGCTATGCGCCAAAGAAGTATAAATTTTTTCATTTGCTTCTATTAAACTTGTGGCTGGGACATTTGTTATGGCTCTAACGGCTTTCTTGAGGTTTTCATCAGAAAGCCAGGAATTAAGCTCTTTCAGTTTCTTCTCTAAACGGGAAACTAAAACTATCTCCTTTAGGCTTTCACGTTCAAGCTCTAACTTTTCCGGCGGCACAAAGGTATAGCCTAATTTCTGCAAAAGCTCTATTGCAGGGTCTTCGGATAAATGAATTTCGTTCCAGTCTTGGGTGGTCATCGTCATAAATATACCTCTTGACAAATTTTGTCTATTTGTATATACTTATAGTAGAAATCAATGATACCCGATGATGCTTCTCTATAATTAGTGTCCTCGGGATATTTTATCAAATTAGCCCTATGGGTCAAAAAAATATACCTAATCAAATCTCCCAGCCAAAAGATGGAATAAGTGAAGAAAGCGTAACTCAAACTAGCATAGATACTTTTGAGCGCTTGCCATCCGAATTCACCAGGCCTTTTTTTAATCATTTTTGCTCCGAATCTGCTAGTATAATTTTTACGGTGAATTAAATGAAAAAAACTATTACCGAAAAAGATTTAATTAAAGATTTTCCTTCTATTGAAAAACAGGCAAAAGAATGGGAAAATCTTTATCCCGAGTTTCTTCCAAAAAAATCCTTGCAAGAAGATATTTTTACTCCTATCATTGAACCTATTTTTATCTATCAAATTCACGCCTCAACCTAATATCTTCACAGCTTGCACTTGAACATTAATCCCGCCATTGCGTGCTACAAAATATTTTGCTAAGTGCCGTAATTGTACATAATTTTCGCATCGCAGATATAACTCCCAAATTTTATTCCAAATTTCACTATTTTTGTCTATTAGCTCAACATCTAATCCATAATCTTTAACCTTTTCTCCGCGAATCACTCTGCCATGAGATAACTCTTCGCCTATTTTCATGAAACATTCTATTATTTCGTCTATTTCTTTTTCGCTTTTGTTTTTCAGCATATACTTTTTTAAATATTCCTTAGCGATAGTTACAGATAACTGCCTTGCTTTCAAACAAACCTGAATCCATACTGGATCAACCCTACGCAAAAGTTCAATATAAGGATGGGGCGGTTCTTGGTTTGCGATTGCTTTTTTTGTTTCGTTTACTAAATCTAGATAAGCATCTATAAAAGCTGCTGCTGGACGAACTATCTGTTGTTGTCCTATAACGCTAATCATCTGAGGATCAATAGGCCCTAATTCAGAGGTTTCGCTCATCACTATCTTATCTGCGCCCATTGATATTAAGGTTGCAGCGCTCATAGCTGTCTTTGGGACTATAACTCGAAATGAATTGGGAGCATAGCTCCTACAGGTTAGTATAATCTTTTCTGCTGCTGTTGGGCTGCCGCCAGGACTATGTAAGATTAAATCTAACTGGTAGTTATACTTTGATAAATCAACTGATTTCAGCAGATTCTCTATAATTGTCGCGTCTTCATCCACTATAGTTCCCGCAGGATGCGGAAAACAACTCACATAGCATACAACATTTCGCCCTAACTTCTCTTCAATTTGTTGAACCAATTTGTGATGCACAGTGCCTTCATTTTGAATCTGGTCCATTAATATTAAACCGAATCCTTTTGGTTCTTCTTTTTGTCTTTTATTTCTGGCCATCGTATCCTCCATTTTAAATCTTTACCCTTATCTCGCCACTCAAAAGAACCTGCATAAGGGCGGATTTGAGATTTTGTAATTTCAAAAGGGCTTCTTCTTGTCGAGTAGGGCTCATAGCCACCTCCTTATGAAATTATTTTCATCTGGGGACGCTATGAACCCCCTCACAGAACCGTGCTTGCGGTTTTCCCGCACACGGCTCTTCGGGAAGGCATCCCCCATCA
>Ga0210019_1005330_pt1 | contig 10748 bp, 6 predicted proteins | sample CryGeyCG2114_020_2_FD_183969 | JGI IMG/M metagenome (GOLD analysis project Ga0210019, IMG submission 183969) | Groundwater microbial communities from aquifer - Crystal Geyser CG11_big_fil_rev_8/21/14_0.20 (SPAdes) (version 2) | ecosystem: Environmental > Aquatic > Deep subsurface > Groundwater ...
GCATTATCAACAGTATCAACAAAAAGAAAAATTCGCTCAAATAGAGAAAGAACTATTATTAACAACAACATGAAAACCGGACATTCTTGCTTTGCTAGAAACAGGACATTTTTGCCTTGCAATAACAAAAGGATTGATAATACTTGACAATTCTCTGGCGAGTATTATTATGATAACCGTATAATTTAGACACTCCATAAGCTCCGGCAAAGATGCCGGATGAAGATTTTATTAAAGGTCAAAGACAAAGACGTCTTAAAAACTTAAAGGGACGTCTATTTTTTTTGAAGTTGGTTGCCTTATTTTTAGGCATAATCTGATTAAAATTAAAGAAAGGAAGATGATCCATGATTCAATGGCCGAAAACAAATGATGCTCTGGGAACGGTTAATCGGGGTAATCCCGCAGAAAGCGGGATGTGTACTCTTTGCCGAGTGGATTGTATGGGTAAATGCGAAACCTGGCTCTCCAGCTTAAAAGGAAGGAAGCTTTTATACCCTAGGGATTACAGTTTCACGACTGCCGGAAGCGCAAATACGACCCATGTCGGAGTTTCTTATAATTCTTTGCGGATCAATGGTTATAACTACGGTGCTACCGGGCTTCCTAAGGGGCTTTCAAATTCCGAGGATGATTGTATCTTTCCTAATGTGAATACCGAAGGAGAATTCGGTCAAATAGTCAAAACAAAGTTTAGGATTCCCGTGATGACCGGTGCCCTGGGGTCTACTTTTGTGGCCGCTAAATATTGGGAGTCTTTTGCTACCGGAGCAGCTTTAGTCGGTGTTCCGATCGTAGTCGGTGAGAACGTAGTCGGCATTGATAAACAGGCTGAAATTAAAAAAGGCAGGATTATCAAGGCCCCGGAATTAAACCGCCGGATCGATACTTTCCTGCGTTACTATGACGGTTATGGCGCGATTATCGTCCAAATGAACGTTGAAGATACCCGTAACGGAGTTGCCGAATATGTAATCGGAAAATACGGGGATAAAGTGGTGATCGAATTGAAGTGGGGCCAGGGGGCCAAATGTATCGGCGGAGAAATACAGGTCACTAACCTTGAATATGCCCAATTCCTTAAAAAACGCGGTTATGTGGTTGATCCTGATCCGACCCTGCCTGAGGTTCAGAATGCTTTTAAGTCCGGTTCGATCAAATCGATTGCCCGGCATAGCCGTTTAGGTTATACCAGCCTTTCTTCGGAGAGTCAGGTGGAAGCGGATTTTATGAAAGCGGTTAAGTACCTGCGGAAGATCGGTTATAAAAGGATATCCTTAAAGACCGGTTCTTACGGCATGGAAGCTTTAGCGATGTCTATAAAATATGCTTCTGAAGCTAAGCTTGACCTGTTAACCATTGATGGTTCGGGCGGCGGCACGGGGATGAGCCCCTGGAATATGATGGAGACCTGGGGTGTCCCTTCCATACTCTTGCATGCTAAAGCTTATGAGTATGCCCAGATATTTGCTAAAAAAGGCAAGAAAGTTGTGGATCTGGCTTTTGCCGGAGGCCTGGCTCGCGAGGACCATATATTTAAGGCTTTGGCATTAAGCGCTCCTTACACTAAATTAGTCTGCATGGGCCGGGCGTTAATGATCCCTGCTTATTTAGGTTCAAATATCGAAGGGGTCTTAAATTCACAGGTTAAAGCCAAGGTTAGCGGCAGCTGGGATAAGCTTCCGGCATCCGTAGCCGAGTTTGGTTCGACACCCGAAGAGCTTTTTGCCGGTTATTATGACCTGCAAAAGAAGGTCGGCAAGGATGAGATGAAGAATGTGCCTTTAGGTGCGGTGGCATTCTGGACTCTGGCGGATAAGCTAGCAGCGGGCCTGCAGCAGTTAATGGCCGGCGCCAGAAGATTCACGCTTAAGGCGATTACCCGCAATGATATTTTCTCGGCGAATCGTGAAACCGAGAAGGAAACAGGGGTAACCTTCATTACCGATGCCGCAGACGATAGAGCTAAAAAAATAATGAAGAGTTAAGTCAAAGGATTAAGTATTTTTTGATACAAAAGTGCCGCGTCTATTACCAAGCTTGCACCCCGCCTGATTTGTATTGCGCAGGTGTGGCCAGGAGGCTACACCTGCCAACACCAATTTAGGCAAGGTGCGCGCTTGGTAGCGCGGTACTTTTATTTTTAGTTGCGAGTGAGGTTGTTTGGATGTAAAATATTAATTGTGAATAAAAATGGAATCATCGAAGATTTTTTCCGCAGTTTAAGAATTACCCTGACCAACGCTTTTTCCTATCCTAAAGACCACCCTTATTTTATTAAATCTGCCGAAAATTTTAAGCAAAAGCTCCAGGAGATTCAGGCGCTCTTGAATCCATTTAAAATCGGAGTAACTGATGCGGGGCTTGTGGTTAACGGAGAAAATTTGACCCGCACGGGTTTTTATGATGAATTAGCCCGCCTGTTACACCAGCGTAAAATAAAAAGTATAGAAATTAAAACCGGGGTAAGCTTAGGAGAGATTATAGGATTTTTTTCCGTTATTTCGCTTTCGCCAAAAGACATTTCTAAAAACGGCGGTGTTACTGCGCTTTTAGAAAAGCAGCAGGCGGCTAATTTTATAATCGAAGAATTGGATTATTCTGCCTTTTTGCAGGGGAGCGGCCAGGAATGCGTCGATGTTTGGGGCTATATGCTTAAGGACGCGGTAGAGAATAATGACCATGCTAAATTAAATAACCTGGCTGATAATTTTAACGGCTTGATTAAACGAACTAATCAAAATGATCTCCTGGGAACTGAAGAGATCCCCGCCAATATCAATGAATTTTTAGTTTCTTTGAGAGAAAATAATAAAGAAAAATTTGCAAAATGCTCCAAAGACCTTTTCTTGTGGCTCTTACGCAATAAAAAATCACTTAATGAAGAAAAATTGGAGAAACTAAAGCTAATTTTTAATAGCTTGAACCAGGAGGATTTGGGCGCTTTGTTTTGGGAGGGGCTGGTGCAAGAGGATAATTTCGACGCGTTAAGTTTAGAACTTTTTGCCAAAATCGCTGAACCGAAAAACCCCGCTCAGGTTGCCCAAGGTTTGTTAAATAAAGTTAATGTCGGCCAGCATCTCGTAAGCGAACCCAAAATAGCTAAAAGAGTAAAAGATTTATTAACGGGAGTGCAGGGTAATCAGTTATCCGCAGTGTACCGTAATACACTGGAATCTTTGATTAAAGGGATCTCTTCAGCCGGGGTACTCACCTTTGACCAAAAGGCGCTTAGGGAAAATTATCGCTATATAGTTTTAAATATGCTGGCCACCGAAGGAAACCGCGAGAATCTCCATTTGGCGGCCCAAGTCCTGGAAAAAGAATTAGTTAATGCCTTTGAAGATAATGATCTGGTTTTTCTTAAAAATTTCTGGGCTGGATTGGTTAAAAGAAAACACGAAACTGACAGCGTCTTTATCGAACTTGAAAAAAAGTTTTCCGTATTTATCGAAAATATTATATTGAATCAAGCCTTGACTGCCGAGCAAGAGTTCTTTTTAGAGCTGGTTTCTTTTCCCGCTCAAGAAATGAACTTCTACCTGGATAAAATATTTGCCGCTGAAAAAACGAACAAGCATATTTTGAGTTTATTCTTAAAACTATTTCCCGGGAACCTGGACATTTTTTATGCGAAACTCCAACCCAGGCTCCAGGATATCGAGTTTCTGATCAGTTTAATCGATGCTTTAGGCCAACTGACTGATCCGGTAACTTTAGGCATATTAGACCATCTCTATACTTCAACCAATGAGTTGATTAAAACCGAAATTTTAAATATTATGCGCAAATTAAAGAAGGTAGATGCACAGTTTCTGGTGCATCAATTAAATACGCATTCTCCTTCGCTTAGGGAAAACCTGTTTTCAGTTTTGATTTTAGATGCCCAGAGTATTGAAGGGGCTTTAGACCTTTTGCTTAAAATTCCCAGCTTCTGCGGAAGGAATAATCAGTTGCTGATTGAGAACATGCAGATTGTTTTTAACCTGGGGTTAATTGAGGCAGCCGGTTATATCCATGATTTAAGCCAAAGAAGGTTTTTCTGGAACCGTAAATTACGCAATAAAGCCAATCAAATTTTAAAGGAGTGGAATGCTTTCTAATATTGAAGTAGCTTTTAAAGGATTACTTAGCTGCCTGCAGTCGCTTAAGATGTACGGGCCGACACATCCGATGTTTGAAAAATCGTTGGATAGGGCATTTGAGGTTTTTGCGGATGTTTTGGCGGCTCGTCAGGAGATGGTCATCGGGATTGTCGGGGAGGAGCTGGCTTTTGAAAAGGAGGTCCTTTTTGAGCTAGCCAAGTTTTTACACCCGGCGATTTTGTACCTCAAAGAAAGAAACATTGAAAGGATTGCCTTTTACAGCGGCTTAACTAAAGAGGAACTAAACAAGTTTGTCTGTTTTATTGCCGGGCCAAAGGAGGATTTTAAGGGTGACCTGGCGGCTGCACTTAGCTTAGCCGGAGTAGGGCATATCAGCATCGGTAAGCTTAAGGTCGACCCCCGGCAGGATAAAAATGATTTTATCTCGGCGCAATCCGAACTTTATGATTCTTCTGCCGATATTGTCGGGCGGGCTTTAAGCGGAGTGCTTAATTCCGAGAAAATTGACCATTTAGAGCTTAAATTTTCTTTAAATAGTATTATGGAAAACTTAAGTTCTCAGCGCCAAGAGTTGCTCAAATTGGCTACGGTAAAAAGGTATGATATGGAGACTTATATGCACATGTTGAATGTCTCTATTTTTTCCATGTATTTTTCTTCGCGTTTAGGGTTTGATAAAGCCGACGTTTTGAATATCGGGATTGCCGCGATGTACCACGATGTAGGTAAATTATTTATTTCACGCAAAATATTACATAAGCCCGGCCAACTTAGCGATCAGGAGTTCGGGCAGATCAAAAGCCATACTTTATTAGGCGCACAAATTATGCTTAAATATGTGGATACTTTAGGAATTTTACCGGTAGTCGTTGCTTTTGAACATCATCTTAAGTATGATGCTTCGGGATACCCGCATCTGCCTTTTTTAAGAAAACAGCATACTGCTTCTTTAATCGTAGCGATTTGTGATGTTTATGATGCCCTTTCGCAAAGGCGCGGCTACAAGCAGGATTATTCTCCGGATGTGGTTTATAATATAATGAATAAAGATAAGGGGAGCGCTTTTGATGCGGAGCTGCTGGATAAATTTTTTAAATATATGGGGCTTTGGCCGATTGGGGCGGTGGTGGAATTAAGTGACGGCAGTATAGCATTGGTCAGGGACCAGAATGAATCGGATATCCGGCGGCCGAAGATCGAAATCGTTTCTCCTACGGATAAAAATAAGCCGGTGGATTTAACCCAGGATACCGCTTTAAATATTGTGCGTTATCTTAACCCCTGGAAAGAAGGAAAGGACTTCTTGCATCTGGAGTAGGGGGTCTTTAAGTAAAAATTGATTGACTTTACTGTAAATTATGTTATATTCGTATAAACAAAGGCGTTTAGGAGCCGGATAGTCGGCACTAAACGCCTTATTTTATGTAAACTTATGACTAAATATATCTTTATAACCGGGGGAGTAATTTCAAGCTTAGGTAAAGGCATTGCTTCTGCCTCGATCGGTAAGATCCTGGAATCCAGGGGCCTTAAGGTGAACTTGATGAAGCTTGATCCCTATATTAATGTTGATCCGGGCACCATGAATCCCTATCAGCACGGAGAAGTCTATGTTACCGAGGATGGGGCGGAAACCGACCTGGATTTAGGCCATTATGAGCGGTTTACGGCGGCCTCCATGACTAAATTTAATAATGCGACTACCGGGCAAGTTTATAATACGGTAATTTCGAATGAACGCCGGGGGGATTATTTGGGAAAGACCATCCAGGTGATTCCCCATATTACCGGTGAAATAAAGAACAGAATTAAAAAGGTTGCGGAAGTCAGCCAGGCGGATATCGTGCTGATTGAGATAGGCGGTACTGTAGGAGATATCGAAAGCCTTCCTTTTCTGGAAGCTGCGCGGCAGTTTAAGCTGGATGCCGGTGAAAAGAATGTTTTGTATATTCATTTGACATTGGTTCCCTATATAAAAGTTGCGGATGAAATCAAGACTAAACCTACGCAGCATAGCGTACAGACTTTACGTCAAATCGGTATCCTGCCGGATATCTTGATCTGCCGTACGGAAAAGCCGCTTTCCGATGATGTCAAAGAAAAGATATCTTTGTTTTGTAACGTGAGAAAGGAAGCGGTCATCGAATCGCCGGATGTCGAGTCGATCTACCAGATTCCTTTAGTTTTTAAAGGGCAAATCCTGGATGAGATAATCTTAAGTCATTTTGGTTTAATCTCCAAACCTTCGGATTTAAAAAATTGGGAGAAAAATGTGGTGGAGCGGCTGTTTTCTCCCAGAAAGACAGTGCAGGTGGCCGTGGTGGGTAAATATATCGGCCTGCAGGATGCTTATAAATCCATTTACGAAGCAATTACTCATGCGGCGATTAGCAACCAGGTAAAAGTTGAAGTTAAAAAGATTGATTCGGAAGATATTGAAAAATGCGGCCCGGAAAGATTACTCAAAGAGATAGATGCGATTTTAATTCCCGGCGGATTCGGCGGACGCGGCATTGAAGGTAAGATTAAGGCCATCGGGTTTGCCCGGAAAAACAAAATCCCTTTTTTAGGGCTTTGCCTGGGGATGCAGTGCGCGGTGGTGGATTTTGCGCGCAATGTCTGCGGTTTAGCTGATGCTAATTCCACGGAGTTTAAACCGAAAACTAAAAATCCGGTGATCAGCCTTTTAGCCGGACAAAAAGATGTTAAAGATCTGGGCGGGAGCATGCGGCTGGGGGCATATCCCTGTAAGATCAAAGCCAATACTTTGGCCGCCAGGGTTTATCAAGCCAAGCTCATTTCGGAACGCCACCGCCACCGGTATGAATTTAACAATAAGTTCCGTAAGAAACTGGAGCCTAAAGGAATGATTTTTTCCGGTATTTATCAGAAGAAAAACCTGGTGGAAATTATAGAATTAAAGAACCATCCGTATTTTATTGCGGTGCAATTTCATCCGGAGTTCAAATCCAAGCCCGATGCAGCACATCCTTTGTTTAGCCAGCTCATCCGAGCTGCGGCTGAAAAAAAATAACCATGCAAGCAGTTCTTGTTTTAGAGGACGGTACAATATTTAAGGGGCAGTCGTTTGGCTCAAGCGGCGAAGCTCCGGGTGAGGTTGTTTTTAATACCAGTATGGCCGGATATCAGGAGATTATTACGGATCCTTCCTATAAAGGCCAAATTGTGACGATGACCTATCCGTTGATCGGTAATTATGGAATTAATCAGGAGGATGTGGAGAGCCGCCGGCCGTTCTTAGAGGGTTTGGTGGTCAAGGAATATAGTAAAATTGCCAGCAATTGGAGGAAAGAGCAGGGGCTGGGGGAATATCTAAAAGAAAATAATATTTTAGGGATTGAAGGGATTGATACCCGGGCTTTGACCTTGCATATCAGAGAACAGGGCGCAATGAAGGCGATTTTGTCGACGGTGGATTTCGATGAAAGCAGCCTGGTGGATAAAGTAAGGTTAAGCCGCGGTTTGGTCGGTCTTGACCTGGTTAAAGAGGTTACCATTCCCAAAAAATATGTTTATGCGCAGATTAAGGACGCTAAATTTAAGGTGGTGGTTTTAGACTGCGGAGTAAAATATAATATATTAAGGGAATTATTGCGCCATAAATGTAATGTTACCGTGTTGCCGGCCCGGACAACCGCCAAAGAAGTTTTGAGTAATTACCCTGACGGAGTTCTGCTTTCTAACGGCCCGGGCGACCCGGCGGCAGTAGATTATGTAGTTAAGACAGTAGCGGAATTGATCGGCCGGGTGCCGATTTTTGGAATTTGTCTGGGGCATCAGATGCTGGGGTTAGCTTTGGGGGGCAAGACTTATAAGCTTAAGTTCGGCCATCACGGAGCAAATCATCCGGTAAAAGACTTAAGGACCGGCAAAGTCTATATCACCAGCCAGAATCACGGATTTTGTGTGGATATCGATTCTTTACCGAAAAAAGATATTGAATTGACCCACCTAAATTTAAATGATGCAACCTCCGAAGGGATGCGCCATAAAAAACTACCGGTATTCTCTGTGCAGTTTCATCCTGAATCAGCTCCGGGGCCGCAGGATGCCGAATATTTATTTGCGGAATTTGCCCGCTTAATGCAGAAATCAAAAAAAAGATAAAGCGATGCCGAAAAGAACGGATATCAAGAAAATCTTAGTGATCGGAAGCGGTCCGATTGTGATTGGACAGGCCTGTGAATTCGACTATTCCGGTACCCAGGCTTGTAAAGTTTTAAAACAGGAGGGGTACAAGATAGTCCTGGTTAATTCCAATCCGGCTACGATTATGACTGACCCGGAGATTGCCGATAAGACTTATATTGAACCGATTACCGTAGAAATGGTTGAAAAGATCATTGCTAAAGAGAGGCCGGATGCGCTTTTGCCTACCTTGGGCGGTCAGACTGCTTTGAATACCACGCTGGGTTTGGCGCAGAAAGGGGTATTAAAAAAATATAAAGTTGAGACCATCGGGGCCGATATCGGTGCGATAAAAAAAGGAGAAGATCGCCAATTGTTTAAAGAGGCGATGAAAAAGATCGGCTTGGATTTACCCAAAAGCGGCCGGGCCTATAATCTGGATGAAGCAATTGCCGTTTCCGGGAAGATCGGTTTTCCTTTGATTATCCGGCCTAGTTTTACGATGGGGGGATCCGGAGGTTCGATCGCCTACAATTTCCAAGAGTTTAAGCTCCTGGCTAAGCGCGGCCTGGAATCCAGTATTATCAGTGAAATTTTAGTTGAAGAGTCGGTGATCGGTTGGAAAGAGTTCGAATTGGAAGTTATGCGTGACGTAAAAGACAACGTTGTGGTTATCTGTACTATCGAAAATTTTGATCCGATGGGTGTGCATACCGGAGATAGTATCACTGTGGCGCCCATTCAGACATTAACGAATAAAGAATATCAATTAATGCGTAATGCCGCAATTGCCTGCATCCGCCAGATTGGCGTTTCAACCGGAGGTTCTAATATTCAGTTTGCCGTGCATCCGGAAACCGGCAGAATGGTGGTGATTGAAATGAACCCCCGGGTTTCGCGCAGCTCGGCCCTATCTTCCAAAGCCACAGGTTTTCCTATTGCTAAAATTGCCGCCAAACTTGCGGTGGGCTATACTTTGGATGAGATCCCTAATGATATTACACGGTTGACCCCCGCGTGTTTTGAGCCGGCGATTGATTATTGCGTAGTTAAGGTCCCACGTTTTACCTTTGAAAAATTTGCTTTGGCCGAAACTACATTAGGGATATCCATGAAGTCCGTAGGCGAGGCGATGGCTATCGGCCGCACATTTAAAGAAGCCCTGCAGAAAGGCCTGCGGGCATTAGAGATTAAAAAGTTCGGTTTGGAAAGCATTCTTTTTAAGAATCCGGAAGAGATTAAGATCGAAAATGATGTTTTGGATAAAATTTACCTGAAGTTGAGGCAGCCTAATGCCGAAAGGATCTTTTATATCGGTGATGCTTTCCGGGCTAAATTGGATATCGAGATCGTGCATGATTTGACTAAGATCGACCGCTGGTTTCTGCATAACATCAGAGAAATCGTGGAATGCGAAAGAGAATTATTGAAAAATAAGCTTAACCTTTCACCGGGGCTATTGAAGAAAGCTAAGGAGTATGGTTTTAGCGATAAACAGCTAAGCCGGATCTTGTCCTTAAGTGAAATAGAACTTTATAATCTAAGAAAATCAATGGGTATAACGGTGGATTTTAAATTGGTCGATACCTGCGCGGCAGAGTTTAAGGCCCACACTCCTTATTTCTACTCAACTTACGATAAATAATCCTCGGCATTAATTTTAGGCGCTTTACAAATCGGGTAACTTATAATACAATAAGCCTAATCTTTAGGCAAAAAATGATTAAAAAAACAGGTTTTGATAACGAAAAATATCTTAAGGATCAAACGGCTGCTATTCTGGACAGGGTCAAGAATTTTGATAATAAGCTTTATCTGGAATTCGGAGGCAAGCTTTGTTTTGATTACCACGCCGCGCGTGTTTTGCCTGGATATGACCCTAATGTAAAGATAAGATTATTGCAGTGTTTAAAAGATAAGATCGATATTGTGCTTTCGATCTATGCTGCGGATATCGAGAAGGGCAGAGTGCGCGGAGATTTCGGGATTACCTATGATGCGGCCACCTTAAAATTGATCGATGATTTAAGAAAATGGGGGCTGGATATTCTGGCGGTGGTCATTACCCGTTTTACTAATCAGCCCTCGGCAGTCATCTTTAAGAATAAGCTGGAGCGCCGCGGAGTAAAGGTTTATTTACATTATCCGATTGCCGGCTATCCGGTTGATGTGGATGCGATTATCAGTGAAAACGGCTTTGGGGAAAATGATTATATCCCAACTAAGCACCCGATTGTTGTGGTTACCGCTCCCGGGCCCAACAGCGGAAAATTATCTACTTGTTTATCGCAGTTGTTTCATGAACACAAACACGGGATAAACGCCGGATACGCAAAATTTGAAACATTTCCGATTTGGAACCTTCCGCTTAAGCACCCGGTTAATATTGCTTATGAGGCGGCTACGGCGGATATCCAGGATTTTAACCTCATCGATCCTTTTCATTTGGATAAATACGCTCAAACCGCGATTAATTATAACCGCGATGTGGAA
>Ga0210019_1005332_pt1 | contig 10747 bp, 14 predicted proteins | sample CryGeyCG2114_020_2_FD_183969 | JGI IMG/M metagenome (GOLD analysis project Ga0210019, IMG submission 183969) | Groundwater microbial communities from aquifer - Crystal Geyser CG11_big_fil_rev_8/21/14_0.20 (SPAdes) (version 2) | ecosystem: Environmental > Aquatic > Deep subsurface > Groundwater ...
ATAAGCCCGATTTGCGCAACCCGATTGAAATTGTGGATGCCGCTGAAATCTGGCGTGGTAGCGGGTTTGGGATATTCAACGGCATAATCGAGAAAGGCGGGGGAATCCGCGCGATCCCTGCGCCAAAAACCGCCGCGCAGCCGCGTAGCTTCTTTGACAAGATGATTGAATTTGCCCAAAGTGAAGGCGCAAAAGGGCTGGCATATATTTGTTATGATAGACTTGATATGCTAGAAGTAGATGCAGATGGTAGTAACTTTATACGTGAAGTTATGTCGCCACACCCTTATGGTCCCAAAGGGGCAATAGCAAAATTCCTTTCCAAGGAAAAGCATATTGAGTTAGTAGAAAAACTAGGTCTTGAACCTGGTGATTCGGTCTTTTTTAGTTCGGGGTCAAAAGATGAGGCGGCCAAAATCGCCGGTGCGGTGCGAACCAAGCTTGGGCAGGATTTGGGGCTGATTGATGAGAATATATTTAAGTTCTGCTGGATAACCGATTTCCCATATTTTGAGCTTGATGATAATGGAAAAATCGAATTTTCGCATAACCCATTTTCAATGCCGCAAGGTGGTTTGCAAGCGCTCAAAGATGCGGGCGATGATAAGCAGAAATTACTAGAAATCCTTGCATATCAATATGATATCGTGTGCAACGGGGTGGAATTATCTTCAGGCGCAATCAGAAATCACAAGCCGGAAATTATGGAGCTGGCATTCTCGCTGGCCGGTTATGATAAGGCGGTTTTGGAAGAAAAATTCGGTGGTATGCTGCGTGCATTCCGCTTCGGCGCGCCGCCACATGGCGGGATTGCACCAGGGGTGGACCGCATTGTGATGCTGCTCGCCGATGAGCCTAATATCCGTGAGGTGATAGCCTTCCCGATGAACCAGAAAGCGCAGGATTTGCTGATGGGCGCGCCTTCCACCGTTGATGAAAAGGCATTGCGCGAGCTGAATATCCAGCTTTCCCCAAGTGCGAAGAAAAGGCTTGAGGGCAAGGCTGAGGATTCAGAGGGCGGCGAGAAGGTGGCTTAGTTCTGAATTTTGTCACCCCTCACTTGTTGCGGGATCTGGTTTTTCAGAGCAATGCCCAAATCAAAGTTTACTAACTTTGATTTTATAGGGCATGCCTAGGATTAGCCAATCATGGATTTCCGGTTGCACCCCCCCTTTCATCCCCCCTAATAGTGGGGAGATAGAGGGGGTAGTTTTCGAGGATGACGAAGACTGCATTTAGCTGTCACCCCGTTTTTATAACGGGGTCTGGTGGTTGTAATCTTGGCGTGGCCCCGCAACAAGTGCGGGGTGACGTTATTTTTCAGCAGCAGCCAAGCCTGCCATAATCAGCTTTTTGGTTTCTTCCACGCCTACCCATTCTTTCACTTTTACCCATTTATTATCTTCCAGATCTTTGTAATGCTCAAAGAAATGGGTGAACTGGTCGGCAAGCAGGGGCGGCAGGTCTTTATAGCTCTTTACATCGCGGTAAAACGGATGCAGCTTATCCACAGGCACGGCGACAATCTTTTCATCCTGACCGCTTTCATCTTCCATTATAATCGCGCCAATCGGGCGGCAGGCAATCACACAGCCCGGCATAAGCGGGCGGCGGCCAACCACCATAACATCGCACGGGTCGCCATCTTCGGAAAGCGTGTGCGGGATAAAGCCATAATTGGCCGGATAAACCATTGAGGTGTGTAGGAATCTATCCACGAATAGCGCGCCGGAATCTTTATCCAGCTCGTATTTTATCGGATCGCCGCCAATCGGGATTTCGATTATCACGTTGAATTCATCGGGGATATTTACGCCCGCAGGTATTTTTGAAATGTCCATATTAGTCGTTAGTCCTTGGTTGTTAGTCGCTAGCCTTATAGATGGTTATCGGCAGCAATATCAACTAGTTTTTTCCTCATAGGCTCGTTTGCGGTGGCTGATGGCGGTGACTATGATGGGTTTTTTCCGGAATCCATATGATAAATGACATGATAATCACCAATGCGCAGTGTCAGAAGTGATGCAGTTTTCAATTATGCGATTATAGCTTTGTTGGGTTTTCGGCGCCCGGATAGATTTCTTCAGGGTCAAAAGTTTTGCCATCTTCTTTGAAGATTAAATCGGGGTTTTCCTGACCTGTAGGCACTTGGCGGTAAAAACATGAGCGATAACCGACATGGCAGCTTGCATCCATGCCTTCGGTCTTGCCTGCACCTTCAATGGAAACTGCAATCCAAACCGCGTCTTGGTCGTCATCAATACGCATTTCGGTGACTTTTTGCACAAGTCCGCTAGTTGCGCCCTTATGCCACAAAACTTGGCGTGAGCGGCTATAATAATGCGCTTCGCCGGTTTCTATAGTTTTGCGCAAAGCTTCTTCGTTCATATAGCCGAGCATCAATACCTCACCGCTTTCAGCAGCAGTGGTGACGCAGGCAATTAGCCCGTTTTCATCAAATTTCGGGGCTAGCTCTGTGCCTTCCTCAACTTGTTCGATTGATACTCTATTTTTAAACATAATTTTAATTGTGCTCCTTAATTCTCGTACTTTATGGTGAAGTCTTTCTAGCAAAATTCGCAAAAATTAGCAAGGGCGAATCAACCGAAAGCGTTAGCTTGAGCGCAATAAAGCTAGCCCAGAAAATCAAGCAATTCCTTGTTGAATTCGCGGTGACTATCAACGGCGGTGACGTGCCCGCCCTCCAGAATAATGTGTTTTGCGCCCGCAATTTGCTCACAGAGGTAATTCTGCATGGCGAGTGGCGTGGTTTTGTCACGCGTGCCGGTAAATACAATGGTCGGGGCTTTTATTTGCGAGATTTGCTCATATAAATCATATTTGATGAGCGAGGCCGCCGCCCGCATATAGGCAAATTGGTTACCCTCAAGGATTTGTGACTCAAACTCCTTGCGATATTGCTCACAGCCTTTCTGCGGGAAAATATACCATGCAATAATCTTAGCCCGCAACTTGGATGGGCATAGTGGGAACAGGGCATAACGTGGCAAGTAATAGAATACCCCGCCTTTGCGTGCCATAAAGCGGGCGGCTGTGTTAGCCAGTGCCAGTTTGCGTACCATCTCGGGGTGGTCGAGAGCGAATTGCTGAGAAATCGCCCCGCCCATAGAAAGCCCGATGAGGTCAAATTCCCGAATTCCTAAACCCTGCACCAGCTTGAACAAATCATCTGCCATGATTTTGACATTGATATCCCCACCGGAATAAGGGGTTTTGCCAAATCCGCGCATATCAGGTGCAATCACGCGATATCCGGCTTGTGTGAAGGCTTCAAATTGATATCCCCATGAATCGGAAGTTGCCCCCAGCCCATGCACGAAAATAGCGGTTTTTTTGCCAGAGGGATTAAATTCCTGAAAATATAATTTTGTCATACTGCTTTTATATAGGGATGTATTAAGCAAAAAAAGGCCACCCGATTGGGCAGCCTTTTTTAATCTGTAAAAGCCGGTATTAGTGGCTTGCAGGAGCTTCTGTAGCAGCTTCACCTGTAGAAGTTTCAAGATCATTCTCGATAGCTTCTTCAGCAGTTTCAGCAAGATTTGCATCAGTTGTTGGCTCACTTGAAGTTTCAGCATTTTCTACTGCTTCAGCAATAGCATCCTGAGCATCTTCAGCAGCTTCTTCAATCGCTTCGCCTGCATCTTCAGCAGCTTCTGAAATTGAAGTTTCAGCGTTTTCTAGTGCTTCACCAGCAGAAGTAGAAAGCTCATTAAAGCTTGGTGTTTCTTCTTGTTGTGCTTGTGTTTGGTTTCCCTGTTCACCACATGCGCTTACTGTTAGTGCTGTACCGGCAATAAGAGCTGCCAGAAATGTTTTGTTTAGATTAATCATGTCTTCTCCTTAAGTTAACTGTTGGCATTATATAAACTTTGTTTAACAAAATTCAAGCTTTTTATTCATCTGGTGCGGGTGGAGGGACTTGAACCCCCACGCCTTGCGGCGCTAGAACCTAAATCTAGTGCGTCTGCCAATTTCGCCACACCCGCTTTTCTTAGCTTTTAGCATTAATCATTAGCTATCGGCTTTATGAGCGGGGAGAAATATCAGAAGTTGGGTATGCTAGTCAAGCGTTTTAGGCTTTGCGCTTAATTTCTTTTATTACGCTTTCAACTTTAGGCAGGGTAACGCCGCGCTGTCCCATATATTTCCCCGACCTGTCAGCATAGGAAGTTTCGTAGATTTCATCGGCTTTGAGGAATAAGAACTGGCAAGCGCCTTCATTAGCATAAATCTTTGCCGGAAGCGGAGTGGTGTTGGAAAATTCCAGCGTAACATGGCCTTCCCATTCCGGTTCAAGCGGGGTGACGTTGACGATAATCCCGCAGCGCGCATAAGTGGATTTGCCCAAGCAAATAACCATAACATCTCGCGGGATGCGGAAATATTCCACTGTGCGGGCAAGCACAAAACTATTGGGCGGAATCACACAAACATCGGTTTTACGGTCAACAAAGCCGTTTTCCTGAAAATTCTTCGGGTCAACCACGGCAGAATCAATATTGGTGAAAATCTTGAATTCGTCAGAAACCCGCGCATCATAACCATATGAGGAAAGACCGTATGAAATCACTCCATCTTTGGAGAGCTTTTCATTAAACGGCTCAATCATTTTCTTGTTTTGTGCGAGTTCGCGGATTTGTTTGTCTGCAAGTATTGCCATAGCTTAATGGTAATAGTATAATCTTCGGCGGGAATCAATATGAAAGATGAAGAACTTCGTAAGCGTGATGTGGAATACTGGTTGCAAATATTTGCGGCTGAAGATGGCAATCCGCGCATAAATCAGTCTGATTATGGTGAAATGCAAGATTCTCGCCCGGCCAGAAAGCCCCTGCCGAAAACTACGCAGAAGCTTACCGTGGGTGAGATTAATCAGATGGATAAGCGTAGTTTTGAGAAAATGCGCAAAGGGCAAATGCCGATTGAAGCAAAGATTGATTTGCACGGGCATGCGGCGGAAGAGGCGCGTTTTGCGCTATATGATTTTATTGAAGCGGCGCAGATTACCGGAAAGCGCTGTGTGCTGGTGATAACCGGAAAAGGCTCAATCTCGGGGAAGGCGGTGATTCGCAGCTCCCTGCCCGATTGGCTGAATGATTCGTTGATTCGTGATAAAATCCTGAGTTTTAGCGAAACTCAACCGCGCCATGGCGGTGCCGGTGCGTTTTATGTGATGCTGCGCAAGAATTAGCGCTCTGCTCTGGCGTTCAATCTGTCCTCGGCGCTGATAATACCACGTATAAGCGAGCGATTAGCAGCCTTGAACTCCGCCAGCGCGGCCAAAACATCTGCCATCCGTTCGGAATATTCGCGCATTGAAAGTCGGCCTGATTCCGTGCGGCTGTTTTGAATTCCCAGTGGGCGTACAGATTTCTCAAAATTCACATGCATGCGCCCTATCTCAAACCTCTCAACCATAATCATAGTACCGGTTTCCGTTATCAGATGCATCGGATTTCCCGAGGGCGAGCATGTATAAGAGCGCGTTACCCCTTCGCCAGATTGAACCAGCCGAATTAAGTGATTTTCCACAACAGATATCTGAAAATCACGATTCTTGTCCCTGCACTCATTGCCTATAGTTTTTGTCATGCAGAGTTAATATAGGTTAACTTTCTGCGGGTCAATACTAATTCAGTTGAAATATTCTGCAAACCTCATATACTCGCCGCATGTTTCAACTTTTCAAAACAGTTTTTATGCGGGAATTGCGGCTTTATAACCGCCGCCGTATGGATGTTGTCAATGCGATGATATTCTTCCTGCTGGTGATTATCATGTTCCCGATTGGCGTTGGCCCTGAGCCGGAAATCCTTCGTACACTTAGTTATGGCGTGATTTGGGTAGCGGCGATTTTTGCCTCAACCTTTGGCTTGCGCGCGATTTTAGAGCCGGATTATGAAGATGGCACGCTTAATCAATATCTCACCCTGCCCCACCGTCTGGAAATTATTATGCTGGCAAAAATTGCCGCAAACTGGGTGGCTTATTGCCTTCCGGTGGTAGTGATTTCACCCCTTGCGGCGGCGATGTTCGGGTTTTCATTCTCAGAATCATGGGTTCTGGTGCTGGCATTATTGCTTGCAACTCCGATATTCGTGATGATTGGTGCAATCGGTTCGGCGCTGTCACTAGGGGCAAAAAAAGGTCGCGTATTGCTGCTTTTGCTGGTGATGCCGCTTTATATACCGGTGCTGATTTTCGGGGTGAATACCTCTTATATATTCCTTGAGAATGTTGAAGGAGATTATGTTGCCAATTTGATGATATTATTCGGATTATTATTGTTGGCAATCCCCCTTTCCTCATTTGCTACCGCAAAGTCAGTTGATGCAGCCTGAGCCGGAAATCAACTTTGAAGCATTAGCCTATTCGCACATAGCAAAAGCTGCAGCCGCACGCAAATTGCTATATTATGGTGAATTGATGGAGGCGATTGGGCTTAGCCATATAAACCCGCAACATCGCGGCAAACTTGCTGAAATTATGCATAATCTCTGCGCCCAAAGCTTTGCCAAAAACAAATTCATGATTTGTTCAATTGTCGTATCAAAAGGCAGCAAAAAACCCTCTACCGGATTCTTCAATTATGCTGAAAGCTTGGGCATTTTAAAAGAGAGTGATGACCGAAAAGCATTCCTTAAAAGCCAAAAAGAGTTAGTTTTTTCTCACTATGCTGGTTGATTTCTTAGGAAATCCACCTAAATCATGTGCGTTATGGCAAAGAAAACCCGCAAATTCGGAACAGAAACCGCAAAAATTCTGCAATTAGTTATTCATTCGCTCTATACGAATAAGGATATTTTCCTGCGTGAGCTAATCTCCAACGCTTCTGATGCATGCGATAAGCTGCGTTTTGCTGCGCAAAGCGATGCCGCATTGCTGGGCGATGAGCCTGAGTTGAAAATATCGCTGAGTGTGGATAAGGATAAGCGTACAATAACAATTGCTGATAACGGAATCGGCATGAACGAGGCTGAGCTGGCGGAAAATCTCGGCACAATTGCAAAATCAGGTACGCAGGGGTTTTTAGAGCAGCTTAGTGGCGATAAAAAGCAGGATTTATCGCTAATCGGTCAATTCGGGGTTGGTTTTTATTCCTCATTCATGGTTGCGGAAAAAGTTGTGGTGCATAGCCGCAAGGCCGGAGAAGGGCAAGGTTATGTATGGGAATCCAAGGGCGAGGGTGAATATAAAATCGGCGAAGCGAGCAATGTTTCACGTGGAACATCCATCACTTTGCACTTGCGCGCGGATGAAGATACATATCTCGATAAATTCCGCTTGCAGCATATCGTCAAAACCTATTCCGACCATGTTGCAACTCCGGTGATATTTACTGACGAGGAGGGCAAGGACGAACAGTTTAATAGCGGCACGGCGTTATGGATGCGCCCGAAATCAGAAATCAGCGATGAGCAATATCAGGAATTTTATAAGGCGATTGCCCATCAGATTGATGAGCCATTTTTGCGCCTGCATGGCAAGGCAGAAGGGGTTATGGAGTATAATTACCTGCTATTTATTCCAAATACCAAGCCATTCGATTTGTTTCATCCGGACAGAATGCGCCGTGTGAAGCTATATGTACGCCGCGTTTTCATTGCCGAGGAGGGGGTGGAAATTATCCCGCGCTATTTAAGATTTTTACGCGGAATCGTGGATTCGGAAGATTTACCGTTGAATGTTTCACGTGAAACATTGCAGTCAAACCCCTTGCTAGAAAGGATTAGAGGCTCTTTAACCAAAAAAATATTGTCGGAACTGAAGAAGAAATCTGAGAAAGATGCGGAAAATTATGAGAAATTCTGGAATAATTTCGGCGCAGTTCTGAAGGAGGGCTTATGCGAAAGCTTGGAAAATCGCGAGCAAATTCTGGAAGTGTGCAAATTCCGCTCTACCGAGTCCGACAATTTAACAAATCTGGATGAATATATTGCCCGCGCACCGGAAGGGCAGAAAGAGATATACTATCTCTCCGGCGAGGATGTGGCGGCCATGCGCGAAAGTGCGCAGCTGGAAGGCTTCAAAAAACGTGGAATTGAGGTATTGCTATTTACCGATAATGTTGATGATTTCTGGGTGCAAGCCGGCCATGAATATAAGGGAAAAGAGTTCAAATCCGTAACTCGCAGCGATATAGATTTGGCAGGTGAGGGTGAAGAAACAGACGCACAAGACGAAAAAGATAATGATGATTTGGTGGAATTGTTCAAAAAAGAGCTGGGCGATAAGGTCAAAGATGTGCGTATCTCCAAAAAGCTAGAATCCAGCCCGGTATGCCTGACGGTGGCCGAGGGTGATATGGATATCCGCATGGAGAGATTCTTGCGCGAGCAGCAGCAATTGCCGCACGGCTCAACCAAGATATTGGAAATTAACCCGAATCATACGCTAATAAAATCAATTGCCAGCGCCAAGGCTAACGCAGATATCGGCGATTTAATCAATTTGCTATATGATCAGGCGCTGATTCAGGAAGGTGAAAAGCTCGGTGATATTAAAGGCTTCTCAACGCGGTTAGCCAAGTTTCTGGAGAAGGCTTTAGTAGCTTAGCAGATATTTATTATATTCCATGAAAACTAATTTGCGCGTATTTGCGTCAATCAGCCATTTCTCGCGCTTAAAATCAGCCGGAAAAACCGGATATGCAGTAATTTTCAATTTTGGCAGGAACTGGCGGAAAACCAGCAGCGCGCGCGGCATATGGTAGTTGGCGGTCACCAGAATAATGCTGTTGATATTTTTCGATTCAACCCATTCTTGTGCCTCAATAGCGTTGCCGATAGTGGTTTTTGCCCTGCGTCCCAGCGTTACCGAATTTGCGACTTCCGGCACATTCTGGAGGAGTTCTTCCAGCCGCACTTCCTTGCCAACTCCGGTTATCAGCATTTCGATAGTTTTGTTTCTGGAAAGTAATTTCGCGCCCTCCTCAATCCGCTTATCGCCGCCGGTCAGCACAATAATCGCATCGGCATCAATGGAAATATCCGCTTCCTGCGCAGGAATACGTTCATAAAAAGCGAGTAATCCGCCGAGCCACAAACCCAAAAGCGTAAACAAGGTGACAGCAGAAATTTTGCAGGCTATTTTGAACATATGAGTAATGTAGCAGAAAATATCGCAAGAATTAAATCAGAAATCGGCAAAACCGAGCTAATTGCCGTTAGTAAAAATCATCCTGTGGAAAAAATACGCGAGGCGCTGGCGGCCGGGCAAAGGATTTTTGGTGAAAATCGGGTGCAGGAGGCGCAAAACAAATTTCCCGAATTGCGTGCCGAATTCCCAGATATTGAACTGCATCTGATTGGCGCTTTGCAGACGAATAAGGCGGAAGTTGCGCTGGAATTATTTGATGTGATTCAAACCGTGGATAGAGAAAAATTGGCGCGAAAGCTTGCAGATGTTGAGGGAGAGGTCAGGGCGAAGGAGTTTTTTATTCAGGTGAATATCGGTGAAGAGGAGCAGAAAGCGGGGATTGCACCGCAGGAAACGCAGGCATTTTTTGAGTTCTGCACGCATGATTTGCAACTGAATATCACCGGATTAATGTGCATCCCGCCCGCCAACGAGACGGCCTTTATGTATTTCGCATTACTCAAAAATATAAGCTCACAAATTGAGACTCATAACTTGCAACTCTCCATGGGTATGAGCGGCGATTATATGCAAGCTGTTGAATTAGACGCAGATTATGTACGCATCGGCACAGGAATTTTCGGCGTAAGAGAAGTTTAAAAGCTTGATTTGTGTAAAGTTATAATATAGATAAGTTCAATATAACTTAATAAATGGGCTGATTATGGATGCCGCAATTAAAGGCAATTTAGAGAATTTATTCAAAGGTTCTGGGTTTGCGCTGAGTAGCAGGGCGAATATTGAAGCATTAATTGCCGGAGTGCATGAGCAGCTTCCTAAAATGGCAGATACTCATGCGGTGCAGGATGAACGCGCGGCGCAAATGCTCTCAGCCAAGAGTCAGGAGCCAAGTGTCGCTTAAGCTGAGTTTTCAACAAAAGATACTGGCCGGATCGGCTAAGGAAGTGGTGCTTTTGCGCGGCACAAACCGTTACGGCTATAGATTTTATATGTATATTGTTCCCGATGAAGGAATGCGCGAGCAAATTGACCTTGATTATGAAAACGGCACAATGCAGGATTTTGAATCCTATGGAAAGGTCATAAAACATGGTTTGGGTGGAAATCCGCCGGAAGCTGTGCAGAAATATATGAAGCTAGTGTATGGCTTTGACCACCCACAGGATTAAAAAAACCACTCTTCTTGTTAAATTATAAAAAATTCTTGCAATTGATAGCGCGCAAGATAATGATTCTCGTTAAATAAACAAAATCAGAGGATTAACATGGAATTATTAGGCATTTCACTGGATTACATAATTTTCGGGTCAGGCATTTTTGCCATTATATATGGCGCATTAATGGCGCAATCAGTGCTTTCGGCAGATGCGGGCAACAAGAAAATGCAGGAAATCGCCGCCGCAATTCAGGAAGGTGCGCAAGCTTATCTGAATCGTCAATATTCCACAATTTCAGCGGTTGGGGTTGTTATCTTTATCCTAATCGGTATTCAGCTTGGCTGGCATGTCGCAGGTGGTTTCGCCATCGGTGCAGTGCTTTCGGGCGTTGCCGGATATATCGGCATGTTTATCTCGGTACGCGGCAATGTGCGTACAACCGAAGCGGCACGCAGTGGCGGGCTTTC
>Ga0210019_1005338_pt1 | contig 10738 bp, 13 predicted proteins | sample CryGeyCG2114_020_2_FD_183969 | JGI IMG/M metagenome (GOLD analysis project Ga0210019, IMG submission 183969) | Groundwater microbial communities from aquifer - Crystal Geyser CG11_big_fil_rev_8/21/14_0.20 (SPAdes) (version 2) | ecosystem: Environmental > Aquatic > Deep subsurface > Groundwater ...
GAAATAATCCCAGAAGTAATTGCTGTTGATAAATCAAAAAGAAAGCATGGCGCTCCCCCTTATAAACTTCCAACAAAATGCCCGGTTTGTCATACCAACGCAGAAAAAGCAGAAGATGAGTCTGCCTTAAGATGCCCTAATTTCAATTGTCCTGCACAAGTCCAAAGGAGGATAGAACATTGGTGCTCAAGAGATGCTATGGACATTGACGGTGTTGGAGAATCATTAATTGAGCAACTATTAAAAAATAACTTAATAAGCGATCCAGGAGATTTATATTTCTTAAAACATGATCAAATTAAAGACCTTGAAAGAATGGCAGACAAGTCAGCAGCAAATGCCACAAGTTCTATAGAAAAAAGCAAGGATAGAAACTTAGATAGATTAATTTATGCACTTGGCATAAGACATGTTGGAAGTACAATTGCTGAATTATTAGCCAGTAAATTTAGTTCATTAAATGAGCTAAAAGAAGCATCTCTTGAAGAGTTAATTAACATAGGTGGTATAGGCCCTAAAATTGCACAGTCAATTAATGATTTCTTTAAAGAAAAATCAACAAAGGAATTACTGAAGAAAATCGAGAAAGCCTCTCTCACAACAAAGCAAAAACAAATTATTAAAACAAGCAACAAACTTACAGGTAAAACCTTAGTAATTACAGGTACCCTTGAAGGAATAACAAGGGATGAAGCAGAGGGTTTAATTAAATCTCATGGTGGTAGAGCAGCAAGCAGCGTTAGCAAAAATACTGCATATTTAGTAGTTGGTTTGGAGCCTGGCTCCAAATTAAAGAAAGCTAAAGATCTAGGCATACCAATCTTAACCGAAGTAGAATTTAGAAAACTGTTAGAATAATCTATGATATGAAAGTATATAAAATAAATTCTTTTACTACATTTTTAATAAGCATGTTTCTAATTGGCCTCGTTATTTTCCTGCCAATAATGATTATTGAAGCAATCTGGAATTCAACTATAGGAACCATGAACAGTTATTTAGCTATAAATACTTGGCAAGCTCTTATTCTTTGGCTTATATTTCTAACCCTTTTAAATATTTTAGGGGTGTTTAGATTTGAGTTTGCAATTGAAAAATTCGATGGTACTGATAAAGAGTCCGTTAAAAAGAAAGTTGAAGAAATAAGAGGGAAAAACGAAACAAAAAGCACCCATGCCGAAAATACCAATACAACTGAAAATAGAGAAATTAAGCCCTAGAACACTTAAAAAAGCTAATATTAAACAAATTTAAACTCATGCCCATCAAATTCCTCCTTTTAACTACTTTTTAAGAATTGAACCCCTATGCAAGTTATATATAAAACAATAATTTTACTAGCCATTTTTACATTTTGTGCCGGCCAAGTTTTTGCATCAGCTGAAAGATATGATGAGATTCTAGAAGCTTTAGAAAATGAAATGCCGCTACAAGAAGAAATAATCACAGATAACAATCACCTTCCACCAAGTGTCGGTGAAGACTTACCTACATTAAATGGGATTTGGATCTTTAAAAAAACAACTGAAAGAAGAATACAACCTTCATTAATTATTCCTATAAAACATACTTTTTGTAATGCAACACTTCCAATAGACAAATGGGATTTTGAAAGAAAAGTTGTAATAAATGAACAACACCCAGGGCATTTCACAATAAGAAATCTTTATCCTGCTAACTATGATGTTTATGCATTTCCAAGAGAAAAAGATATTGTTTATAGTTCACATATTTATAAGTCCGATAAAGGCAATGTATACCCGGATGATAACAGTGAGAATATTGTTTATCAAAATTATGGATTTAAAGGAGTAATTGATCCTGAAAACCTCACCTATTCCTACTCACTAAGGCTTGCAAATCATTCTGAGAATCAGAATCTTGCAAGAGACATATCATTCTCTGCAAGGGTAAATTACGATATGCTTAGTGCAAGGCATATTGTTGCAAAAGGATATGAAACATATTACACCCCTATTTGCCATGGTTTTGTCAGAGATGATATTACACTTGAGTTCAAAAAAATAAAATCATTTAAAAACAGAGAAGATACTATTGAAGCTAATGGTCCAATTACAATAGAAGATGACATAATGGTAGATATTCCTGAGGTTAAAAACACATTCCCAAAATCTTTTTACACACTAAAGGATTTTGATACTGCGAAAGATAAGTCTGGATTTACACCAAGCCCTCAATACGAACCAATAGACAATACCACATCACAACCTATTGCAGCTGGGTCAAAAGAATCTCCAGCTCCAAAAGTTAAAGTTCCTGGAATGTGGTAATTAATTTAACTTAGTAGCCATATCTAGAGCTTCTTCAAGTGTTTTTATTTTAGCTTCAAGTTGTTTTACTCTGTCTGATTCAATCTCACCTTTTAATTTTTGATCTTCCACTTTCTTTTTTAGCTCTTTAGTTTTAGATTTTGAACTAATGCCAAATGCAACACCTAAGCATATTGTAATAATGCCACCACTAAGAGCTATAAATAAAATCAAAAAGCCAACATTTACTTTAAGTTGAATAAAGGCGTTTTCCATTGTAATTACATTGGAAACATTTAAAAGTACAAAAGCAGCAATTGCAAGTGTCAATATCAACGATATAAGTAAACTTATTGCGCGCATATAACTATTCTATCCTTAAATCTCTCTGGCATATTAGTTTCTAATTTTATCTTTTTATTTGTAGTAGGATGAGTAAAATCAAGTTTATAAGCATGCAGCATCATTGAATCACACTCATCATTTTTCTTGCCATATGTTTTATCACCAAGAACAGGATATCCTAAACTTGCCATATGAACTCTTATTTGATGGGTTCTGCCAGTTTCTAATGTTAATTCCAAAAGCGTATAGCTGCCCATTCTTTTAATTACTTCCCAGTGCGTTATTGCCACTCTACCACCAGTTACCACTGCCATCTTATGCCTTTGAGTTTTATGCCTGCCAATTGGTTTATTTATTACACCTCGATCATATTGAACGTTACCATGTACTATTGCTAAATAACTTCGTTTTACTTTCCTATCTTTTAGTTGCTTTGCAATTTCATTGTGTGATTTATCATTTTTACATGCAATGATTAATCCAGATGTTTCTTTATCAAGTCTATGAACAATTCCAGGACGCATAACACCATTTATTCCAGACAAAGATCCTTTGCAATGTGCAAGTAAAGCATTAACTAGCGTCCCCTCAAAATGCCCACTGGCAGGATGGGTTACCATGCCTTGAGATTTATTGACAACAATAAGATCATTATCTTCCATAACTACATCTAGTTTGATCTCTTGTGCTTTAACTTCAGGACTTTTTAAATCCGGAATTGAAACAAAAACCTTATCAGTCTTTTTTAATTTGTGCCCTGCTTTTGAAACAGTGTTATTAACTAAGACTAAGCCATCTTTTATTAAGCGTTGAATCAACGTTCTGGATATATCAGACAAACATTCACTAAGATATTTATCCAGCCTTTTGCCATCGTATTCATTAGACACTATAAATTTTTTTTTCTGCACAGTAGAAACCATGATAATCTAAGCTGATTTTTTCTCCTTATCACTTAAATATAGTCCAACGATTACGAGAACAACCCCAATGTCAATAAACACATCAGCTACATTAAAAACAGCAAAATTAAACAGTTCCAGATCAAGAAAATCAATTACTGCACCATAGATAAACCTATCAACTAAATTACCTATAGTTCCACCTAAAACAAAAACGCATCCTATCTTTGAAAGATCACTGGTTAAAAACCTGGAAGAAGCTATTAAAAAGACAAATATTACAATATTAACTAACCCTATAAGCTTAAAAAATAATGGGTGGCTGCTAAAAATACTAAAAGCTCCTCCTGTATTTTGAACAACATTAAATCTAATAAGGCCATCTATAAATGAAGATGAATTATTAAGCCCAATGTTAGATAAAGCAATCTTTTTAGTTACTTGATCAAAAACAAATACTACAAGAATAATTACAGAATAAAACCAAAGCTTATTTTTCAAACAATTCATTTCTTAATTTATAGCGTTAATTCAATATCACTACCCGCACTTATATTGCCTGTAGCAACAACCCCGCGTTTTGTTGTTTTATAAAATTCCACTATTTTCTTAATCTCATCATGCTGAACAAGCTCCGTTGCAATTCTTTCAAGAGCCTTTGTAGTATTTGAACTTTCCTGATAAAGGATTTTAAAAGCTTTTTCAATTTCATTAATTACATCACGCTTTACACCACGTCTTCGAAGCCCAACTTTATTTACCCCTCTAAGTTTAGCTGGTCTTCCATCAGCAATAAAGTAATGAGGAACGTCTAATCTGGAGCCTGTCATTCCACCAAACATAACAGATTCTCCAATCCTACAATGCTGATGTATAGCGGATAAACCACTTATAAATGTATAATCACCAACTGTTACATATCCAGCAAGTATGGCAGAATTTGCCATAATTACATTATTTCCAACAACAACATTATGTCCTATGTGAACATAATTCATAAGAAAACAATTTTTTCCTACTTCTGTATAACCTGCTTTTGCTGCCCTATGAATAGTTACATACTCTCTTATTGTTGTACCATCCCCAATCTTGACCCCAGTTAGTTCATCTTTATAGTTAATATCCTGCGGCGGAAACCCTATGCTACAAGCTGCAATTAATTTACAATTTGCTCCTATTTCAGTTTTCCCTTCAAGAATTACATGAGGTCCAATATATGTATGTTCTTTAATTTCAACATTTTCACCTATTACACTATATGGACCAATTTCCACATTACTTCCAATTTTTGCACCTTTTGCTATAATTGCTGTAGCGTGAATTTTAGAGTCTTGTTTAACTGTTGTAATTGTTGAGCTATTTGTCATAAAATCAAGTTTAGCATGAATGATATATCCCAAAATACAGACGTGGTTAAAGACCTATACTTTGTCCTAGATAAAGCTCTTTCAAAAGATATAGACAAAGAGATTATGCAGGATCTGGATTCTTATTTAGACAAAGTAAGAGGTAAAAGCAAAGCCCTTGCATCTAGTCTAAAAAGATGTTTTGAAAATGCAAGAAAGAGCAAAAGATATGTTGAGGCCTATAATCTTGGCAACCTTGATGCAGAAAGTAATATACAGATAGAAGAATCTAAATTAAAAGAATATTTAGAAGAAAAGTTGAAAGATTTTTTTGAAAAAAATGATTTTATGCATTATAGGGAATTTGTGAGATTACTGAGGGCGTGTACTATAGATGTAGGTGGAGAAGTTAGCTCAAAAATTAAAGAAATGTACAATAGCTTTTTCTTCGGTAAGAGACTAATTAAAGCTTACAAATTAGGTAGGGGAAATGAATTAGGCTTCTGCTAGAGTAGTTGTTCCGTTATGTGCATCAGCACTTTCTTTTGCAGCATATTTTGCACCTTGTAGAGCAGCATATGTTGCCGTTAACTGGGGAGCAACCAAAACACCTACTGCTCCCATGAGTAGACCTTTTAAAAATCCGCCAGATATTGGACCTAATTTCATTATAAAATCCTTTGTCTTAGAAACCATTCCAGGTTTACAAATATATAAACGTAGATTGACTCTAAAATTTGATACTTTTAATCTGCTTTTAACAAATTTAATAAAAATTTCTAATTATTACTTAATAATCAAAAACACTATCAATTTTTTTCAGTAAGGTGCTTTTTATACATTGAGTAGAAATACTCTAAAAAAATATTTTATAAAACTATATAAAGTAAATATTTAAGGATAAATTAAGTAATGAGCATACAAGCAGTAACCAGTGCAGCTAGAAATATTTGGGGTAATCCTTTTACACAAGCTATCTCTATGCAACAAAGAACTAACCTGATTGCTACAGCTGGTGCTTTTGAAATTGGAACGCCTATGGTAACTACAGGAAGTGTGTTAGGCACACTAGGTCATGCTTTTGGAACGTTTGATGGCTTAGTTGGAATGGCATCTTTAGCCTTACTGATACCTGGGGTTATGGCAACTCCTCTGGGTGCAGCTTTATTTGCAGGGGTTGTTGCATATTCAGCACTAAAAGCAGGTAAATATGCCTTAGGTGCTGTAGGTTCATTATTATCTCTTGATTTTGGTGGCTTTTTAACAAATGGGCTCGCTGCTGTTGGGTACGCTATTACCGCACTTCCTGTAGGCAGGCTCTTTGGCAAAGGATTTGGTGCAACATTTAAAGCAATACAACGTTTAATGGGAAAAATGCCTGGTGGTGCTACATTCGGTAATGGTGTTTATGCAACTGCAAGACATTTATACGGAAAAGGGCTTGCTACTAACCTAGCTGCAAGCGGTGGATCGATGAGGCAAGTTGGACAAGGTATAGGTGGTAGAGCAAGACAAGGTTATGATTGGCTTCTTAGCGGCGGACCCAAAACTCCACCCGAATATTTTATTTAACATAATGTATAGAAGTTGTTTCTTATAAGTCAATAGTATTATTATTTTATTAATCTAAAATGAACTATTTTTACTTATTTGTTTTTCTTTTAGGTTGTACGTTTATTTGTACACTTGCAAAAGAGGATTTGCCTGGGAAAAATTTGTTTTTAACTTCAAAGGGGAAATATGGCAGCTGCAACTTTTGCCATAAAAATGGTGGTTCTGTAGGAAGATGGGACTTTGAGTATGAAGAAATCAGTAAAGATGAAGGCAGGATTATTCCTTCTTTAAAAGGAATCGGTAAGAAAAAATCAATTGAGCAAATTGAAAGAAGCATTACTTACATGAAAAAATTGTTTGGATTTAAATTAACTGAAGAAGAAATCACTCAAATTGCTGAATATGTAGCAACCCTATAAAATTTCAAAATGAACAATTAAAATGTTAAATTAACAAGGAACAATTTAAATAATAAGCAATCAAGATGAGCTATGAGAAGATTTATAGCCCCTATCTTAATTTCTTTATTTATAAGCACAAATTGTTTTGCAGAGGAGCCAAAAATTCTTGAATACGATAAAGAAACTAAAAAGCTCAAAGTAGAGATTGAAGGAAAAGAGTACAGCCTGGATGTACCTGAAAATGAAACACAGGAAGATTTGATAACCAATGAAGATGAATCAACCGATTTGCAAGGTGGGGTTAAGAAAAAAAGAAAGAGATATGCAAAAGGTCCACCAAGTGCTGAATTAGGAGCAAGAGTTTATAACATACCAACAGATAATTTACTTAGAAAAAAAGGACTTAGATTTGACTTTACTCACAGATTTTCCAGCCCGATAAGTGAAGAAACTGCAAATGATGTCTATGGCTTAGACACATTTGCATATACAGGCATCGGGCTTTATTATGGAATTACTGATTTTTTGGAAGCTCATGCATTTAGAAGCAGCTTAACGGATGCATCCGAAGTAGGGATTAAACTTAGACTTCTTCAGGAAGCCAAGAAGTTAGGTGAAGGATCTCCCATAGGGCTTACTTTAAGCGGGGGATTTCAAAACGATAATATTCAGGATGATTTTGATTTTTTTATTCAACCAATAATAACAAAAGTCATAATTCCAGGCTGGGCTAAGTTTTATATTGCTCCGACATGGTCTGACCAATCATCAACAATTGGCTCTCCTAGTTCTCTATCAGCTTCATTTTTTTCATTTTTAGATCCAAAAGGAAGAAGGTTTTCAAAAGGACAAAGTACATTTGCACTGCCTATAGGCGGGGTACTACAAATAATCCCAAACAAGCTTTCTCTGTTTGGTGAATACACCCCTGTACTTGCTGGTTATAAAGAGGTTGAAAATGGGTGGGCATTTGGACTTCAAATTCTTTCAAGGCTTGAGACACATGTTTGGACTTTAGGTATATCTAATGTTCCGTATTCTACATTCGGTCAATTTGTCGTAGGCGGGCCCTCAAATGATTTCTTCTTAGGATTTAATATAACAGCAAAAATAAAATAACGTTAGTCTCCATTAAACAATCTGTCAAGAACATTAACATTTACTTTTTTTATTGGATCCCAAACGGTTTGTTTTATTGCTTCAGTTGCATCTTTGTACCCTAAATCAATTAAAGCCTTTGCATAAATTGGATGGAAGAAAAAATAACTAAGTAAATCACCTCTAAGGTGTCTTTTTAAGTTACCAAGCTTAAATAACCAATCCAATGTTCTAAAGTTTTTCCTTGTTTCCGGATAATTGTCCCATATCTCTTCAGCTATATCGCTCATAAACCTACTGGGAGACACAATAAAATCAGGAATGATTCTCCATTTCTTTTTGCCTCTTCTTTCTCTTTTTTCATTTATAGAATCCAGTAAAGTCTCATCATTAATTGCTTCAAGTATTTCATTGACCATTCTTAAGGTTTGAGTGTCATACCTTATATGATCTAAAAACAAAGCATTGAGCAATTTACCTATATTTTGCAACAGGCTTGGTTTGTCTTCTGCATCAAGCATAGAAGAATCATCATGATAAAGCCCAACTATAGCCAAAGCATCAGCTCCAAGCGTAAGAGCAGGCAAAAGCGGCGTGTTTTGTCTTACCCCACCATCTATAAACCAATCAACATGTTCTTCGCTATGATCCTGAAAAACTATTTTTTCTGGCTTGAAAAATATTGGAATAGCAGATGAAGCAAGAGCATGAGTATGGTTTATCTTGTCAGGCACAAACCTTGTGTGAGAATTAGCAGGAATAACTTTAATACAATGCGAATCGGCAGACTCATAAAAAACCACTGATCTGCCAGATGTAACAGATGTTGCTGTAATAGTCATTGCATAAATAAGTCCATCATCTATATTTTTCCTAAGTTGCTCCCAATTAACATCATTTTCTAAAATGGTTTTTAGTGAAGTATTATCCAAAAATCCCGGGTATTCAGGTTGTCCTAATTTCATAGAACTTAAAAACGATCTAAGTCCTGCATGTGCCCAATTTTCCCGAAAAACATGTTCTCTTTTTAAGGTAAGCCAGTAGTGTTCTAACCCTTCAATAATTTCATCTGCTTCCTTATGAATCAGTGAAGCCACAAAACAAGCATTGATTGAACCAACACTTGTACCACAAATAATCTGGAACCCCCCTCTTTTTTTAACCTCAGGCAATAGTGCCTTTAAAACACCTATTTCATAAGCACCTCGTGCTGAGCCGCCAGATAATACAAGTGCAACTTTTTTCATAAAACAGTTTTTATATACACAATTTATTTAATACCAATTTGGGCTATCTATATACAACTTTTACCCAAAATACAACCAATACTGTATAACAAACTTAAATCTAATTCAAAAGAAACGAAAAACCATTACAATATAGGTGTATTCCAAATCAACTCAAGATAATAAAGTAGGTGCATATATGGGCAAATCAATTTTTGAAAAAATATGGGATGCACACTTGGTAGAGACTCTTCCGGGCAATAATCATTTAATTTTTATGGACCGGATTGTTGCTCACGAAATTACTACCCCACAAGGTGCTATTGAAATTGATGAGGATTTCAGCGGGAAACTTTATGCCCCTGAAAGAATAATTGCAATAAATGATCACGTCTCTCCGGCTAAAGATACTGCAACTGCAATTCAAGCAAAAGTATTAAGAGATTGGGCAAATAAACATAAAATTAAATTATTTGACATTGGTAACAATGGGATTTGCCACGTAGTTGCACCAGAAAGAGGTTTTGTACAACCTGGAACAACATTATGTTGTGGAGACAGTCATACTGGAACAAATGGTGCATTTGGTACATTTGCACTTGGAATTGGCACAACAGCACAAGCTGGTGCAATGCTTGCTGGATGTCTAATATTAAATAAACCAAAAACATTTAGAGTAACAGTTAATGGATCCCTTCCAAAATATATTTATGCAAAAGATGTAATCCTAGCAATTATTGGTGAAATAACATTTAAAGGTGCAACTGGTTATGTGCTGGAATATACTGGGAAAGCAATTGAGTCTATGTCAATGGAAGAAAGAATGACAATGTGTAATATGTCCATTGAAGCTGGAGCAACAAGTGGAATGATAAATCCAGACGAAATTACTACAGACTACTTGCAAGGGCGTGAAAATATAACAAGTAATAAAAGTGAGTTTGAAAAGTTAAAAGTTAAATGGCTTACTTTTGCTTCTGATAAAGATGCAAGATACGACAAAGAATTAAAACTAGATGCAAAGAAATTAAAGCCAAAAGTCACATGGGGCACAAACCCAGGGGAAGTAATTGATATAGATAGCGTAGTACCAACCAATGCAGATGAAAAATCTCTTGAATACATGGGCTTAAAAAAAGGAGATAAATTACAAGGATTAAAAATGGATCAGGCATTTATTGGATCATGCACCAACTCAAGAATATCTGATTTAAGAGAAGCAGCAAGGATTTTAATGGGTAAAAAAGTTTCAATTCCAACAATAATTACCCCTGGCTCACAAGCTGTAAAAAGACAAGCAGAAAAAGAAGGATTGCATGATATATTTCAGGATGCTGGAGCACTCTGGACACATTCATCATGCGGACCTTGTTTAGGAATGTCAATGGGAGTTGTTGCACCTGAAGCCAGATGCATATCATCAACAAACAGAAATTTCCCCGGAAGAATGGGTACTAAATCAAGAGCTCATCTTGCAAGTCCAGCTGTTGTTGCTGCATCAGCAATAACTGGGGTTATAACACATCCAGAGGAAATAAAATGAATCTAAAAGGTAAAATCTTACCACTAGATAGATCTAATATTGATACGGATCAA
>Ga0210019_1005339_pt1 | contig 10737 bp, 12 predicted proteins | sample CryGeyCG2114_020_2_FD_183969 | JGI IMG/M metagenome (GOLD analysis project Ga0210019, IMG submission 183969) | Groundwater microbial communities from aquifer - Crystal Geyser CG11_big_fil_rev_8/21/14_0.20 (SPAdes) (version 2) | ecosystem: Environmental > Aquatic > Deep subsurface > Groundwater ...
AGCAGAAGCCATTAATCGCGCCGCCTACTAAAATAAGAGAGATGGCAGAGTTGTGTAAGAGATGCAAGCTGGTTATTTGCAGCGAAGGCGGCCCTCTTCATATAGCCAATAGCCAGGGCGTAAAGACTATCTCCATATTCGGCCCCGTGGATGAAAAAGTCTACGGCCCGTATCCCGGAAGCGAAAACAATATAGTGGTATCATCGGACGCAGACTGCAGGCCATGCTATAAAAAATTCAAATTGCCCGAATGCTCTGATAAAAAATGCCTGGAAGATATTTCTGTGGGCAGGGTTTATAACGCTATGCATTTATAAAAGGTGGTTCTATGGCGGACTTGAAAGATAAGAAAAGAGAAACATTGTCAGCGGCTTTAATGGTAAAGAACGCGGAAAAAAAGGTAAGGGCTTGCCTGGAGAGCGTAAAATGGGCTGATGAGATAATAGTTGTAGATGGGCAAAGCACAGACAAGACTGTAGAAATATGCAGAGAATATACGGATAAGATATATGTAAATGAGTTTGGCGGCGATTTTGGCAATGAAAGGCAGTTTGCGGCTGATAAAGCAAGCTGTGACTGGGTGCTAGAGCTTGATGCGGATGAAGTTGTGTCCGAAGGGATGAGAAAGGAAATAGAAAAGATATTAGCCGGAGAGAAAGACGCCGGGTATGCGGCCTTTAAATTTAAGCGTAAAAATTATTTTCTCGGGCATTTTATGGAATATGGAGGCTGGTATTGCTATTATTTGATTTTCTTTAAGAAAGCCCGCGCTCATTATGATGGAAGGGTGCATCACACGCTCACGGTAGACGGGGAAATAGGGGAAATAGATGCGGATCTCCTGCATTTTCCTGTAGATGACCTGCATGAATTCATCGAGAGGCATAATAGATATACTACTCTTGAGGCTGAAGAGCTTGTGGCAAAAAGGGGCGTAATCAGTGAAAAGGAATTACGCAGGCATTTGATTATTAAGCCGCTAAAATTTTTCTGGAAAACCTATGTAAGGAAAAAAGCCTATAAAGAAGGTTTCTATGGCCTGGTTTTCGCAGTCTACTTTGCTTTTTATGATTTTTTAAGATGGGCGAAGTACTGGCAGATAGTAAGAAATAAATACGAAAAAAAGAAAGGATAATAATGAAAATAGACACATTTACACTTAAAAGACAATACGACGAGATAAAAGATGAGCTGAAAGGCCCCATAGAAAAAGTTATGCAGCAAGGGGCGTTTATATTAGGCGAAGAAGTAGGCCTTTTCAAAAAGGAATTTGCAGCATATTGCGGCGCTAAATACGGCATAGGCGTGAATTCCGGGACAGACGCGCTATTTCTGGCTTGCCTTAGTTGCGGTATCGGCAAAGGAGACGAGGTAATAACCCCGGCTTATACTTATATAGCCACGAGCCTCGGCATTTCAATGGCAGGGGCAAAGCCGGTTTTTGTGGATACAGAAGAGAAGACTTACTGTATTGATGTTACGAAAATAGAAAAGGCTATTACCAAAAAAACCAAAGCAATTCTACTGGTTCATCTCTATGGCCATCCTGCTGATATGGATCCTATAATCGAGATTGCCAAAAAACATAAACTAAAAGTTATAGAAGACTGCGCCCAGGCTCACGGCGCGCTTTATAAAGATAAAAAAGTCGGCAGCTTTGGAGATGCCGCGTGTTTCTCATTCTACCCGACCAAAAATTTAGGGGCATTCGGAGACGGCGGAATGGTGTTGACTAATTCAGAAGAAATAAGAGATAAAACTATTCTTCTTCACGATTATGGCCGCAAAGGGAGATACGAAAATATAATAAAGGGTTATAATTCCAGGCTCGATACCCTGCAGGCAGCTATACTCCGCGTAAAGCTTAAACACCTGGACGGGTGGAATGAAAAGCGCAGAAAAAACGCTGCTCTATACACAAAACTATTCAAAGAAGTAAAGCTTGATATAGTTCTTCCTTATGAAGCAGAATACGCGAAGCATGTTTACCACCAATATACAATCAGGGTTAAAAATAGGACAGAGGTTATGGAAAGATTAGCGGGTGAAGGAGTGCGGACTTTGATTCACTACCCAATACCCGTGCATCTCCAGGAATGCTATAAAGAGTTAAACTATAAAAAAGGCGATTTCCCGATAGCGGAAAAATGTTGCGAAGGAATCATGAGTCTTCCCATGTACCCTGAATTAACTGAAGAAGAAATTAGATACGTAGTAGATGCGATCGCGGAGGTTGTGTGAGCGCAAAATATGTCATTCCCGCGAAAGCGGGAATCTGACGGGCTATTGATAAATTATGAAACTATTGATCATCGGCGCTTCCGGAATATTGGGAAGCAGATTATTAAACGACGCAATAAGCAAAAAATGGGATACCCTTGGCACATACTGTTCCCATGAATGTGACGGTTTTTTCTATCTGGACGTTAGGGATATGAACAGCATGGAAAAGGCGTTTAATTTTTTCAGGCCTGAGACAGTAGTGATGGCAGGAGGCATTACAGATGTAGACCTGTGTACCCTGAAGCCGAAACTGGCAGAGGATGTAAATATAAAGGGCACATTGAATCTGGTAAAGAAGATCAAAGAATATGGCTCAAAATTAGTTTGCGTCTCCACCGATTATATATTCGACGGAGAAAACGGGCCGTATAAAGAAGAAGATAAGCCGGATCCCATAAATAAATATGGCGAGACTAAACTGGAAGCAGAAAATATCGTCACGGCCAGGTTAAAAGAGTATCTAATAGTCAGGACATGCCAGCTTTATGGAGTAGCGGAGCGAAGCTCCGCGCCAAACAAGAATTTTGCAGTAAAAATAATCCACAATATGCAGAATAATAAAAAGGTTCACGCCGCGGATGATCTTTATTCCACGCCTACTTACGCAGGTTCTCTTTCTGAAATAATAATAAAACTCATAGAAAAAAACTCCGAAGGCATTTATCACGGCGCAGGAGCAGAATTTATTAACAGGTACGATTATGTAAATAAAATCGCGGATATTTTTAAACTGGATAAAAACCTTATACAAGAAGTTAAGCTAAAAGATTTACAGCTAAAAGCAAAACGTCCTAAAAAAGGCGGTTTAAAAATTGATAAAATAGTTAAGGAAAAGATTGCTAAACCATATGATTGTAAAACAGGCCTTACTTTTTTGAAAAAAGACATGTCTTATGCTTGATATAAAATGTGATATTGTTATCCCTGTTTGGAATGAGCGTGAGCTTACTGAAAAGTGCATAGAAAGCATACAGAGAAACACTGCTATTCCTTGCAAGATTATTCTGATAGATAATGCCAGTGATGCAGAAACCGCGTCTTATTTAAAAGAATTATCAGAAAAAAATAAAGGCGCTGTAATTCTTATAAGAAATGAAAAAAATATAGGTTTCCCTAAAGCAGTAAATCAGGGAATGGCTATGTGCAATGCGCCGTATGTATGTATCTTAAATAATGATACTAAGGTTTATGAAGGCTGGCTTGAAGAAATGATCAGAATAGCCGAAAGCGATGCTGCTATTGGCATAGTGAATCCTTCAAGCAATAATCTTGGTCAACCGGAACCTTTGAAAGGCTTTTCCGATAAATGGATAGAAATGTCATCCTGTATTGGTTTTTGCATGTTAATAAAAAAAGAGGTGATTGAAAAGATAGGCAAACTTGATGAGATATATAGTCCTGGAAATTTTGAAGATACGGATTTTTCAAGGCGCGCCCAGAAGGCAGGGTATAAATGCGTGATGGCAAAAGGCGCTTATGTATACCATGTGCAGAATACAGGTTTTAAAAAAAGAAAAGACTGGGACGAAAGATTCAAAAAAAATCTTGGTATATTCAACGATAGATGGGGCAAAATAGAAAAGATAGCTTATGTTTTAAGAAAAGAAAATAATTATGGTATGATAGAAGAAAATGTAAGTGGTTTTTTAAAAGCAGGCCATTTTGTATGGATTTTTTTCAAAAACGATATTCCAGCGACAGAGGTTCAGGAGCACCTGTCTTTGCGCGTTTTTAAAATAAAAAGCAGCATAACTATATTATGGCTCGTATTAATGCGTAAAAAAAGATTCAGTAGGATTTTTACGGATTCTAAATTTTTGGTAATTATTTCCCGTATTTTCGGCTATAAAACAGATTACATCGATTCATGAAAATAGCGCTTATCTACAATAAAGAGAATGAAGCTACCACTGGTGCATATATAGAAAAGGCAATAAAGAATGCAGGCATAGATTACGCTCATTTCTGGACTCAAAATGCAGGCAATATACCTAAAGAATTTGATTTATACTTCAGGATAGATCATGGTGATTATAAATATGATATTCCTGAGGACTTGCGCCCGGCTGTATTTTATGCTATCGATACTCACCTGAAGAAGCCTTACGGGAAAATAAAAAATCAAGCTAGGCATTATGATATTGTTTTCTGCGCCCAGAAAGACGGAGCGGATAGGCTGAAGCGGGAACTTAAGATAGACGCGCAGTGGATACCTCTTGGATGCAATCCTGATATGCACAGAAAATTAGATATGCCTAAAATATATGATATCGGTTTTGTGGGAAGAGACGCTCAAAAGTTCGCGAGAGGGAAACAGCTGGAGATCTTGAAGAAAAAATATACAAATAGCTTTATAGGAGGAGCTGATTTTAGAAAAATTTCTGAAATCTACAGTTCATCCAAAATAGGATTTAATTCAGCTATATTGAATGATATCAACATGCGCGTATTTGAAGTGATGGCGTGCGGGTGTTTTCTTCTTACCAATAAAATTAAGGGAAATGGATTTGACGAATTATTCGCGGATAAAAAAGATTTAGTTGTGTATAAAAATAATAAAGAGATGCTGGAGTTAATAGAATATTACTTGAAGAATGAAAGAGAAAGGGAAATAATAGCTGATAGTGGCTATCAATTAATGATTAAAAAACATAGCTATTCTCATAGAGTCCAGAGTATGCTTTACTATATTGCTTCTAAGCTTGGATTGAAGTTTGAAAACTCGAGTATATGAATAAAAAGAAAAATAAGCGCGATGAATATCTAAATCTTGTACCTCTGGATACAAAAAGATTGCTGGATGTAGGGTGCGGTTCAGGAGACCTTTCTGCGCAGTTGAAAGAAAAAGGCATAGAGGTGGTTGGCGTAGAAAAGTCAGAGAAGCTGTGCTCTCTAGCTAAAGAAAAGTTAAACGCTGTAATTTTAGGAGATATTGAAAATTTAAAATTAAATTATCCAGAAGGATATTTTGATTGCATTATGTATGCAGATATACTAGAGCATTTAACCGAGCCCTTAGATGTACTTGAAAAACATAAGACTTATTTACAAAAAGATGGTTATGTAATAGCAAGTATTCCAAATGTAGGGTATTATAAAATTATTTTGCGTTTAATTCTATCCGGCGCATGGGATTACAGTGATGCTGGGATGTTGGATAAGACTCATGTCAGATTTTTTGGGCTGGTAAATATTATAGAGCTTTTTGAAAAAGCTGGATACGGAATAGTGGAAATTAGAAGAAATATTATCGCTGCCAGATGGCTCAAGATCCTGAATTTCATATTTTTAAATAAGTTAAAAGATTTTCTATCATACCAATATTACGTTAAAGCGAAAAGAAATACAAATCCGTCAAAAATAGCTATTAAGCAAAGAAAAATTTATAAATTTTAAAAATACGGTATAACAGAAAAAATATTAAAGGGATTATCGCTAGATAATGAATAGAAGGGTAGATATTATCACAGTTGTTTCCGGCGGATTAGAGGTTACGAAAAATTATGCTGAAAGCATAATCGCTAATACAAAAGTTCCTTTCAGGCTGATAGCTGTGGATAACAAAAGCGATTCAGTTACCGCGGGCTATCTGAAAGGCTTAAAAGATAATCTGAAAGATAATTTTATTCTTATAGAAAACAACGAAAACCTGGGCTGGATAAAGGCAGTGAATCAAGGGTTTAAGATCTCAACAGCTCCTTATGTGTGTGTAATGAATAACGATGTAATAGTAAGCGATAGGTGGCTTGACAACATGGTAGATATAATGGATAAAAATCAGCGTATAGGCCTGATGAATCCAAGGTGGGAAAAGGGAAGTTTCAAAGGCCTAAGGGGTGAATATATAGAGACAGACTGGTGCAGGGGGTTTTGCGTGCTTATCAAAAGAGAGGTCATTGATAAGATAGGTGGTTTTGACGAGGCGTATGGATTTGGTTACTGGGAAGATCATGATTTTTCCGTAAGGGCCATTAAGGCTGGATACATATGCGGCCTGGCATTAAATTCTTTTGCGGAGCATATTAAAAATGTCAGCGTTAAGAGCGCGATGAAACAGAAAGAATGGGATGAGCTTTTCGCCAGAAATAGGGATATCTTTGAGAAGAGATGGGGCAGGCCGAAAAGGATAATAATAGCCGTAAATAGAAAAATTTCCAGAAATCAGGCGATGCTGGAAAATGTTATAGCCAAGGCATTGGAGCTGGCGAGGGAGCAGAACAGGGTATATATATTAAGCAATGTCTACAGCCTGGGCTTGCCTCCGCATACCAATATATGCTATGTTAAATGCCTGCCTTTATTATTCGGCCTGGATGTCAGGATGAGGATATTTTTTAATAAGAACAGGAAAACCAAAAAGCGCTATAATGAATTATACATAGGCATGGATCGGAGTGTGTTATGCTAAAAAAGATTTCAGTAGTTACTATCGCAAAGAACGAAGAGGCAAATATCGCCGCGTGTATCAATAGCGCGAAAGGCTGGGCAGATGAGCATATAGTGGTGGATGATTTTAGTTCAGACAGGACTGTGGAGATTGCCAGGGCTAATGGCGCGATAGTTTTCCAGAGAAAGATGGATATAGAAGGCGTTCATAGGAATTGGTCCTACCAGAGGGCGAAAAATGAGTGGGTGCTTAGCCTGGATGCCGATGAAGAAGTGACGTCTGAATTAAAAGAAGAGATAAATAAAGCAATCCAGTCGGATGAGCGCGTGGTTTATAATATACCGCTGAAAACCTATATAGGAAATTACTGGGTTAAATATGGCGGATGGTATCCCGGCAGGAAAGACAGGTTATTTAGAAAATCCAGATTCAGATATGAAGAGGTGGCTGTGCACCCGAGGGTTTTTTATGATGTTAAATGCGGGCAATTGAAAAGCGATATTATCCATAAAGGCTATGAGGATTTCTCCGAGCTTTTCAGGGGCCTTAACAATCAAACTACATTAGAGGCCGAAAAGTGGCTTGACGATACCAGGAAAGTCTGCGCCGGGCTTATATTTTGGAAGGCAATAGACAGGTTTTTCCGGGCTTATATAGCCAAAAGGGGTTATAAAGACGGGATGGTTGGATTTGTGGTCGCGATGAATGGGGCGTTATATCAAATTTTCAGTTATGCCAAATATTGGGAGCTTAAGCAAAGAAGAGGGGCTAAATGATCCGTGTCAGGGTTGGGGAGTTTCATCTGGGCGTAAGAGAAAAGAAAGCCTTGAACGAGGTTATTGATTCAGGAAGGCTTTCAGAAGGCCAAAGGACTTTTGAATTTGAAAAGGCATGGGCTGAATATATAGGGACAAAGTTTTCCGTAGCGCTTAATTCCGGGACATCGGCTTTGATAGCCGGCCTTACCGCGTTAAGGCATAAGTTTAATATAAAAGAAGGTTCCAGGGTAATCACTACCCCTTTGACTTTTATCGCTACTGTAAGCGCTATATATCATAGCGGCCTTAAGCCTGTCTTTGTCGATGTGGATAGGGATACCTTTACAATCACCCCGGACAATATTAAAAAGGCGTTAAAAAAAGAAAATGGGGTTTCTATTATTTTGCCTGTCCATCTAATGGGTTATCCTTCGGATATGGATGCGATAAACGAAATCGCTGAAAAAAATAATTTGCTGGTAATGGAAGATGCCGCGCAGGCGCATGGCACATCTTATAAAGGCAAAAGAGTCGGGAGTCTGGCAAAATTAGGGGCGTTCTCTTTTTATATAGCGCATAATATCCAGGCAGGAGAAATGGGCGCGATCACAACTGACGACCCGGATATTTTAAGGTTAATAAAAAAGATTAAAGCCCATGGAAGGATGTGCGAGTGCAGTGTTTGTACGCGCAGTTCAGGTAAATGCCCTGTCCTGGATAATTATAAAGGCAAGGAAGATTTTGATCCGCGTTTTTCTCATAACATGATAGGCTTTAATTTCAAGATCATGGAATTTCAGGCCGCGCTGGGGCTGACTCAGCTTGAAAAAGCCGATGAAATTTTTCAGAAGAGAGGCTTTAACGTAGAATACCTGAATAGGCATTTAAATAAGTTCAGCGGCATATTGCAGCTTCCGAAGTTTTCTAAGGATGTAAGTTATCTGGCTTATCCGATTGTTATAAAAGATAATAAGGCGGTGTCCCGCAAGAAATTGCGCTCGGAACTGGAAAAGGCCGGGGTAGAGACGCGTCCGCTATTCGGCTGTATCCCGACCCAGCAGGAAGCCTATGGTTATTTGAAGAGTGAATACGAAAATAAATTGCCTAATGCGGAATATATAGGAGCGAATGGTTTTTATATAGGCTGCCATCAATATCTTAAAACCGAAGACCTTGATTTTATTGTAGAAGCCTTTAACAAAATAGTTGACATTTAATATACCATATGGTATATTATTTATAGTAAATAAATATGAAAAATGGTATATTTTCCTCACAAGAACAGGTTAAGTACATTATAGAGATGGGTAGGATGTCCCAGGCGGATATAGCCAGGGCCCTGGAGATAGACTATAAAACAGTCAATAGGTGGGTGAATGAGAATAAAATCCCTCACTCCGGTTATAGGCAAAAGCTGTATGAACTGTTTATACAGAAGGTAGACCTGACTTTATTGATAAATAGGATAAAAAAAATATCCGGCAGCCCCCTGAAAATTATAAAAGATAATCCTGAAATATATAATAAGTTTCTTGTGGCTTTGACGTATAACTCAAATGCCATAGAGGGCAGCACTCTGACAGAGAAAGACACGGAAAAGATAATTATACAGGGTAATGTCCTGGCGAAAAAAGGGCAGAATGAGCAGATGGAAGCTATCAATCACAAGACAGCCCTGGAGTTCGTGTTTTCCGCTGTTAAAAAAGATTTTAAAATAGACGGCGATTTTATACTGAATATTCACAGGATGATCATGCATGGCATAAATAAAGACGCGGGCAGGCTCAGAAAAGTAAATGTCGCCATAAGGGGTTTGCAGAAAAAATTGCCGCATCATCAGTTTGTGCCGCGGCTATTTAAAGAGTTTGTTTCTGATGTAAATAAGTATGAAGGGAATGTCATAAAAAAGATAGCCATTAATCATTATGAATTCGAAGAGATGCATCCTTTTACCGATGGAAACGGGAGAGTTGGAAGGATTATCGCGGTTACGCAGCTGCTTTCAAGGGGATTTCCTCCTTCAGTGATACAGAATAAAGATAGAGAGCGTTACTATCATGCTCTTCAGATGGGCGATATCCGCAGGTTTGAGGTAATAGCTCAGTTTGTAGCTGAGAGTGTCCTGAAAGGGTACGCGATAATTAAAAATATATGAAAGCCATATTCCTAGATAGAGACGGCGTAATAAACAGGGATCCGGGATTCGGGGATTATATAAAATCCTGGGAAGAATTTGAGTTTCTGCCCGGCGCGGTCGACGCCATAAAGCTCCTCAATAAAAATGGCTATGAGATATTTGTGATATCTAATCAGGCGGGCGTGGCTAGGGGGTTATTTTCAAAAGAGGCGCTTGATGAGATTACCGCGAATATGCTCAAGGAGATTGAGGCAAAGGGCGGAAAGATCAGATGGGTTTCTTATTGCACTCACGCTAGTGACGCGGGATGTGACTGCAGAAAGCCTAATACCGGACAGATAAAAAATGCCACAAAGGGCCTGGATATAGATTTTAAAAAGGCGTATTTTATAGGAGATTCAAGGCTCGATGTGGGTGCGGGTAAGAATATAGGCTGTAAGACGATCCTTCTGCTTACAGGTAAAGAAACCTCGGAAGACGCTAAGGCCTGGCAGCATAAACCTGACTTTATCATGAATAACCTTATGGAGGCTGTAAAATGGGTATTAAAGGAAGAGCGAAGATCTTAGGGGAGCTTTTCAGATTTTTATGGGAGAGAAAGCTCTGGTGGATGATTCCGATAGTAGTGGTGCTTTTACTGTTCGGTTTACTGATATTCTTCACGCAGTCATCGGCAGTCGCGCCGTTTATTTATACATTATTTTAATTAACAAACCACCTACGCGGTGGAGGTGGTGTTTAATATGAGAATACTTATTGCATACGCTTACGCCGGGGTGGGGCACAAAAAGGCGGCTCTCGCAATAGAGAAGGCCTTGTCCGGCCATAGCGGCGTTGAAGTTAAGAATGTGGATATCCTGGATTATACCAATAATTTTTTTAAAGCTTCATATCCGGGCGTTTATCTGTTTCTTATAAATAAGATGCCTACTTTATGGGGGCTGTTTTATTATTTACTGGACTCAAGGCCTGTGGATTTTTTCGTGGCGCCGTTGAGGAGGTTTATCCACAGGTTGAACTGCAAAAAATTTATAGAGTTCGTAAGGGCTGAAAACCCGGATGTGGTGGTCTCAACGCATTTCATGCCGAGCGAGATCGTGTCCGGCCTTAAAGATAGAGGCGAGTTTAAGGGCAAGCTGGTAAACGTGGTGACTGATTTTATAGCGCATTCA
>Ga0210019_1005346_pt1 | contig 10728 bp, 10 predicted proteins | sample CryGeyCG2114_020_2_FD_183969 | JGI IMG/M metagenome (GOLD analysis project Ga0210019, IMG submission 183969) | Groundwater microbial communities from aquifer - Crystal Geyser CG11_big_fil_rev_8/21/14_0.20 (SPAdes) (version 2) | ecosystem: Environmental > Aquatic > Deep subsurface > Groundwater ...
CTTTGCTTCTCGTCCCTTTATCTTAATGCTCACTCCGGTATTTCCTTGCAGAAATACCTCTAAATCCTCTATAGTGGATAAGTTGTCGTTTTTCATGGTGATGTTCATAGACCACCAGTATTGAAAAGAACGGCAATTTTGCAATGTTCCCCGTTTGGGGGACATTTGCGTTAAACCGATATGTCATTTCAGGGGACATTGGGGATTGGACAAGACTGACACTCGACAAGTTTCTCCTTGTCGTCCCAAGGTGGTTGCATTCCTTGGCTCCCGGGGGCTTGAACCTGATGGAGTCCGGCTGATAGTATTTGCACGGCCAGCTTATTTTTGAGCTTAGAGACCCAGTAAAAAACAAAAGGACCACCGCTTTTACTGTCCGATCCTGTGATTTTTCGGAGTGCACTTAGGACTTCTTTTTTTGAAGGAGTGCTGTACTTGACTTCTTTATCACTTTTTTTTACTTTTGCCGTCATGGTGCCCCTTTGGTTTGGAGGTTGTTCTTTCAGAATCGGTAAGAGTAAATCTTACGAACTCTGTTCTGTGTACATTTTAACACCTATTGTCGGCTATGCCAAAAATCCCGGGCAAATTGGGATAACGCCGAGAGTGTCTTTGCGTTTTGCTCCGCAGTCTCGCCAGGTAAAAGATACGCCCTTTTAGTCCCCTTTACGTAGCAACCCTTGTGGATTTTACTGAAAACATTTTCATAAATATGTCCATCGGCATTGAAACATCTCTTCTCTTCAATTTTATCAAAGTACTTACAAGCAAGGCGGTACGACTCAGTGTTACTTTTTCGAAGCAAAGATAACGCCTTACCAATCGAATTTTTATCAGCGTCTCCAAAATGCTCTCTTATAGAAATACTGCAGTATGGAAATATGGCAAAATGATCATAAGATGCCCGATATCCGATATAGAGTACCGCTACGGCAATCGTAATTATGGAGATAAATTTAAGAAAGTCCATATTAAAATTTCTCATTCCTGTTAGTTTGGATAAACACCGACTATTGTTTGCAATATTTGACTGTCAAAACTGTAGCATTCCTCCTCCGAAAAACTTCGCCCCTCGCGGAGCTGAAGATCGTGGCAATATTCATGACCTATTATGGCAGCCGTCCAGCCCACAAATTCACTATGAGTAGTCGATAGTGTTATCCTTCCTTCCTCTCCGTAATGGCAACCTCCCTGCCAACCGCCACAACCATAGTCAGACTCGATAGTATCGATATTTGAGCAAACACCCGCGTAAACATCCGGAGTGCCATATTTAAGGGCTTGCAACCCCTCTTTGATATTGCTGTGATTGAATTCGACAAAGGACATAAGTCCCGGTTTCAACTTTATGAAGCAGGAGGTCTCGAAATCGTAATATACAAAATATGAAAAAATCCAGACACCAACCGAAACCGCAACAATCAATTTCACAATTTTTTTGCCAGTGATATTCATAGTGTCATAGCCAATTATATTACTGATTTTAAAGGTATGTAAGGGATAAATTACTTTTGTTATACCATCTCCAATTAACGCTTTCACATTAACAGTCCATCCACTATCTAACCGTAAAATATGAGGCAAGATAACCACTTGCCTGCCGAAATACCCAAAATTCTGCTGCAAATCGCACTCTTTTCGTCAACGTACTAAAGTCATGTTTTCTCAAAAACTGCAATTTTCGCAAAGAATTTTGGACATTTCGTAGAGACTTAGATAGTGGATGGGCTATAACAAATTTTTGAATTTTCGGAGAAAAACGAGTCGAAGGCATTCGCCGCGGCGAATGGTGAGGACGAAACGAAGTTTTGTAGCCATATTTTTGGTCACGACGACCCGAAACGGGGGTTTTTGACTCACATTACTGTGGTGAGACATAAGATCAGTTTCTAAGAGCCAATCTCCAATCTCATCGAATAAGAGCATACATCCGATCTCACATCCGAAGAAAATGGCAAAATTTCCAGTCAAAAATCAAGCTGGAAGTCGAAATGAACCGAGGTTCATAGAGACTGAAGTGAAGGTTTTTGACGGAAATTTTGCCATTTTAACGGATGAGCCATATTTATGACCCCTTTGTGGCGATGAGATTGGAGATATGCTCTAAGTAATTTTGTGGGGATTTGTGCGAAAATTGGATAGTTTGAGGAGCCATATCGAGCGACCTAAGTTTCTTGAGCGAAGCGATTAGAAACTGGAAGTACTCTATGTGGTGATACGGTGACGAAAAATAGACGGTTTTGCATAAATACCCGCAAAATTATATGCGTTTGAGAAAATAACGAGCTCTGATCGACCATATTTTCGGAGTCCCGTGTGGGAAACGAGACACGGAGTGTATTTTTTCCTAATCGTGGTGAGATTGGAGATTGGCTCTTAGGAAGGGAGAATAAAGCTGTGAAGGGTTACCGTGAGCACTTGACATTCTGATGATACGAGTGTAGATATAATATCAGTGTGAAAACCCTGGATAAAGAGTCAAAGTACATATTAAGAGTCCTTTTCTTAGTATTCTTATATCCGATAATAGTCGCAATTGTGCTGAATCCTTTTGTTTCAGACGAGTGGGCATTTCTTCCATTTGTCGGAGGTATAATCACGATGTTTTTTGGATTTCTTCGGATTATTAAGGACGATAAGTAAGTTCTCTTGATGTTTAAACTCGACAGCCGGCGTGCAAGTACACCGGCTGTTTTTTCAAAAACCTAACTTCGACAAAAATCGACACCTATATAAGTGACTTGAGAATAGAGAGAGAGTGAGACGCCGACTTGACTATAGAACTGGTCGGCTCGTCGGTGCAGAGGTGTTTTCACGACAGGTCGTAACACCAAATAAAACTTGTTCGCCCTATCCCTGAAGCAGAGCTGTCAGAATATTATGCGAGTAAAACCAGTATCTAATCTCCACTTGGTAGGATTAAAAAACTGGTTTTATTTTCTCACTCCAAATTTGTCCGCACTTTATCTCTATATCCCCACGTCTATATCTGTCCCTGAATCGACTGATCCTTCGGCATTGTCGTTTAAAATACCACTTACTGAACCCGTGTCTTCCTTCATTAGTTCATTATTACCTTCTGAATTTGATGCAGTCTGTCCGCTTAGGTAAACTTGATTACCGAGCATAAATCTTGTTCCTTCGGTTGTGGTAACATCAACATTTAGTCCCGCAGAAGAATCAAGCTTAAAATTCTCTTTGGTCTCCCCTGTGAGATCGACTCCGACTTGAACTGTCGAGTCAACCGAGCTTCCACTTACCGTTACAGCTCTATCCTTATCTGATATTTCAATCTCCGCACCATTTCGAGTCTGGACCTCAACCACAGCAGCAAATATGTACTCATTGTCAGTTGTTATATGAAGAGACTCATCCGCTATAAAATCAATTTCAATATACGAATCTTCCTGATTACGGACCTGGATATTCGTATTAAACACAATCTGACTTGAAGGAAGTGTTGCATCAACCTCACCTCTACTTTCGTGATCTATCACAACATCACCAAGAGTAAGTCTTACCTTGTCGTATTCGCCTACATCAACAGCATCTGCTGTATGAAGCTCTGCCTTACCTTCGGATTTTAACTTTAGTAAATCATATTTTCTTTCGTCTGAAGATATCGTGGTCCAACCTTGTGCTTCATTGTAAACTTCAATCTCCTTAACCTCCAAACTGACTTCTTTTACGGATTCAATATCTGCAGTATCGTCAGTTATACTAAAAAATATCCTTCCCTGACCCTGATTTGCCTCTGGCAAATCAGAACCATTCCCTCTAAAAAGCAAGAATCCTAAAAATACTATTAGGATTACTACTATAATTAGAGCTATTGGTCCTGTGTAATTTCTTTTCATAATTTTAACTCAATTAGTTTGTAATTAATAATGGATCTGACCGCGAACAAGAGGAAAATACATTGAATTATCCGCCAATTAGAGCCTATCCACGATCTAATGCCTGATCGAAATGTTCAAAATTCGTTGCGAGAATTGAGGATTTCGAGGAAGCATATTGAAATACGCTGACGAGAAAGACTCAATTTGTAGCAGAATTTTGAACATTTCGGCAGGTAAGCGTCTGTTTACTTCATATTTTGCGGTTAGATTGTGGATAAGTAGACGGATCGAAAGCCAATAGATTTCATTAACTCACTGGCCATCCGGCTCTAAAATAGGAACGCAAATATAAGTACCGCGAGAAACATTCGATAAATTATAAAAACAGTAAATGTATTCCTTTCAAGAAAATGTATAAGAAAATGTATCACAAAAATTCCGACCGCAAAGGCGGCTATGGCTCCTGATATAAATGCTGGTAGGTCAATTTCCCCTACTCCCAGACGTAAAATGTCGATAAAACCGAGAAATACCAAACCTCCTATAACAGGAAGAGCAAGCAGGAAGCTGAACCTTATAGCATGCTCTCGAGAAAGTCCACTTAAAAATCCTCCTGATATTGCCATACCTGATCTCGACATTCCAGGGATAAGAGAAAGGACTTGGAAACAACCGATAATAACAGAGCTTTTTAATGTAAGTTTACTTTTGCTCTCTCTCTTAATCTCAAACTTTTCGGCAAGAAAAATTATTATACCGCCAATGATTAAGGACGTAGCGACAACACCGCTTGTTCGCATCACCTCTTCAAGATTACGTATCAAAAGACCGACAACCACCGCAGGTACGGTAGCAACCACAAGTAAAAAAAGAAATCTTCGCGGTGGAACAGAAAGAACATTCACCTCCTCCTCCCCGTCGCCTTCTACTGACCTTTCTGAAACAAAAAGATTCCGAATTATCGTAAAAATATCACGTCTGAAATAAACGATTATAGAAAGAAGTGTCGCACCATGCAAGAAAACATCAAAAAGAAGATTGTTTTCAATAGTTATACCAAAAAAGTCTCGAGCTACTATCAAATGCCCAGAAGACGATATCGGTAGAAATTCGGTTATACCCTGAAGAGCTCCGAGTGCTATTGCCTCTAAAATATTCATATTAAATATGAGTATACCATAACGCTCTATTGTAGTAAGTCGAGACAAGGTACTTTCATAAACGAAACATTTAGACACTATCTCTTTGTGCACACAAGATAAAAAACGTTGGGTGTATAATGATGAGATGAATCGGCACGATATTGATTGCCTTAAAAAGTATGTTCGAGCAGCAAATTACCTCGTGGTAGCACAACTCTATCTTAGAGATAATTATCTGCTAAGTCGTCCACTTGAAAAATCGGACATAAAACCACGATTGCTTGGTCACTGGGGAACCTGTCCAGGTATAAACTTTGTATATGCTCATCTAAATCGTCTTATAAGTGACAACGATGTCAATATGATGTTTGTTCTCGGTCCTGGTCACGGCTTCCCTGCTCTTCAAGCAAACCTTTTTCTTGAGGGAACGCTGAAGGAATTTTACCCAGAAGCTACGAGAAACGAATCTGGAATAGCATACATATCAAAAAATTTCAGTTGGCCCTACGGTTTTCCAAGTCATAGTAATCCTGGCACTCCCGGAGTAATACTCGAGGGTGGCGAGCTCGGTTACTCACTTTCAACATCTTACGGTGCAGTTATGGACAATAAGGACTTGATCGTTGCCTGTCTTGTAGGTGACGGAGAGGCGGAAACTGGTCCGCTCGCAACATCTTGGCACGGAAATAAATTTATAAATCCTGAGAGAGATGGTACGGTCTTACCTATACTTCATTTAAATGGCTACAAAATATCAGGTCCGACAATAATGGGCAGAATGTCTAACAAGGAGCTTGCTTCTCTTTTCTACGGCTATGGTTACGAACCACTAATTGTCGAAGGTGATGGAGATAAGATTTATTCGCTTATGGCGAAGTCTTTAGATTTAGCATATGAGAAAATAAAAGAGATAAAGTCTAAAAAGTCGGGAACTCCGAGATTTCCAATGATAATATTGCGTACTCCAAAAGGATGGACTGGAATAAAGGATCTTCACGGCAAAAAGATAGAAGGAAATCATCTCTCTCACCAGATAGTTGGCAAAGATGCGGCTACTAAAACTGAAGAGTTGAGGGCGGTCGAGGATTGGATGCGAAGTTATAAATTCGATGAATTATTTGATCCAGAGAATGGATTCAATCTCGATATTTTGTCGATTTTACCAAGTGAAAATCGTCGTATGGGTCTAAATCCCCACGCTTATGGAGGTGAAAACGAATCCAATCTTGATTTGCCTGATACTAAAAAATTTGCTGAAGATGCTTCCATCCCTGGTACAATCGGTTCAAGTAGTATGCGGAGAGCAGGACTTTACTTAAAAGATGTATTCGCTTTAAATAAAGACAAGCACAATTTTCGATTTTTCTCACCAGATGAGACCTATTCAAACAAACTGGATGCCATTTTCGCAGAAACATCGAGAGTTTTTATGTTACCTATTGAAAAGTGGGATACTGATTTATCGAGAGAAGGTAGAGTTGTCGAAATGCTAAGCGAACATACCCTACAAGGCTTTTCCCAAGGTTATATTTTGACGGGCAGACACGCGATCTTTACATCGTATGAAGCATTTATAACGATTGTGGCGAGTATGACTGATCAATATGCAAAGTTTCTGCGGATAGCCAGAGATATACCTTGGAGAAAAAGGGTTCCATCATTAAACTATATCTTAACCTCGTCAGGTTGGCGCCAAGAACACAACGGTTTTTCTCATCAAAATCCTGGTTTTGTAAGTACTATGCTCGAAAAGCACGGCTGTTTTATAAGAATATTTTTCCCAGCCGATGGTAATAGCACTCTTGAAGTTTTAAAAACTTGTCTTAGTGATAGAAATGAGATACATATAATCGTCGCGGGTAAAACTCTCGAGCATCGATGGCTTACACCTGAACTTGCAAAAAAGGAGCTGGAGCGAGGACTTATGATATGGGATTTTGCAAGCGATTCCGAACCGGATATCGTATTTTCAGGTATTGGCGATTATATGACAAAGGAATGCTTAGCCGCAATATCACTTCTTAAGGATGAAGATCCGAGTATTCGGGTTCGATTTGTAAATATTGTTGAGGTGACAGCTCTCGGCATTGGAAACGAAGACTGTAGACTTCCCTTCAATGATTTTGACGATTACTTTACCGATGATAAACCTGTGATTTTTAACTTTTACGGATACCCCGAGGCACTCAAGCCGATATTGCTTGATGAAAAAAATCCCGAGCGTTTCCACGTCCACGGATATTGCGAAAATGGTTCAACGACGACCCCATTCGATATGCATGTTCGCAATAAAACAAGTCGTTATCATTTGGTCATCGAGGCTGCCAAGTTGCTCCAAGAAAGAGGCGTAATAAATAACGAAAAGGAAGCGATTATAAGGACGAAGTATCAAAACAAGCTGAGCGATCATCGCCATTATATAGAGGAAAATGGAGTTGATCCCGAAGAAATAGAATTATGGAAATGGAATCGAAATTCACACTTATAGTAAATACCGGCAGTGCATCCAAGAAATACTCACTGTACAACAACGATTTTGAAATCGCTCGTTTTTATGCAGAGAGGGTCGGTCCCACCTCTTATGAAGTATCTTTTATCGATTTAAAATCAGATAAATCTGAGAAGATGCCTTTATTGGAATCGACGTATGATGAATGTGTCGAATTTTTTGTACGCATCCTGCTTCAGAAAGGTACGATCTCTCGGAAGGAAGATATAAAAGAAGTCGGGATAAGGGTGGTGGCACCGACAGATGCGATTTTAGAAACCCAGCTTATAAACGAGGCATATCTAAAAGAGTTACAAAAGGTGGCTACCTACGACATCTTACATACCCGTCCCTTACTTGAAGAGATTTATTCTCTATCAAAGTCATTTCAAAATACACATATTTATGGAGTATCAGATAGTGCTTTTCATGGATCGATGTCGAAAGTGGCAAAATCTTATTCCCTACCCCAGTCAAGAAATTTCATAAGAAGATTTGGTTACCATGGTCTCTCTGCTTCTTCTTCGCTTAGAATTATAGAGAAAAGTGTTGGTAATATCCCGCCCAAAATTATAATCTGCCATCTTGGAAGTGGTAGTAGTATTACCGCAATAAAGGACGGCAAAAGTATCGATACCTCAATGGGATTTTCTCCTCTCGAAGGTGTTCCAATGTCGAGCCGTATTGGCAATATCGGACCAGGAGCAGTCATAGCGCTTGGCAAGTCAAAAGGATTTTCTTACGATGAGTTGACTGCGTATCTGTACAAGGAATGTGGGCTCAAAGGTCTTTCAGGATCAATTGATATGAAAAACATAATCGAAACCTCAACTAAATCTGAGTCATCGAAATTTGCTCTCGATTTTTTTGTCTATAGTATAAAGAAATACATTGGCTCTTACTTTGCCGTTCTTGGAGGACTCGATATGCTCGTTTTTGCCGGTACAATCGGTGAGAGAGCCGCTCCGGTAAGATCTCTTGTTTGCAACGATTTGGAACATTTGGGAATTTTAATAGATGAAAATAAGAATGCGAATGTACCCCAATTGCCGGCCTCAATAGAATCACAGAATTCAAAGGTAAAAATAATGACGATCGAAATAAATGAAATGAAAGAAATTTTCCACGAAATCGAGAAGCATAAAAGTCAATAATAATTTATAATTGTTTTATGGGTTTTTTCGGAAGTATTCGCTCAACTTACAAAAAGCACGAAAGGCACGCAACAACGATTGCCTTTGTTATTGGTTTTATATGGGATAGTCTGACTCTAACCCGTATCGACCGTCTTTACGACAACTTAGTACTTACAAGTTATCTTGTAATTGCTGCTGTTGGTATTGTCGTCTGGAATGCCTACGAGACGCCTGCGTCATCAGGTAAAAATGTACCCAAGATAGTTTTATGGTTACCTTTGCTTATACAGTTCGCTTTTGGAGGATTGTTTAGTGGATATATAATATTCTACTCCCGAAGTGCTTCCCTTTTCGCAAGCTGGCCATTCCTCCTCTTTTTATCTTTATTTTTCTTTGGAAACGAGCTGTTCAAGAAAAAGTATCTACGTTTGGCTTTTCAGGTAAGTGTTTTCTTCATTGCGACATTTTCATATTTTACTTTCTCCATACCGGTGCTTATTGGAAGAATCGGAGCATGGGTTTTCATCTTAAGCTCTATTGTAAGTTTAATTACGGTACTTTTACTTATAAAAGTGCTCAAATATTTCTCGCGTGAAAGGGTCGAAAAAAGTAGACGTTACATAATTTCCGGAATCGTAACAATTTTCATCCTTTTCAATGTCTCCTATTTTGCAAACATAATCCCTCCCATACCTTTATCACTTAAGGATATAGGTATTGCACACAGTGTATCGATAACTAAGAAGGGAGAGTACTCGATTTCATACGAGCCAACCCCTTGGTATATACCTCGTACAATAAGCCGAACTTACAATCGTTACGGCAATGAACCGGTCTATGTTTTCAGCTCTATCTTTGCTCCGACCGGTCTCACTGCAACCGTTTACCATGATTGGCTATTTTATAAGGACTCAGAAAAAATTTGGGTAAAGACCGATCATATACCCTTTACAGTCGAAGGTGGCGCAGGCGACGGATACAAGGGTTATACTTTCAAACGCAACATATCACCTGGTAAATGGAGGGTTCAGGTTGTGACAGAACGCGGACAGATAATTGGGCAAATAAATTTTGAAGTTAAAGAATCACCGGAGCCTGCCTCTCTAATAGACGATTTCCGAGAATAAATTTAAGGATACAAAGCAAAAAAACCGCCTCCGGCGGTTTTTTTGTTTTCTTTATAACAGTTTTCAACTACATCAAAGTCAATGAAAATCCGTAGAAAGTCAGATAGGCACCGAGCAGTAGGTATACTATCGTAATTATGTTATAGACATTTCGATCATGAAGCCATGAGAGAAAACGCTTCATAAGCCGGTTGGAGGCAAAAACATATACGATTCCCTCGAGTAATAGTAGCCATCCGAGTGCTAATACTACTGTTGGCAAAGCTCCACCCAGTAGATCTTGATTCAAGATAACCATGAGTCCGAGTATAAGCTCGGTAATTCCAAGCATATAGGTAAGTCCTCGGCTATTAAATACATCGTCAAAGATTCGAATGACCATTTTTCGACGCATAAACATCGAGATACCGATTACAAGAAGTGATATCCCCATTATTTGCGACATTAGTAATGTCGTTCCCATTATTTTTTTCGTTACTTGCTATTAATACATTTATAATAGCAAAAAATAAAAGGTGAGGGTGTGTATAACGTAGAGCATAGAACGTGTAGCTTGTAACACGAGGCAATCTAAAATCTCAAATCTGCAACAAAAAGGAAGATAAGTTTACAAAACTACGGTAACCAGGTTGCCTATATTTAATCCTGAAGATCAAATCTGGAAATAGGCTTTAGGGAAAACATGGAACATGTAGCGTATAACATTTAACACGAAAAGAGGAGGTAACCTTTAGTAGAAGACAATTTTTAAATTTTGTAATTTTTGAATTTTTGTAAATAATGCTTAAATTTTTAATTTTTAAACAGGATAAACTTGGATGAGTGACATTAAGAGAAAAGGATGTCTAAGTATTTTTGGAAATTCGGGAAATCAAGAACCCTGGGCTTACGCCACAGGGTATGAAGACAGACGCTACGCGTCTGTCAGTCAAAGAGCGTAGCTCTTTGACCCGCATCCAGTTCGCCCTGATTTTCAATATAACGTCTGATAATGTC
>Ga0210019_1005347_pt1 | contig 10724 bp, 6 predicted proteins | sample CryGeyCG2114_020_2_FD_183969 | JGI IMG/M metagenome (GOLD analysis project Ga0210019, IMG submission 183969) | Groundwater microbial communities from aquifer - Crystal Geyser CG11_big_fil_rev_8/21/14_0.20 (SPAdes) (version 2) | ecosystem: Environmental > Aquatic > Deep subsurface > Groundwater ...
GAAGTAAGCGCTCCGTCTTTTATCTTGAAATACGAAAGCCCTTTTGCCCCCGCTTCCTTGGCAAACCCTATCAGCCCTTCTATATCCTTTAACGACAAATCGCCGCAAGACGAGGCATTTATACCCCTGACAACTCCGCCGTTTTTTATACACTCCGCGAATATCTTATAATCACACCCTTTTTTAATTATTCCGGTGACATCCGCCAGCTCCATGCCGAAACGCATATCGGGCTTATCGGAGCCGAACCTCTTCATCGCCTCGGCATATGATATCCTTTTAAACGGTTTATTCAGCGCGGCACCGGTCACCTCCTCGAATATCGCGGATATCACATTCTCGGATAAACGGAATATGTCCTCCTCATCCACGAACGACATCTCAACATCGAGCTGCGTGAACTCCGGCTGTCTATCGGCCCTAAGGTCCTCATCTCTAAAACATCTGGCTATCTGAAAATACTTTTCGATGCCCGAGACCATGAGGAGCTGTTTAAAGAGTTGGGGCGACTGCGGAAGGGCGAAAAATTTCCCATTGTTGAGGCGGGAGGGAACGAGGTAATCCCTGGCCCCCTCGGGGGTGCTCTTGGTCAAAATCGGCGTCTCCACTTCTATGAAGCCTTCCTTATTCAGGATGTCCCTTGCCGCCTTACATGCCTTATGCCTTATAGTGAGGTTCTTAAGCATCCGCGGCCGGCGAAGGTCCAGAAACCTGTATTTAAGCCTAACCTCTTCGGATGCCGCCGTCTCGTCATTTATCTCGAACGGCAGGGCGTTTGAGGTATTAAGTATCTCTAAGGATTCGCATAGAATCTCTATCTCGCCCGTCTTTATCTTCTTGTTTACGGTGCCTTCCGGCCTTCTCTCAACCCTGCCCGATATGGAGATGACGAATTCGCTTCTTAAGGTATCGGCCTTATCGTATACATCCTTACACTTCTCCGGATTGAATACGGCCTGCGTCATACCGGACTTATCCCTTATGTCTACAAATAGCACACCGCCGTGATCGCGGCGTGAATGGACCCATCCGGATAACCGGACGGATATGCCGGCATCCTTCGCCGTTAGCTCCCCGCAACTATGGCTTCGCTTTATATTCATCTCGTATCCGCCGTGAGTATCTCGCTTATCTTGCCTATAATGCCGTCTACAGAAACTTCCGCCTGGCTTCCCGCGGACATATCCTTGAGCATCACGTTATCATTTTTAATCTCTTCCTCTCCGATGATTATGACGAAACGGGCCTTAAGTTTATTGGCCTGCCTCAACTGCGCCTTAATGGAGCGTATGTTATAATCTATGTCGCATGTAAAATTCTTCTCTCTCAACGACGATAATATCGTGTAGCCGCGACGATAGGCGTCGGCCCCCATGGTGGCTATATATACATCCACCCCTCTCCGCTCTCCCAGGGGCTTATCTCCCACGGCCATTATCATCCTCTCTATGCCGAGGGCAAAACCAACCGCGCCGGCGTCGGCCCCGCCCATCCGGCCGAGGAGATTATCATACCTTCCGCCGGCTCCGATGACATCCTTGGCGCCAAGCGCGGGGTGAGTTATCTCGAAGACCGTCTTGGTATAATAATCGAGCCCTCTTACTATATACTCATCTACTTTATACGGAACCTTAAGCAGTGTCAGGGCCTCTTTGACTATCGAGAAGTCTCTTGAGCAGTCTTCGCATATATGCCCCGATATCTTCGGAAGGCCTTTTACGGCATCTATACATGACGCGTTTTTACAGTCGAATACGCGCAGAACATTCTTCTTATACCGTTCTTTACAATCGGTGCAGAGAAGGCCGAGGCGGCCTTCGAGCTCTTTCTTTAATATGCCGTTAAACTTTGACTTATCCTTATCACAGCCGAGCGTGTTGAGCCTCACTTCGAAGCCGTCTATGCCGCACTCTTTAAGCACCCTCGAAGCAAGCGATATCATCTCCGCGTCGAGAAACGGCGAATATGACCCTATCGCCTCGGCACCGATCTGATGAAACTGTCTAAGCCGGCCCGATTGGGGCCTTTCGCTTCTGAACATAGGCCCGAGATAAAACCATTTCACGAAACCGGAGGTCTTATCAACCGCGCCCTCCAGATACGCCCTTACGCATCCTGCCGTCGCCTCCGGGCGCAGGGAGATACTGCGCTTGCCTCTATCTATAAAAGTATACATCTGCTTGGTGACTATTTCGGAAGAGTCTCCGATGGTGCGGGTGAAGACAGGGGTCTCCTCGATGAGGGGGGTCCTCACCTCCCTATATCCATATACGGCGAATATCCTTCTTGCGGCATTCTCTATATAACGCCACAGGCCGGCCGCATCCGGCAATACATCAGATGTGCCCTTAAGGGCTTTCATTTCCATTATCGTAAATAAATTAAGCCTATTTTATTCTCGTTTTCATAGAGAGCCCGGGCCTGAAGACCGCGACCCTCTTCGCGGCGACGGGAACGGTCTCGCCCGTCTTCGGGTTTCTGCCGGTCCTTGGCTTTCGCGACTTCAGTTTAAATACGCCGAAGTTCCTTAGCTCGATCCTCTCGCCGTTTACGAGGCTGTCGACTATATGGTCCAAAGCCTTCTGAACTATCTTCTTTACATCTACCTGCTTAAGCCCCGTCTCCTCCGCTATCTTGATAACTATATCCTTTTTTGTCACTCTTCTCACCCCCTCAATGAGTCCCGCCTCGTAAGATATGCGGAAATTCTCTTACGATAATTTCCGCATACTCGGCGGGACGAATTGATCCCGAAGCGTGCGCAGTCAATTTCGAAGAAATTGACAAGCGCTTACGCAAGGGACAAAATATCATATTCCTCTCCCTGTTTCCCTCAATTTTCCCACTATCTTTTCAAATCCGTCCTTGATCAAAGGGGCAAGGTCATAGGTGATTACCAGATAATAGACGGCAAAAGCCAATCCTGCGAAAATCACAATCTTCAGCACAAAGCTCAGCATGGATAACCTGAAGAGCGCATTCAGCCTGTTAATCCCGGCAAGCTGCTGCCTCTTTGCCTCAAGACTGCCGAGAAGCCGGTTAAACTCTATATAGGAACTATGCCATTCGCTTTCAAAAAATCCCTTGTCGTCATTATTCATATCTCTTATGCCCTTAAGCGTCGGGGTGCGAGATATGACCGATATGGCGTTACCTCCGACCTGCTTTACGCCGATGATATCTATAATAGTCTGGTAATTTCTCGCGATATCGCTCTTTACCTGCAGAAAAAGCTATTCTTCTTTTTTCGATATCTCCGCGCCCTTTTCCATATCGTGGCAAATATCGTTAAACTTAAGCCACATCGCTATAAAATCCTTTAAATTCCTTATCTGTCTCTCGAGGGTTATATCTTTCATCACGATCCCCTGTTTTGAGTTTTGTTGTAACTCATTATAGATTATACGGTTTCAAAAGTCGAGCAAAATCTCCTTTGGCCTATCTAATATTAGATTTTGCTTGAACTCAGACGAGAAGCTTCAAGTTGCCGCTCCCCACCAACCTCTCCGCGTCGGATATGAAGTCCTCGCTAGGCTGGACAAAGAGAGACCTGTCCACAAGTATCTTATTCCCCTTGCCGTTATTGGGGCTTTTTATGTTAAGGTATACCGGTATATCCCCGCTGTGGCGCGAGAGCATGTCCTTTATGGAAGATAGCGCCACGTCATCAAGGCCCGGATCCAAGAGCTCTATATTTACGGCCATCGTATACCTCCTCGGCGCATCCTCTATGGGTATTATGTAGCTCGCTATAACTTTAGGCTGGTCATCTCTCAGAGAAACGCGCCCCTTTACAAATACGATAGCGTCCTCCGCTATATTCCTGGCGACCTGCGAATAGACGTTGGGAAATACGAGGACTTCGACTATGCCGTCGAGGTCCTCGAGCGTCAATATCGCCATCTTCTCTCCCTTGCGTTTGGTCACGGTCTGCTTCACCTTACCCAGGATGCCGCCCAGAGATACTTCATCACCGTCGCGGAAGCTCGAAAGGCCCGCGCTCGAAGTGGCCGCGTATGTCTTGATGGATTTCGCATACTTCGCGAGAGGGTGGCCTGTTATGTAGAAGCCCAGCAGGCTCTTCTCGAAAGCCAATATCTGGTTCTCGGGCCATTCCTTTATATCCGGCACGTTCTCGAAGGTCTTCTTGAATTTTCCGTGATCCTCGAACGTATCGAAGAAAGATAGCTGCCCGTTCTGCCTATCTTTCTGGAACCCCGCCGCGACCTCAAGCGCATGGTCAAGCATCGCCGTAAGCTGCGACCTATATAGATTAAAACTGTCAAATGCCCCGCATTTGATGAGGCTCTCCAGGACCTTGCGGTTTACAAGCCTCAAGTCCACATGCTCGCAAAAATCATAGAGCGACTCAAATCGGCCATGCTGCTGCCTAGTGCCGACTATGGAATCTATAGCCCCCTGGCCGACGTTCTTTACGGCGCCTAAGCCGAAACGTATAGCATTGCCCACCATGGTAAAGTTCGCGAAGCTCTCGCTTACATCGGGAGGAAGTACCTCTATCCCCATCTTTCTCGCCTCATCTATATAGATAACGACCTTATCGGTATTCCCGCGTTCGCTAGTCAGAAGGGCCGTTATGAATTCAACGGGATAATTGGCCTTAAGATAGGCGGTTCTATAAGATATCATGGCGTAGGCGGCGCTGTGGGACTTATTGAATCCGTAACCGGCGAAGAACTCTATGAGGTTAAATATCTTATCCGCGGCGTTCTTCGATACGCCGTTCTCTATAGCGCCAGTAACGAACGATATGCGAAGCGGCTCCATTATCTCCGGCGTCTTCTTGCTCATGGCGCGTCTCAAGAGATCTGCTTGGGCTAGACTGAAACCGGCAAGGCTTGAGACTATCCGCATAACCTGTTCCTGATATAATATTACACCGTAAGTCTCCTTCAATATGGGCTCGAGGCCTTTATCGTCGTATTTTATGAGGGTGTTGTCGTGTTTTCTTTTGATGAAATCATCGACCATCCCGCTTCCGATAGGGCCGGGCCTGAAGAGCGCGAGGACGGCGATGATATCCTCAAACTTCTCTATACTCATCTTTCTTAAGATATCGCGCATGCCGGAACTCTCAAGCTGGAAGACGCCTATCGTCTCTGCCTTGCTTAAGAGCTCGAAGGCCTTTGAGTCATCAAGCGGTATGTGGTCTATATCTACATCGACGCCCTTCGTGCGCCTTATGATCTTTATCGCCTCGTCTATAACGGTAAGGTTTCTTAAGCCTAGTATATCCACTTTGAGGAGGCCTATCTTCTCAAGGCTCGACATGGGAAAGCCGGTGGTTATCTGATCTTCGTTGGTCTTGAATAAAGGGACATACTCCAATAGCGGCTTTTCGCTTATAACTACGCCCGCCGCATGCGTAGACGCATGCCTTGTAAGCCCCTCCAGCCTCATGGATATATCTATAAGCTGGGTTATCTTGGGGTCGTTCTTATATAGAGCCATGAGCTCGGGCTCTTTTTCAAGAGCGTCTTTAAGTTTTATATTGAGGTCATTGGGAATGAGTTTCGCTATCTTATCGGCTTCGCCGTATGGTATCGCCATAACTCTCGCCACATCCCTTATGACGCCTTTCGCCGCCATGGTGCCGAAGGTTATTATCTGGGCAACCTTATCCTTGCCATACCGCTTTACCACATAATCCAATATCTCGCCCCTTCTCTCGTAGCAAAAATCTATATCTATATCCGGCATACGTGCCCTCTCCGGATTAAGGAACCTCTCAAAGAGAAGGTCATACTTCAAGGGGTCTATATCCGTGATACCAAGCAGATAGCTCACGAGACAGCCGGCGGCAGACCCTCTTCCCGGGCCCATAGGTATCCCGTTTTCTTTCGCGTAATGGACGAAATCCCACACTATAAGAAAGTAGCTGGTAAGGCCCGCGTTGTTTATTACCTCGATCTCGTAATTCAACCTCTCGTTTATCTTATCATCCGATTCTGCGCTATAACGCTCTTTCAGGCCCTTATCGCAGAGCTCTTTCAGATATTGATCTCTCTTCTTTCCGTCAGGGGGCGTATAGTGAGGCAGGTGCGTCTTTGTGAAGTCGAGTTCGAGATTGCACTTCTCGGCGATCTCTATCGTATTGGCTATCGCCTCGGGGATCTCTGAAAATGTGGCCTGCATCTCCTCGAAAGACTTGAGGTAGAAGTTGTCGCCCTGCATGCGCATCCTCGATATCTCATCGAGCGTCGTCTGGGTGCCTATACAAAGTAGCGCGTCATGCGCTTTGGCGTCATCCCTGTTTATATAATGGACATCATTTGTGGCGACTACGGGGATCCCCATATCTTTCGAAAGTTTTATCAGGGCATTATTTACCTTCTTCTGTTCAGCGATCCCGTGGTCCTGTAATTCGATATAAAAATTGCCTTCTCCGAAAGTGGTGCGGAAGAAATCCGCGAGGCGCCCGGCTTCTTCCATCCTATCGGATAATATAAGGTGGGGTATCTCGCCCTTTAGGCAGGCGCTCATTCCTATGAGGCCTTTTGAGTATTGTTGCAATAATTCCTTATCTATCCTGGGTTTATAGTAAAAACCTTCGAGGTAGCCGAGAGATACCAACTTCATGAGATTTTTGTAACCCTCTTCGTCCTTGACCAATAAAAGAAGGTGATAGGCCGCCTCTTTTATGCCGTGTGCCGATTTCTCGAAACGGGAATCAGGCGCGACATATACCTCGCATCCTATTATCGGCTTTATGCCCCTTCTCATAGCTTCCTGATAGAACTCGATGGTGCCGAACATATTGCCGTGGTCCGTCATAGATATGGCCGGCATATTTAATTCGACCGCCCTGTCTATGAGTTTGGGGATAAGGCATCCCCCGTCGAGGAGGCTATATTGAGTATGCAGGTGCAGATGTACGAAGCCGCTATGTTTCATATTCTACAATTTTGATATTTAATCTTTGCATTTTGAATTTATCTATTCCCATTCTATCGTCGCGGGTGGTTTCGAGGAGATATCGTAGGTTACCCTGTTCACGCCCTTAACTTCATTTATGACTCTGTTGGAGATCTTTCCCAAAACATCATAATCTATCTTCGCCCAGTCCGCGGTCATCGCGTCCGAACTTGTCACCGCCCGCACGGCGATCACATTATCGTATGTCCTCTCATCGCCCATCACCCCCACCGTCTTTACCGGCAGAAGCACGGCGAACGATTGCCATAGTTTATTATATAATCCGGCGGCCTTTATCTCATCCACAACTATCTTATCCGCGTCTTTAAGTATGCGAAGCCTCTCATCCGTCACGGCACCCAGTATGCGGACCGCGAGGCCCGGGCCGGGAAACGGCTGGCGCTGAACTAGTTCATCCGCAAGGCCGAGCTCCTTTCCGAGGCGCCTTACCTCATCTTTAAATAGGTCTCTTAACGGCTCTATGAGCTCAAGCTTCATCCTCTTGGGAAGGCCTCCCACGTTATGATGCGTCTTTATGGTCGCCGACGGCCCCCCGAACGCGCTCGTAGACTCTATCACGTCAGGATACAAAGTTCCTTGAGCGAGAAATTTGATGGCGCCTATCTTCTTCGCCGACTCCTCGAAGATCTTTATGAACTCCCTTCCTATTATCTTGCGCTTCTTCTCGGGGTCGGTGACGCCTTTTAATTTATCGAGGAACCTCTTTCTCGCGTCCACCACCTTAAGATTGAGTTTCATATATTTTCCGAAACGCCCGCTGACGAGCTCCCGCTCGCCCTTCCGCAATAAACCGTTATCCACGAATATGCAGTAAAGCCTCTTACCTATCGCCTTGCTTAGGAGCGCCGCCGCCACTGATGAATCGACACCGCCCGAAAGCGCGAGGACTACCTTATCCATTCCCACTTTCGCCTTTATCTTCTCTACGGAATCGGAGATGAACGACTTCATCGTCCAGTTGCCCCTGCAGGCGCATATATCCCTGACGAAATTATCCAATATGTTATCGCCTTTCTGGGTATGTTCGACCTCCGGATGGAACTGGACGCCGAACAATCTTCTCTTTCTATCGGCCATCGCGGCGGCTTTGGTGTTTGATGTATGGGCTATCTTCTCGAAGCCCTTGGGTAGGCGGGATATGGAATCGCCGTGGCTCATCCAGCAGGCGATTCTTTTGGGAAGGCCCTTAAAGAGGCCCTTCTTTGAATCTATCGAGAGGAACGCATGGCCATATTCCCGCTTTCCTGCCCTCTTTACGCCGCCTCCAAGCTGTTTTGTCATTATCTGCATCCCGTAACATATGCCAAGGATAGGTATCCCGAGCGTATATATATCTTTATGCGGCTTCGGCGCGCTCTTTCCGTAGACGCTTGCCGGGCCGCCTGATAATATAAGCCCTTTCGGAGCAATGGATTGTATCTGTAACGGTGTTATATCATGGGGAACTATACGTGAGTAGACACGCCTCTCTCTCACACGGCGTGCGATGAGCTGGTTATACTGCGAGCCGAAATCGAGGATCAGTACTATCTCTTTGTGTGTCATTGGGTTAACCTGCGTTACTCCCTTCAATGGTAAAATTATACTATTAAAGATAACCCCTGTCAACGGAATTAAAGCTTTTTGCCTCTTTTCTTGTTTTCACTCTCTCGACGCACGTTTGCCCCGCCGCTTTCTTGCTTTTAGATAAAGGTGAAAGCAAGATGCGGGGCTGCGAGCGAATCCGCCAAGATATGTGGCGGAGAGCGATGCTCAAGAGAGATGAAAACAAGAAAATCCCTAAAAGCTTTGCTTTATAAGGAGTGGCGGTGAGGGTTAAAAGGCGGTTTGTAGCGCGTCGCTTTCTATCTTTTGTTCTTCTATTTTGCGGTCGGATTCGAGGCGGTCGAAGTTAGCAACCATAAGCCTCTTCTCTATAAGTGCCAGTTGCCTTTTTTTAACTTCTTCTGTATTGAAATGCGGGACCTTGATCCCCGCCTCTTTGCTCCATATACTTTCCAATTTTCTTATGCTGTCTATGTGGCTCACTTCATCGATAATAAAATTTTTAAGCGACGGCGCATATGCCACTATGCCTACCAAAAATAACTTTTTCCTGTTCTCAAGGTCGTATCTGCGCGGCCTTTCCTTCGAAAGGCCCCCTATATCAAATAAAACAACCTTACCCATCTTCTCCTCTCCGTCCTTATTTACTATGCGTCCGCTTTTTAGGAGAACTACGTCTTTTTTGCCCAGAACGACCTCTTTGCCTCCAAATCTAATCTTACCATCTTTTCTGTATTCCACGCTCTTGTCTTCTATAAAAATCCTGTCGGCATCCACCGCTATACCATAGTTCGCCTCCGCCTTTTTGAAATCGGTGTCATAATATCCTCTTCTCATCATCTCCATATCGACAACAAATAATTTCTTAATATAGTCCTTGGACATTTCCATACTTTCCTTATCGCCGACGTCAAATAGCCGCCCTATCACATCCGATAGCTCTATAACTTTTTCCTGAACTATGGCGGTTGGCACAATTATGCGGTTGCCCTTTTTGTACGGTTGAATCTGCAGATCGTCTATAATAAAAAACGGAGCCACCAGATCCGCAAGGTCATACCATGCGGCTTCATGGATATCTATAACATAATCAAGGCTGACTATTCTTCTGCCTTCGTAGGCTATTAGCCTGTTAGCATATGTCGTCTCCGGATCTTTGACTACAAAATTGAGATACGGGTGCGAATAAGCGTAATTGTGAGCCTCTCCGCCCAGCCATCTCAGAACTACCGGCCCAAGCCTTTTTCTTACATCCTTTATCGCAATCTTCCGAAGTTCATCCCTTAATTTATCCTTATCCAGGCCCAATAGCTCGAGCTCGGAAATATGCTGAGCCAATTTTCTTGACATATACCACTCATAGACCGTCTGCACATCCGAGGCCAGTATATTTTCCTTTATTTCATTTAACTTTCCTTTTGCGGATCTCCGATCCCACTCGATCTGCCTCCTCATCTTTTCTGTCGTTCTGCTAAGAGCCATCTTCTCCCTCAACGGCTTAAGGATATCCGGACCGGAACGTATCTCTGTTATCTCCTTCTTCTTTTTCGCTTTTTCCTCTTCTATCTGTTTTAAATATCCGATTCTTTTTTGGGCTTCCTTCAACTTACTCAGGGCACCTTCTGCCAAAGCCGCCAACCGCGCCGCCTTTAATAGATTCTGAAGGCTCTCGGTATTTTTTACGGCGCCGGATACGTTATCTATAAACCCTCTTTGGCTTATTGATCTTATCGCCGCCTTCAATGCGGCCTGAACCCCTTCCGGAAGGCTCTCTTCTTTGCCGGCGGCTATTTCCGGAAGATCAAGGGCGAGCTGTTCCGGCTCTTTCCGCGGAATCGCAAAACCCTTATACACCCCTCCGGGGTCTTTAAGCCCTATATAATTCCCTTCGGATAAATATGACTTCTCCTTAATCAGGGTTATGCGCGCCTCATCTTTCTCGTTAATTTTTAATACAAAACTCTGCTCCTCCATATTTAGGAATTTCCTAAGGCCGATGTCCCCTATGATTATCGCTATTAACTGCCTTCTCTTCATGCCCTTTACATCGCTATCATCCCACCCTTTAAGCTTTTTTACCGTATTTTTAAGCCCTCCGACGCTTTTGCGTTCGTATAAGAATCTGTCAATATTTTTTCCGGTAAGGGGGTCTTTTGCCAGCCCCTTAAGGCCTTCCCCGGCCATCACCCTTATACTGAATATACCCTCAATAGAAACACCCA
>Ga0210019_1005354_pt1 | contig 10714 bp, 12 predicted proteins | sample CryGeyCG2114_020_2_FD_183969 | JGI IMG/M metagenome (GOLD analysis project Ga0210019, IMG submission 183969) | Groundwater microbial communities from aquifer - Crystal Geyser CG11_big_fil_rev_8/21/14_0.20 (SPAdes) (version 2) | ecosystem: Environmental > Aquatic > Deep subsurface > Groundwater ...
AATACTTTTATTTCTCCATCATTTCTCAAGTTAAAGCCCTGAATTTAGAAAAAAATCTTTCAGAAGAAATTGTAAAAGATTTAGCTCCTAGTTTTCTTAAAAAAGAACATTTTGAAAAATAAAAAATCCATGTTATAATACCTTTATGGTAAGCTCTCGGCGAAGACTACAAATAGGAGTAATGGGTTCTGCGGAGGATCTTAAATATAATAGAAGATTCGAAAGGTTGGCCGAAGAAATAGGTTACTGGGTGGCAAAAATGGGCGCTATTTTAATCTTTGGAGCAGAAAAAGACTATGATTCTTTATCAACCGCTGCTTGTCGAGGGGCAAAGAAAGGCAAAGGATTAACTGTTGGTATAACTTATGGTAAAGGATTAAAAATATTTGGAAAAGATGCTGATGTAGTCATCGCTACTGGATTAGAAAGAGGTGGAGGGAGAGAATTACCTTTAGTTCTAAGTTGTGATGGAATTATTGCTATCAGCGGCGGCTCTGGAACGCTGACAGAAATTGCTATCGCCTATCAAGCAAATATTCCTGTAGTAGTTTTAAAAAATAGCGGCGGGTGGAGCGAAAAACTGACTGGTCTTTATTTAGATAAAAGAAAGAGGATGAAGATAGAAAGCGCTAAAACTCCAAAAGAAGCAGTAAAAAAAATAATTTCTTTAATTAAAAAAAACTGAAATATATATGGCAAAAAAATCTTTAAATCACTTTATGGATAATCTCTTTCAAACCATAAAAAAAAGACAAAGAAAACTGCCCTCTTCTTCATATACTGCTTCTTTGTTTAAAAAAGGACCTAATGAAATTATTAAGAAAATAGGGGAAGAGGCCATAGAGGTTATTATTGCCGCTCAAAATAAAGATCGCCGAGCGGTTGTTTATGAAGTTTCCGATTTATATTATCACCTTTTAGTCCTGCTGGCTTATTTTAAATTAACCCCAACTGACATTTATCAAGAGCTTAAAAAACGAAGAAAAATAAATCAACCATATGTTAAAAAATAAACTCAAATTTGCCATTCCTAATAAGGGGAGGCTAAATGCCCCTACTTTAGAATTGTTTGAATTAATCGGGTTTAAAATTGATGACGGACATAAAAGATTGCTTTCTGTTGATGTTGCTAAATCAGATCTAAAAATTTTTTATATTAATGCCGCAGACATTCCTGAATATGTTCAGGACGGAATAGTTGACTTAGGAATTACCGGCTATGATTTAGTAAAAGAAAAAGGCGCTAAAATAAAAATACTAAAAGAATTAAATTATGGAGAAGGAGAATTAGTTATCGCCGTGCCTAATAATTCAAAAATAAAAAAAATAAGAGATCTGCAAAACAAAAAGATAGCCACCCCCTATCCAAATCTTGCTAGAAATTTTCTCAGAGATTACAAGATAAACGCTGATATTATTGAAATGAAAGGGGCGGTAGAAAACGCGCCATTTTTAGGTTTATCAGAAGCAATTATTGATCTTTCTTCAACTGGAGAAACATTGGTAATAAATAATTTAAAAGAAATTAAAAACATTTTAGAAACAACAGCAGTTTTAATTGCTAATCATAACTCTTTAAAATCGAAAGCCAAAAGTTCTTATATAAAAACCTTGCTTTTAAGAATCGAAAGTATTACCACCGCCAAAAAGGAATGTTATATAATGATGAACGCCTCAGAAAATATTTTGGAAAAAATAAAAAAAATTGCCCCTGGCTTAAGTGCTCCGAGTGTGATAAAACTCTCTAAACCGGGGATGATAGCTGTTCATTCAGTTATCCCTAGAAAGGAAACATGGAGGATAATAGAAGAGCTCAAAAAAATAGGTGCTTCCGGCATCCTAATAATTCCTATCGAAAGGTTAATTTTCTAAATTTTTTGGCATAAAAATAGGCGACCATTTTTTAGTGGTCGCCTATAAGGCACATTTTTTAAGATTCAATCACTTGTATCTCAACGATATACTCGCTGACGTTTCTAATGTCATCGAGTAAGTGCCCGCGTTGAGATATAAACCTCCAGGCCTCCTCCTCTAATTCCATGTTAATTTGGCTTAAGTTATTTTCGCTTAACCCTTCGGTCTTTTCAAAACAGATTGTTGGGTCTTCAAAACGTGCTTTCAGCTCCTCTATCAACCTTTCTTGGTCGTCATGATGTAAAATTCTAAATTTCATTTTTCCTCCTCTTGAGAATCATTTTTTTAATCTCTCTTTTATCGCCTCAATTATTTCTTTAAGAAGGGCAGGCTCCTGTTTCCCAAAGCGCATATCTTTAATTAGCGCTTCTTCTTTTTTTCTCTCATTTTCTCCAATAATAATGACAATCGGTATCCTCTTGCGATTGGCATAGCCAATTTGTCCCCTTAAAGATTCTTCTTTACCAAAATAAATTTCTGTCTTTATCCCCTCTCGACGCAAGTTAGCAACTAAAGAAAGATATAAAGATTCTTGATCTTTCTCTAGGTTGGTAACCATAACTTCGGTTAAAACGGGGGACGGTTGAACTATTTTTAATTTTTCCATTGCCGCAAAAAGTCTATCTAAACCTATAGAAGCACCTACGGCTGGCAGGTCACGAGGAGAGAAACGACTAATTAAATCATCAAATCTCCCTCCGCTCATCACACTGCCGATCTGCGGCAAATCTAAAAGATAAGCTTCAAAAACCGTGCCTGTATAATAGTCCAATCCTCTGGCTATAGAGAAATCGAGTTGATATAAATCGGAAGACACCCCCATTGATTGAAGATATCTTATCAAATCCGTTAATTCTCTTAGCCCTTCTTCACCTATTTTTCCCCCACTTAAAACAGTTTTGGCTTTTTCAATTTTTTCTAAGTCTTTACCGTCAATCTTCAAAAAATTTATAATCTCTTCACAGGTTAGCTGAGACATTTTTAATTCTTCTTTAAAAAAATTTTTTATTTCTTCTTCCCCTATTTTAGATAGTTTGTCTAAAATTCTAAAAAAATTTTTCGCTATCTCATCATTCTTTAGCCCGTTTTTCTCCGCTAGCCCGTCTAGCACCTTCCGATTGTTAATTTTAATTATAAATTTTTTGATCTTTAAACTTGAAAGCGCCTCGGCCATCATCATAATAATCTCTGCATCTGCCATCATCGAAGAAGAGCCGATAATGTCCGCGTCGAACTGTTTGAATTGACGATATCTGCCCGCTTGCGGTTTTTCTCCACGAAAAACTTCCCCTATTTGGTAACGCTTAAAAGGTAAGGTCAAATTGTCTAAATTCGCAGCGACATAACGAGCCAAAGGGACCGTTAGATCATAACGCAAGGTCAATCTGTCTTCTTCGTCGGCTAACCGTAAATAAAAAATTTGTTTATCGATTCCTTCATTTTCTCCCAAGAGTACTTCCGCAAGCTCGACGCAAGGCGTATCCAAGGGAACAAATCCATATTTTTCGTAAACAGCCTTGATAGCCGCCAAAACCTCCTCTCGAAAAATCATTTCTTCTGGAGAGTAATCTCTAAATCCTCCTGGATTAATTGGTTTTATTTTCATATATCCTCCTCTCATAATAAATCATTCAGAAATTTATGTCAACCTTATCCCAGTGGGGGGCACGACGGGATTTGAACCCGCAACCACTAGTTCCACAGACTAGCGCTCTCACCTAATTGAGCTACGTACCCCGCAAATTAGCCAGCCTCTCTCTCAAAAAATCAACAAATCTCTTCTCTAAACATGCTTCTTCTATTTTTACATCATGATTATAAGGTACGCGCGTCAAGTCTTTAATTGTGACTATTTTGTCAGAAGATTCTTCTATTTTTTCAAACATCTTGATTGCTTGAGATACGCAAAAGGACGAGAACCCTCGACCTTTTTCTCGAGAGATAGAAGCCCATTGGAATAAATCACCAAATCCTTCTAAATAAACAGCCCCTACAGAAAATTGATTGTGCTTACACCCCGTTACGGTTCGGCCAGAAAGAGGAACTCCAGGATAAAAATCTCGTGCCCATACCCAATCCACTATTATCGAAGAATCATAATTGTACACATGTTCTATATCACTGACGACTAAATTTTGACTTTCTCTTTTTATCATGATCCCTACTAAAATCTTAGAGACCACCATCCCTTCTGCTAAAAATAGAGAGCTCACATAATTTAGAGTATTGGCCGTCCAGCACCCGTCATCAGTTAAAATAATTTTTGACCGTTTTTTTCTCTTCAAATCACAGATTATGTTCTTCGCTTGATGTTGTATATGTGGATATCCAGGTCTAGCACCTAATCCTGTATCTTCCCATGAATTCGTTTCCGGACAAAATTTTACTAATCGTGATATCTCTATAAAGTAGTCGGCCTGAGGAACACACAGATGATCAATGCTTATAATTGGCAACCTCTCCATCCGATTTGAAAGGTTTATTAACGTCCTAAGTTTATTTCTTAAGCCTTCTACTTCTATAGAAAATACTGTAATAGGATTCTCAAAACAATTTTTAATCTGTTTTTCTAGTTCTTCATTATTTTCATCAAAAAATTTCTGACAAGGTATTCGAAACCCCTTTTGGTTCCCCCACTTTTTCATTAAATCAAAAACGTCATTGCCCAACAAATAAATTTTTTTCATTGTTTCCTCCTTTAAATTTAGATTTTCTCTAAATTTCGTTAAAGAACAAAATTTTAAATATAGAAATATTTAATCAAATTTATACTAATTTGTCAAGTGCCGCTTGACCTAAAGACAAAAAAAAGTTATAATTTAACATTACTTATATTTTAACCAAATTTATAACCGCTGAGAGTGAAATCAACTATGCCCTGATCTACGGCTCCCAGGAAAAAGAGAAGCAGGAAATAATCGTCAGAGATATTTTAAAAAACCAACAAGAAACAATAAAGTTTAATGAATTAAAAAATTATTTTAAGATTTAAGATTCAAAAAGGAGGAAAACAAAATGCCTCGAGGATTAAATTGAGGCAAAAAAGGAGGTGATAAAGATGGCGAAGAAAAAAGGAAAGAAGTCTGCAAGGTGCTAAGTGCCTCTGTGGCGCAAAGCAGCAGAAAGGCACGGTCGAAAAAGGCCGTGCCTTTTCTTGCTTTCTTCCCCATATTTTGTATAATTAAATATTATATTTAAACCAAATTTATGAACAAAGAAATCAACAGCAAAATAGCCATTATTATCTTAGTTGTTTTTGCCGCTCTTTTGATTGTTTGGATGCTTTATGAATATCAAATTACTTCTTTTCTTTCCCCCTCTGTCTCTCAAATCCTTTCCAAACCATTTATTAAAAAACTCACTCCTACTCCTTCAAAGATTGAATTTAAAAAATTTTCTCAAGAAGAGGAATTTAAAAATTATTTAGACGAGGCAAGCAAAGCCACTTCTTCAAGGGGCTTAAGTTTTTTAAACCAACCTCGTTACGCAGAAGGAATGAAGGCTCTTGAAGCCCCTTCGGCCGCGCCGGCAGGACTAGGAGCAGGCGAAGCGCAGCCAGAAAGATTCTCAGAAACAAACGTCCGGGTTGCCTCAGTGGACGAACCTGACATTGCTAAAACCAACGGTCAGGAAATTTATTTTTCTCCCGAGAGCGCCGCGTTTAAATGTTTCCTGCCTGAAGGATGCCCTCAAGGAGGAGGAAAAACAAAAATCATCAAAGCCTTTCCTATAGAGAATCTGTCTCTTAAAAAAGACATTGAAAAAAGCGGAGACCTTTTTCTTTATAAAAATATTTTAGTTATCTTCTCTAGTGAGAAAATCTATGGCTACGACGTTTCAGGCGAAACGCCGAAAGAGTCCTGGTCTATTGATTTAGAACAAAATGCACAGATCGTTGGCTCTCGTCTTGCCCAAGATAAAATGTATTTAATTGTAAGAAGCGGCCTGAATCTTGATCATCCCTGTCCGATCAAGCCTCTTTCTGTCAAAGGATCTCCTCTTGAAATTAAATGCGCTGATATTTATCATCCGACAGTCGTTCTGCCCACTGAAGTCGCTTATACTGCCTTGACTATCAATCCTTTAACTGGAGAAACAGAAAAAACGGTTTCTTTCACCGGCTCCACTGATTCTTCCCTTATTTACATGTCAAAAAATAATCTTTATGTTGCTTATTCATACACAGAAAATCTCCTTAAATTCTTTTTAAGTTTTCTTGAAGAAAAAGCGCAGGACTTAGTGCCATCTTCTATGATTAATAAACTAAAGAAGCTCGACTCTTATGACATCTCCATGAACGCCAAGATGACAGAACTCCAGATTATTTTTGAGAATCATCTTTCTTCCTTAAATGATGATGAAAGATTAAAATTTGAGAACGAACTAAACAATCGACTTACTGATTATTACAAAGCTCATAAAAGAGATTTAGAAAAAACAACTTTAGTAAAACTAGACTTGGGAAGCCTAGAAATAAAAGCTCTGGGAAATATCCCTGGCCAGCCGCTCAATCAATTTTCTCTTGACGAATACAAGGACAATTTGAGAGTCGCCACCACTGTCGGTGAGAGAATGTGGATCGGCTTTTGGGGCGGAACACAGGAAAGCGCAAATGATGTTTATGTCCTAGACAAGGATTTAAAAACTATCGGCTCTCTCCAAGACTTGGGACTAGAGGAAAGAATCTATTCCGCCAGGTTTATAGAAGACAAAGGATATTTAGTGACTTTTAGACAAACTGATCCGTTTTTTGTTCTTGATCTCGCAACTCCTAAGAGTCCAGGGCTCGAAGGACAGCTAAAAATTCCTGGCTATTCTTCTTATCTCCACCCCATTACCAAAGACAAAATTTTGGGCATTGGCAAAGAAGGAGATCAGATAAAAATTTCTTTATTTGACGTCACTGACCCTAAAAAGCCTCAGGAAAAAGCGAAATACACTCTAAATGAATATTGGTCAGATATTTTGAATACTCATCATGCTTTTCTTCTTGATTCTAAACACACCATCTTTTTCCTGCCCGGGGAGAGAGGCGGCTATATTTTCTCTTATCAAAACGATAAATTAGAACTTAAAAAGGCCGTTAGCGATATCAGCGCCAGCAGAGCTCTTTATATCAATGATTACCTGTATCTTCTTGGCGACAATAAATTAAAGGTTTTAAACGAGATCAATTGGGAGAAAATTAAAGAATTGGAATTTTAAAAAAAATAAAATGATTTTTGAGAAATCAATCGGCGCGATTGTTTTTCGGAAGGAAGAGGATAAGATCCTTTTCCTTCTTTTGTGTCAAGCGACGAAAAAAAATTATTTCGGTTTTGTTAAAGGAGCCCAAGAAATCGGAGAAACTTTTGAAGAAACAATTAAAAGAGAAACAATGGAAGAAGCGGGGATAGAGGAAATAAAGATTGCGCCTGGCTTTGAAGAAAAAGAAAGTTATATTTTTCGGGACATTTACGAAAATCCCGAAAATCCTCCTTTAGTGAAAAAAGAGGTTGTTTATTATTTGGCAGAAACCCATCAAAAAAAAATTAAGCTCTCCGAAGAACATACGGCCTACAAGTGGCTGGAGTTTGAAGAGGCAAAAAATTTACTAAAATTCAAAGGAGCAAAAGCAATTTTAGAAAAGGCCTTTATTTTTTTAAATAAACATGATAAGATCTAGTCTATGGAATCTCTTTCTATCTCAAAGACGATAAACTTTGTTGAGCAGAAGGTGACCCTTCATGGTTTTGTCCATAATATCAGGGAAATGGGCGGGATTATTTTTTTAGATCTACGCGACAGGAGCGGTATCATCCAGACCATTATTGACCCTAAAATTATTGGCGAAAAAAATTTTGAAGAAACAAAAAGGCTGAAAAGGGAAAGCGTGATTGAAATAGAGGGAGAAATAAAAAAGAGGCCGGAAAAAAACAAAAATTTAAAAATTTTAACCGGCGAGATTGAATTGCAAGCAAAAAAAATAAAAATTTTAAACCTCAGCGACGATCTGCCTTTTGAAATCAGAAAAGACACCCGAGGAGTTGATGAAGAATTACGTTTAAAATATAGATACTTAGACCTGCGCTCAGAAAGAATGAAAAATAACTTGATTAAAAGGCACGAATTAATACTCTGGTTAAGAAATTATTTAGCAAAAAAAGGCTTTATTGAGATAGAAACTCCTTTGCTTGGCAAGGGAACGCCTGAAGGATCCAGGGAGTTTATTGTTCCCTCTCGTCTCTGGCCAGGCAAATTTTATACGCTGCCTCAATCGCCGCAACAATATAAACAACTTTTAATGATCGCTGGACTGGAAAAATATTTTCAATTTGCCAGATGTCTTCGAGACGAAGACGGTAGAGCAGATAGACAGCCGGAATTTACCCAGCTAGACATTGAGATGAGTTTCGTAAATCAAGAAGAAATTATGAGCCTCACCGAAGAAATGATGATTGAAGTGGTAGGAAAAATTTTTCCTGAGAAAAAAATTACTCAAATCCCTTTCCCGAGAATTAATTATGAAGAGAGTCTACGTCTTTATCAGTCTGATAAGCCAGATTTAAGACCCTGTAGTAGAGCAAGCTCACTACAGGGCAAGAAAATAAAAGAGAATGGCGAATTGAGCTTTGTTTGGGTGGTTAATCAGCCTCTTTTTGAATATTCAGAAACGGAAAAAAAATTGGTGTCTGTCCACCATCCTTTTACTGCGCCCCAGGAAGATGATCTGAATAAATTAGAAAAAGAGCCCTTAAAAGCAAGCGCTCAGATGTATGATCTGGTTTTAAATGGCGAAGAAATAGCCGGCGGCTCAATCAGAATCCATAACCCAAAGCTGCAACAATTGATTTTTAAAATTTTAGGCTTGAAAGAATCAGAAATCAAAGAAAAATTTGGGCATTTAATTGAGGCTTTCAAGTTCGGCGCTCCGCCTCACGGCGGCATCGCTTTTGGCTTTGATCGTCTTGTCTCTATTTTATGCAACGAAGAAACGATCCGCGAAGTTATTACCTTCCCAAAAACTGGCGACTCAAGAGACCCATTAGCCGGTTCTCCTTCAGAACTACCTAAAACACAAATTGCTGAGGCTAATATAGAAATCAAAAAAAAGAAAAAAGGGGAATAAAATCAAAAATATGATTGACAAATATCAATTTGGTTCAATCACGATTGAAGGCAAAAAATATGATTTTGACGTTGAAGTTCGCTCGAATAAAGAAGTTTTAAGATGGCAAAGAGAAGAAGGCCATCTTTTTAATCTTGAAGATATTGAAAGGGCGATCAAAGAGAAGCCTGAAATTATCATTTTAGGCACTGGCGCTTATGGCGTAGCGCAGGTCAGCCAAGAAGCCGATGAGTTTATCAAAAATAAAGGAATCCAGTTGATAATTGAGAAAACCGACCAAGCAGTGAAGTTGTTCAATAATTTAATTAAAGAAAAAAAGAGGGTTATTGGCCTCTTCCATTTAACCTGCTAAAAATTTAGAGCAAATTCTTCAAAGTCAAAAAGTCTTTGATTAAAATTTTTTTCATTTTATTATTATAAACAACGACCGCTGGATGATAAAAAGGAATAAGTATCGTTTTGCCGCTTTTGAAAAATTTACCGTGAAGACTGCTAACCCCTTTAATTTTATTCTCTAGCCCGTATTGCCTAAAAATAAAAGCAGTAGAAAAATTACCCAAGGTACAAATGACCTTGGGCTTAATAATTTTTATTTGTTCTAATAGATAAGGAGTACAAGATTCAATCTCTCGCTTTTGCGGATTACGATTTTCTGGAGGGCGACATTTCAAAATATTGGTAATATAGACTTCTTTTCTTTTAATTTTGGCAGACTCTAAGAGCTCATCTAAGATTTTACCGGCCCTACCAACAAATGGTTCACCCTTAACGTCTTCCCAATGCCCGGGAGATTCGCCGATAAACATTATCTTTGCTTGTGGATTGCCCTCGCCGACTACCGGCTGTTTCCTTGTTTTGTAAAGCTTACATTTCCTGCACCGCAAAACTTTGTTTTTAATTTTCAGCAATTTTTTGTTCATCCTTTAATCCCTAAAATCCCATCAATCTTCTTTTTATCAAAACCAGCAATAAATTGCTGGTTAATTTCAATGATAGGCAAAGTCGCTTGCCCCGTTTTTTCCATTAATTCTTCTCTCTCTTTTTGATCATGAGAAACATCGACTTCTTCAAATTCAAATCCTTTCTCTTTCAAATAATTCTTAAGCGTATGACAAATTGGGCAGGATGGAGTAGAAAAAACTTTGATTTCCATAAAGTTGACTTAAAATGTTTTTGTTATATAATTTTACTAAAGAAATAATCAAAGTCAAATGAAAATAGTGGGAGGGAAAGAAATTGGAACAAAGTTCATTCCTAAAAAATAAAGCGGGGTTAGTTGAGCGATACAACATTGCCCTTCCAAGGCGAAGAGACGGGTTTGACTCCCGTACCCCGCTCCATAATTAAATTAAAAAAACTTATCATATATACGCCCCGCGAGATTCCCGCGGGGTTTTTATGATAAAAGACAAAAAATGCCGCTAAAAGCAAATCTTCAAAATAAAGCGATTAATTTAGGTAGAAAAATGATCAATCCTAAAACTAGAGAAATTAGGCAGATAACCAAAACAGCAGCGGCAATTAAATCTTTTATCTCTTTGACTCGGGGAGAATGATTCGGCTCGATAAAATCAAGTAATTTTTCTAAGACAGTATTAAAAACCTCCAAGCTCAAAATTAAACCTATTAATAAAATAACTATTAACCATTCTAGAAAAGAAATTTTCAAAAACCAGGCAAGAAATAAAACCA
>Ga0210019_1005356_pt1 | contig 10712 bp, 13 predicted proteins | sample CryGeyCG2114_020_2_FD_183969 | JGI IMG/M metagenome (GOLD analysis project Ga0210019, IMG submission 183969) | Groundwater microbial communities from aquifer - Crystal Geyser CG11_big_fil_rev_8/21/14_0.20 (SPAdes) (version 2) | ecosystem: Environmental > Aquatic > Deep subsurface > Groundwater ...
GTCGCGAGAACTTCTCTCATAATCGACTATCTTCTGTCTAAGGGCGTTCCAAGACAGCTAATAAGTGGCGGCATACGCTTTAATGAAAAGAACAATGTAACAATAGATTTTATTGTACTGGAAGCCGGAAGTATAGCAGGAGGGCAAAGTGGGAAATAACCACTCCCCCCCCACTTCGCAAGAGCCATCCTCATCATGGATGATAACTTTCGCCGATCTGTTGTCTTTGCTTTTAGTGTTTTTCATTATGATGTACGCAACATCAACCGTAAAACAGAGTGAATGGGAGAAAGTAAGCGAATCATTAGGCCACGCCTTTAATTCGGATAAATTAATAGACGACCCGTTTTTTTCTACATCACTTGGGGTGTTCAGTAAAAATGTAAAATTGGGAATGAGCCTTGATTATCTTCATTCCATTATTGAGAACAAGATCGCGGAATCACCTTTTTTAAAAAGTCGGCTTTTTATGAATTTCTCCGGCAATAAACTAACTATATCACTAAAGGATAATGAAACTTTTAAAGGCCATAGCAGCGATCTGTCGGAAGATGCGCAAGTTACACTTTATCTTTTGGGGGATATATTACAGAAAGTGCCTAATCAAATCGAAATTGTCAGCTTCGTCAATCCTACCGATAAAAAAAACGCGGCTAAAAACTGGCAACTTGCACTAAAAAGAGCCAACACAGTTGCGCAGCAGCTTAGAAGTTTCGGCAATACATCACGTATTAACGCCTCTATTAATTTTGAGGATAACACAGGGGTATTAGAATCCAGCAGATCGCTGCGCAACCTTAGGCATAAGCATCGCAAAACCCAACATCCATCGGACAAAATTCATATTATTGTCGACAAGAATGTGATGGGGTATTGATAGATAGCAACAGATCCCTCGCCAATCACCCCCTGGCAGGATCAGCATGATAAACACCAAGAACCTTAACCCTCTTACAGAAAAACCCCAATTCTTCAATTGCAAGCTGAACATTACGCTCGGCAGGATGCCCCTCAAAGCTTACAAAAAACTCAGCCGTTTGCGAAGTTCCACCGGGAATATAGCTTTCAAGCTTGATAAGATTAACGTGGTTAGTCGCAAAACCACCCAACGCTTTATATAATGCGGCCGGAATGTTACGAGCAGCGAACAAAAGGCTGGTTATAACTTTGCCCTTTTTCGGATCAGGATCAACACCTGTTTGTGACATAGCAACAAAAACAGTTGTGTTATCATGCGCATCTTCAATATTTTCCTTGATTACCTCAAGGCCATAGAGCTCAGCCGCAAGTTTTGATGCAATAGCCGCGCGGCTTTTATCAGCCCACTGGGCAACGTCTTTTGCCGCTACAGCCGTGTTTGAATATTGATGCTGCTGAACCTTGAGCTCCTTTAAACTACCCTTACACTGCATCAAGGCTTGTGGGTGCGAATAAACGTCCTTAATATCTTCAATTTTAGTACCTTTGGGAGCCATAAGATTATGCTCTATGCGCTGAAAATATTCTCCGACTATAGAAAGATGCGTTTCCTTTAAAAGATTGTGGATCTCAGCCACCCTACCGGCTTTTGAATTTTCAATAGGTATCATGCAAAGGCTGGCAACGCCTTTTTCAACTGCTACCATAGCATCTTCAAAAGAAGGAAATGCCATAGTTTCCATATAAGGATAAGCATGACGGCACGCCATATCGGAATTAGCGCCTTCTACACCCTGAAAAGCTATGATGTTATTTTTTTTTGCCATATGATAAAAAACCTTTTAAAATGCGGTGAAAAACATTAATAGTTAATAGCGTAATAGTATAATAGTGCAAGTAGTAAATATTTCGGTAGTGTATCAGTTTGAAATTATATAGTAACTTCCTTCCCCCTATAGGGGGGAAGGTTAGGATGGGGGTGGTATAACAATGCAAAATAAATCTTTGATTTATTTTACTTTTTGTTTATCACCCTCCCCTTAATCCCCTCCCCTCAAGGGAGGGGAAATTGCATAGTGACCATCTTCGACAAAACAAGGAAAAGCATGACTAAAAATAATAAAGAATGGAAAATAGACTCGTGGCGCAACTTCCCGATTAAACAGCAGCCTAACTATCCTGACAAAAAAGCCTTAAGTGAAGTGGAAAATAATCTTTCCGAAAGGGCTCCGCTGGTACAGCCAAGTGAGATTCGCGAACTTAAAAAATCGCTGGCAAAAGTAGCCGAAGGCAAAGGCTTCTTATTACAAGGCGGCGATTGCGCTGAAAGCTTTGCTGAATTTAACGATAAAAATCTTAAAAGCTACTTCCGGGTTATGCTGCAAATGACTGTAGCCCTTATGTATGGCGCGGGAAAACCTGTAGTAAAAGTAGGCCGTATAGCAGGACAATTTGCCAAACCACGCTCTGATGATATGGAAAAAATGGATGGCAAAGAACTCCCAAGTTACCGTGGAGATATGGTAAATGGCATTGATTTTGAGGACGAAGCTCGCGCTCCCGACCCACAAAGGCTAATAAAAGCTTATGACCAGTCAACAGCAACATTAAACTACCTGCGCTCACTTGCAAAAGGTGGTTATTCCTCCTTGAAAAACGTCAATAAATGGAACCAGGAATTTGCATCAGAATCCGCACAAGGCAGGTTATTCAAAGACTTAGTAGATAGAATTAATGAGAGCCTGGGCTTTATGGAAGCATTCGGAATGAATCTGGATAAGATGGGCGAAATAAATGAAGCTGAATTTTTTACATCGCATGAAGGGTTGCTCCTAAATTACGAAGGAGCGCTTACCAAATTTGATGAAGATTCGGGCGAATATTATGATTGCTCGGCACATATGCTGTGGATAGGCGATAGAACCAGAAATCTTGACGAGGCTCATATTGAGTTTATGCGCGGCATAGCCAACCCTATCGGCATGAAAGTAGGGCCATCCATGCAACCTGACGATCTTCTTAAAATAATTGATGTGCTAAACCCGAAAAATGAGGCAGGCCGCCTTACTTTAATCTCTCGTATGGGAGCTGAAAAAGTTGAGGAATTCCTTCCTCCACTGGTAAGAAAAGTAAAAGAAGCAGGCAAAAATGTCATCTGGTCATGCGACCCTATGCACGGCAATACTATAAAATCTCCAAACGGCCTTAAAACACGCCCGTTTAACAAAATTTTATCAGAAGTGCGAAGTGTCTTTGACATTCATAAGGCTGAAGGAACATATGCAGGTGGCATCCATATAGAAATGACCGGGCAGGACGTTACAGAATGTGTAGGCGGTGCTCAAGCTATCTCTGAGGTTAATTTAAAAGACAGATACCACACGCACTGCGATCCGCGCCTTAATGCCAACCAAAGCGTTGAACTGGCGTTTTTAATGGCCAATGAGCTAAGGGAAGAGAGCTAAGGGATTAGAGTTAAGGGAAGTTTTATGGTAGAGGTCGTTAGAACCTATCGAGATTTGAAAGTATGGCAAAAATCATGTGATTTAGTAACTGATGTTTATAAACTATCAAATAAACTTCCTAAAGAGGAATTATACGGATTAACCTCACAGTTAAGGCGAGCAGTTATATCAGTACCTTCTAATATTGCGGAAGGCCATGCACGTAAAAGCACTAAAGAATTCATCAACTTCTTGTCTATAACAAGCGGATCACTAGCTGAAGTTGAAACACAATTAATACTTTCAGTGAATTTAAAATATTTATTAGAAAATGATGTAATGCCAATTAAAAACAAAATAATTGAAATAGAAAAAATATTATTTTCTCTAAAAAAATCTTTAAAACAAAAATTAGCTAATACGATCAATATTCCTTCTTAGCCCTAATCCCTTTTTTCCCTTTACCCTATAATTATGAAAACACTTTTCACCACCACCGACTCCTCCCGCCCACTGGCTGATATATTGCGCCCTCAAAAACTCGAAGACGTATTCGGGCAGGAACACTTATTGAGTGAAAGCGGAGCTCTAACTCGCCTGCTAAATAAAGGCAAAGTGCCAAGCTTAATATTCTGGGGGCCTCCGGGCTGCGGCAAAACAACTATATCCCGCCTTATAGCCGACAAAGTAAATTATGTTTTCGACACAGTATCAGCGGTCACCAGCGGCACTCAAGAGCTGAGAAAAATATTTTTCGCGGCAGAGCAGAGAAAAATAAAAGGTCAAAACACCATACTAATGGTAGATGAGATTCATCGCTTCAACCGCGCCCAACAGGATTTGTTCCTACCATATGTAGAAGAAGGAACAATAACTCTAATAGGTGCTACTACAGAAAACCCCTCATTTGAGCTGAACTCCGCATTACTTTCACGCTGTAAAGTCTTGATTTTAAATGCACTAGATGAAGAGGCGCTAGATAAACTTATCACCAGATGTGAAGAACATTATGACAAAAAACTGAATATCAGCCAAGACGCGCGCGCGGCACTATGCACAATGGCAGATGGTGACGGACGCTATTTTTTAGGCCTATGCGAAGAGCTGTTTGCGATAGATGGTGAAAAATTAATCGAAATAGAGCAATTAACCGCCCTGTTACAAAAGCGCCTACCTCTTTATGACAAAGGACAAGACAGCCATTACAACCTCATAAGCGCCTTGCATAAATCGTTGCGCGGTTCCGATGTCGACGCGGCTTTATACTGGTTTGCCAGAATGTTAGATGGCGGCGATGATCCGATGTATATAGCTCGCAGACTCATACGCTTTGCCGTAGAAGATATTGGCATGGCAGACCCTAACGCTATCGTTCAGGCAAATGCAGCACGCGATGCCTATAATATGCTAGGATCCCCCGAGGGAGAGCTTGCCATATCACAGGCGATTATTTATCTGGCAACAGCGCCAAAATCAAATGCCGCTTATGCCGCATATAAATCAGCAGTAAAGTCAGCCAAACGCAACAGCTCTCTTATGCCTCCTATGCATATATTAAACGCCCCCACCAAACTCATGAAAGAGCTAGGCTATAATGAGGGCTATGTTTATGATCACGATACTAAAGATGGATTTTCCGGACAAAATTATTTCCCCGATAAAATGCAGCGCGAGGAATATTACACTCCCGTGATGCGTGGTTTTGAACGCGATATAACCAAACGTCTGGAATATTGGAAAAAGCTCAGAGAAAATAAGCTATAGCATTGATCTTCTAGTGCCCTCCCTTGCAACAATTTGGTTAACAATATCCAGCCTCTCCTTCATAATAGGAAAACAACCTATCGGCCTATTATCCGAAACAAACCGCTTTAACTCCTCTTTTAGTGCAGGGTTACAATTTGCACTTTCTAAATATGTATAAGCCAAGGTACGAGAATTTTGTCTTTCTATATCATAAACCTGTTCCGGCAATTGACCTGGTGCAATACCGTGGCACCTAGCATCCATTATTGAGTTAGGTAAAAAATAAACTTGATAAAGCTTTGCCGCAAGAAAAAACTCAAATTTTGCACGATCCATATTCCTAGATCTCATTACCAACCTCTATAATTTAGTATTGTTGAATTAAGGTAGTTCTGTCATCCTGAGTGAAACGAAGGATCTATATCAGCATACTTCACGAGATGTTTCGCTATGCTCAACATGACAAAGTTGAACCTATAATAATTCAACAATACCTATAATTTTTTAGACATAATAACCACACCAGACAAAAGTTCTACCCTCCGATCAAATCCCTGCCCGTAAGGCGTTTGCGATAATTTTCAGGGACATAGAAACATTTAGTAAGGTATGATTTTAAATATTTTCGATCGATATATTCTTCAATTTCTTCCGACTCACCTTCTTCTAAGTTAGGTTTCACCCAGTTCATACGCGCCTTAGCACGCATATCCCCAGCCCTATCAGCCATAACATAATATGCATAAGCAAGGCCGAATTTTGAAATAGCCTCAAAATCATTTAATCCTTCAGGGCTTAGCATTATTTCAGAATTTTCAACAGTCGGATGACCGTACAATATTGATTCGGCAAGAATAAACGCCTCAGGCTCATCATCTATAAAGCAGCGGTCAATATTCTTATACTGCCGCTCTTTAACCTCATCACGCTGCGCTTGCTTACTCATCACATAAACAATACCGCCATTTACCACAGACATACAGCCCGTAAGAAGAAATAATGTAAATATAGATAAATATTTTTTCATTTGCTCAAAAACAATATACTACGAATCACGTCATCCTGCGGCTTGACCGTAGGATCTATTTTAATGGATACTTCGATCGAGTCGAAGTATGACGCATTATAAATTAAACTATCTTAAGTAAAAACTGCACATACTCTTATGAGCATTATAATAACTGAATAAATTTAATAAAGTACAAAAAAAGCCGGAGTAAAAACCCCGGCCTTTTGTATTTTCATCTTAAAAGCAAGACCTTAGCCCTCTTCACGGCGCTTACGGTCAACTTTACGGCGTCTACGATCTGACTCAGACTGAACACGTTTTTTCTTCTCGTCGTTCTTCTCGTGATGTCTGCGCAATTTCATTTCGCGGAAAACGCCTTCACGTTGCATTTTCTTCTTCAAAGCGCGTAGAGCCTGCTCGATATTACCATGTACTGAAACTTGTACCAACTGCAAATACCCCCTTTCGAGTATTTAAAAGTTAAAAAAATCCTGCATGTTTTATGACTATTTATGTAAGGTAAGTCAAGTTATTATTGTAAATAATAGCATATTTGGGTAGAAATAGCAAAGACAACTTATATTAACTTGTGGGGGGAGTTCTCAGTAAAAATAGATTTTTATATAATATTACAGTGCGATTCTCTCTCCCAAAATAGGGAGAAGGGATCTATTACACCCATTTTGCAACGTAAATGCTATACATACTGAACACTCCCGACTTGCGGCCTGTGAGGGCAGATAAAATAAACGGTAACATGAAAACAAAACAACAAGATATTCTAAAAGAAGCTGTAAAACTCGCGCCGTTTGAAGGATGGAACACTCACACGTTAGAGAAGGCAGCGCTTGCTGCTGGTCTCGATAAAGGTTATGAGCAAATAGCTTTTACAGGCGGTATTGCTGATCTGGTAGATTATTTCATACGCCATTTAGACGATAAAATGCTAAAAAAAGCTGCAAAAAATGATATTCTCAAAATGAAAATACGTGAACGCATCCCATATCTTGTAAAATGCCGCCTTGAAGAATCTGCAGAATATAAATCGGCCTTGCGTAAAACAGTATCTTATTATACCAACCCGATAAATGCCGCTGAGGGCACAAAATCCCTGTGGAAAACGGTGGACTGCATGTGGTACGCCGCAGGTGATGACGCATCCGACTTTAACTATTACACAAAACGCATGACGCTAGCTGCCGTATATAGCAGCACACTTTTATATTGGCTAAAAGATGATTCGGAAAACCATCAAAAAACATGGGAGTTTCTGGATCGCAGAATAGGCAATGTTATGAGTTTTCATAAAACAAAGGCAAAATTTTCGGATATTTTAAAGCGCTAGTAGATAATATATTTATATTATTTTCCCAGCATCTGTTTAATAGAATCCCAAAAAACATACAAAGCGGTAGGGATCGTAACTGTTATTATAGAAGCTTTTATCCTATCCGCCATAAGATCGGAACCTTTGCGCATTTTACGCATATAAAGAAAATCCGCCTGCATCTCATGCGGTTCATTTGCCGATATTCCAAGGCCGTGCAATGTTTCATACACAGCCTCGCGCACAATATCTTTTATTTCATCAGGGTGCATAATAAATCCTTTTTATTGGCATTGTTGAATTAAGGTAGTTCTGTCATCCTTAAGTGAAACGAAGGATCTATATCAATATACTGTATGAGATGTTTCGCTATGCTCAACATGACAAAGTTGAACCTATACTAATTTAACAATACCCTTTTTATTTACTATTTTGATAATCTAATTGATATAAAATTACCTAAAACTATTTCACATCCAGCCCGATAACATTGCCATACCACGTTGTTCCGCCATCTGTTGATATAAAATCTAATATATCAACGGCGCTTGCTGCTGTTGTAAGGGTTGGCGCGGAACCCCCGGCCCAGTCTACCGAAGCAGGCCATGCAAAAGTTCGTCCACCCGTACCATCCTGCTTTAAAATCAGCGTGAATTTACCGGCTTTACCTGATGCGGGTGGATTGCTAAAAACGGTAGTACTGACATTTTCAGTTAAAGTTACTTCAAAGAAATTGCCATTTGCCATATCAATTGTAAGAGCCCCTGAAGATGATGCCGGCGCATCTACATCAAAGTCACTAACCCAGCCCGAGCCATCATATGTATATATAACATCCTCATCATTTACCCATATGCGCATACCTTCATTTGGCGCAATAAAATACCACCCTGACTGGTAAAACGCTATATCACCGGCATTAGATGCCCAGTCACCTGTTGGAGATGCGCCTATGACATATAGATCACCGTCAGATGGTGATCCCGGAGGGGTATCAAGCGCCATATCAATGGCTCCACGGTTTAAAACCGCATCTATAGTAGTAATTGCCGTGTTTACAGTCACCTCTTTTTGCGACTGGTTGGATGCTACAAGAGCAATGTTAAGGTTGGTGGTGTTAGACATAGTTTTCTCCTATCTATTGTGGGTAATATTTTATGTTCAAACCCTTCTTTGAAGGCGTTTAAAAAACGCTATGGTATAAGTACTGCTTTGCAGTTGTGCAATAAATATGCTACAATAAACAAAGTAATTTTAATTTATGTAAGGAAGGCGCTATGACACGCTTATTAATTATCTTTTCTTTAAGTATCTTACTTTCATTATCAGCTCGCGCAGAGAGCAACGCAGCTAAGAATGCTGCCGAAGACAGCATGAGTTCCATAAAAAATATGGTAGAGCAGGTTCAAAAAATGGATGACGGAAAAATTGCCGAGATACTTAATCAAATAAAAGAATCCGGCATGGGCTTCAAAGACCTGACGGTAGCAGAATTTCGAAAAGCAATGGATGAAATGGTAAAATTCAAGCAGCAGGCCTTAGAAAAGGGTAATGAGTAAGATTTAATATTTTTGGGTATTATTCAATTAAGATTTACCTGATCCTAACTTGAAAAGAATCTCGGCGGCACTTTCTATCTCTTGAGCCTGCACTTTTTTAAGCATCTTTTTCGGATCAACACCCTTTATCTCACAAAAATCCTGAAATTCTTTTTTCATTTCTGTAAGATTCTTAAAGGATTCTTTCTCACGTTCTCTTAGTTCCCTAACCAATCTTTCTAATTTTTCAATATCACTGATACAACTATCTAAATGTAAATTAGGAACACCTCTTTTTGTGGGTTGGGGTGTACCTTTTGGTGATATCTCAGGACGTGACACCCCAGCACTACCTGGTTTACCCGGGGTTTTGAATCCGAAATCAACTTCTCTTTTTTTATCCAAATTCCCTAAGAAAATTTCTTTATTTTCTTGTATAAACTGATCTATGATCGGAAAAAATTTTTCTTTTAAAATAGAAAAAATCCTATTATCTACCTCGTTTTCTTCAATTTCTAACAGCTCTAATTTATCATTCTCCGCATCAGAATCGGTAAAACTAGGAATTTCTGCAACCTGGCTTTCATTTTTATCCTTTTTAGGATCAATTTTACCGATAGCATCAGCTTCTAACGGCTCTAATTTATCATTCTTCGCATCAGAATCGGTAAAACTAGGAATTTCTGCGGCATTGTTTTCATCTTTATTCCCATCGTCGGCAATTTTACCTAGGGCATCACCTCTTTTTTTCTTCAAGACCTCCTGAACCCTGGGTTTACCTAATAACTCAACAAAACCATCATCAGAAATACCTATTTCACGCAATTGTTTCTGCATCAGATACTCAATCTCTTCATCAGTAACATTATCACCATGTTTTGCCTTTTCTATTTTTCTTAATGTATCTGTATCATAAAGATCGCTAAACTTAATATTTCGAACTTCCTCCAGCTCCCATTTATCATATTTCTTTTTATTATTATCCGCTTTAGTAGTTTTCCCTTTCTGCAAAAAATGCTCGGCTAAACTTTTATTTCCTTCAGATAATCTATTAAATAAATTCTCACTCCATGTTTTGCCTTTATACAAGCCATCATCTGTGAATCCAGCCACCATTTCTTCATAAGTATCTAATTCATGCGGAGATTTTTCTATATCTTCTTTCAGCCTTATAAGATCTTGTATTAAAACCTCATTGCTACTAACATCAAATTTTTTTCGCTTAAATTTTTCTATTCCTTCAAGATATATTTGATCTAGTAATGTATAATATGTAACCATCCTTTCATATAATTCTTTAAGTGCAATGGAATGGTCTATTTTTTCATCCTTATCACCAATTCTCAATATTTCCTGCAACCCTTCTTTCTTATCAACAAATTCATTAAACCTTGCAATTGATTGTTTTCTTGCTTGGATTCTTTCTAAAGCAGCTTCTGCTAATGGGGATTCAAATCTTTGTTTTTTTGATGATGCAAGCTGAGGGGCTATATTTGGAGGAATAATGCTTGAACCACCATTAACTATTGATCCCATTATTCTGTTGGCTGCGGCTGCGGCGGCTCTTCTCGGTCTTTCTTTCATCTTATTTATCCAGTTTGCTCATTTTTCATACAAGACATACAATAAACACAGTAAGCAGACAAGAATTTTATTGTTATTATTACACACTCGCCTCGCCTTTTACTCCTCTTCCTACAATTCCTGACATTTGATGCACTCTAATCGCA
>Ga0210019_1005361_pt1 | contig 10709 bp, 12 predicted proteins | sample CryGeyCG2114_020_2_FD_183969 | JGI IMG/M metagenome (GOLD analysis project Ga0210019, IMG submission 183969) | Groundwater microbial communities from aquifer - Crystal Geyser CG11_big_fil_rev_8/21/14_0.20 (SPAdes) (version 2) | ecosystem: Environmental > Aquatic > Deep subsurface > Groundwater ...
GATCCGCTTTCGGTAGTTCGCAGGCTAGGGATAACTTGGCAAGAAGTGCCATAGCCGAGGTCAGAATGAATGAGATTTTTGTTCGCATCTCCGCGCCTTAATCGGCGGAGAACGCGTGTTTGTCAAGGTCGAGATTTGGGATTTGTGTTTAACATCTGAGGGATCGCCATCCGGGCATCCGAGCTTTAATTTTGACGTATTTTAGTTCTCAAATTGAAGCCGGTGGTGGTTAAATATTTCGAGTTTAATTTGATCAGCTACTTGCACTCTCCATTGGTGATGGGCAAAAATGGGACACAATGGGAATACGAGGGATTGGGCCCGAAACAGCGTGTCAAAGCGCCGCCAAATTCGAATTGAGTGAAAATAGTGAGTAGGGCGCTTAAGCAAAAGAAAGTTGGCCTCATTCTCGCCGGCGGTCGAAGCCAGCGACTCTTTCCGTTGAATTATCCGAAATCGCTGTTGAAGATTCGAGGGCAGACTTTGCTAGACCAGGCGATGGTGAAGCTTAAAGGTTTTGAGATAAGGATCGTCACGACTCTATGGGGAGCAAGAGAAATCCGAAAGGCTTACCAAGGGAAGGAGTTGCCCAAGTTTATCATTGAACCAGAATCGCGGAACACGGGCCCAGCGATTGGTTTTGCCATCAAGAAAATAAAGAAGCTAAGCCCCAAATTTATTGCGATCGTTAGTGCAGACCATTTTTCAGTATCCAACTTGAAAGGCTACTCTAAGCTGTTCCATCGTATGGAGGCTCAGTGCCAGCTGCATCCGAAGGATCTGGTCATTGTGGGATCAAAAGCAAGACCTAGAAACTCGTCAGAAGGCTCCAGTTTTGGATGGATTATCCCGACTTCGAAATCAAATCCCTCTCGAGTTAGGGAATTCATCGAGAAACCTGAAAAACACGTATTGCGGCGACTTAGGAGGCAATCAGGTCTCATCAATTCCGGCATTTTTTGTGGAAGCTTTGAAGCTTTTGAGCAAGCTTACGCCGATCATTTTCCAATGGCTGTGGAAGGGAGTGTAAAGAAGTATGCAAAGCTTCCGGAGCTTTCTTTCGACATCGCCATCCTTGAAAAATATAGTGCAGTGAGAGTCATTCGATCCAGTTTAGATTGGAGTGATTTGGGGACTTGGACCGTACTGATGAGATTTCTACCGCCGCTTTCAATATCCGGAGATTCTAAGTCAAATTATTTTTGGCAAAGCCCCTACGAGGCTCAGATTGAATCTTGCATTTTAGGGCTCGAGAATATTTGTATTCTTAAGTCGGGAAAAAGGCTGCTGATAGCTCATAAAAATGCATTCTCAAATATCAGATCGCTTGCCAGTCGAATGGAGAAGAAGAATTAACTAAGAATTCCGAGGTAGGATTTGGGGTTCTCATTAGCAAGGGATGCGCTATTTGAAATCGGCGCGTGGATCAGTTTTAGAAATCCCTTCATTGACGCCAATCCAAAAGCCTTTTGCCCATATCTTGCTGAATTTGTAGAGTTGGTGAATCGCAAAAAGGGACCGATATTTATAGGAAGAATTTAGCCTAAAATTCCGCCAGATAATAATGGCTAAGAAGCTCAAGGGGAGGAGCTGAGGGAGCCATCGGAAAATAGGTTTTTTATGAATTTGGAGGGAGAGGGGGATTTGACTTTCGACAAAGCCTCTCCAATAGCCCATCTGCTCCAGTTTTTCGCCTATCTTCTGTGGGTCGACGTAGTGCGCCTGGTGCGTGACAGATAGTTCTGGAATGTAGTGGCTATTGACGAGGACAGTCTGAGGCATCTGTGCAAAAAAGCTAAAATCCGTGCACATCGGTATATCCGTTCTGAAGTATCCCGTCTGGTGAAATAGACTTCTTTTAATGACGAGATTTCCACTGTGAAGAAATCGTGGATGCCTTTTTCTTTGAGAGCTGAACTCGTGAAACTCAAGAATATGAAGATAAAAATCCGCTGAGCGAGTGGGGTTCTCATAATAGACTAGGCCATTGAAAGTCAGGGCATCTGGGTGCCGTAAAATCTGTTTTTTCAGTCGCACAAAAAAGTCTGGATGGGGCAGGCAATCACTATCTAAAAAGTAAAGCCATTCACGATTGCTTTGATCAGCGCCAATATTTCTGGCGTTACCTGCAAAGAGACGGTTGGGTAGGTGGCGATAACGCACGCCGATTTGACCAAATTGAGTTGCTTCAATGGGCTGAGGAGAGGAGTCAATAATGATCAAGTCACGCGTGGGGCCGGTGATCGCTAGAAGGGCGCTAAGCGTTCTGAGCGCAGACTCCTGATTCTTATAGACTGGAAGGATGATTGAAATTTCGCCCACCACATCTTGTATGTTCACAGACTCCAACTTTCTTTTAGCCACCCTACTACTATTTAAAATTCTTAAAGGCGCACCTGGGTCGCTCCAATATTATCCAGGGATGATCGATGAGTGACAAATATTTTGATCACCCGATATGGCAGGTTTAATATTTCATTGATCAGTTCTGATTCTGTTTCCCGATCTAGGTTTGCGGTGGCTTCGTCAAAAATTAAAATCTTCGGTCTTCGAGCCAATCCTCTTGCTATTGCCAGTCTTTGTCTTTCGCCTGTTGAAAAACCATAATTCTCTGAGATGGGCGTATCTAAACTCTTTGGCCATCGATGTATGAGGTGATCGAGTTTCGCAAGGGCAAGACAGCGGAGCAGCTCACTATCATGAGGGTAGGGATTCCCTTGGTGAGCGTAGAGCAAGTTATCTCGGATGGTCCCACTAATTAAGACCGTTGAGGTTCCTACGTAGCCAAAAATTCTAGCGATTTCCTTGCGGCAGTCGGCCGCATTAATATCATTTAAGGTCATGAACCCGCTCGACGGTCTGATCAATCCGGCAATTATTGCCAGCAAGCTGCTTTTGCCCGACCCAGAAGGGCCCTTGATTAATAAGGAATCCCCATCTTTAACTTCAAAACAAATATTACTAAAAATTTTGTCACTGTCCTTAAACTTCAGAGCAATGTTTTGAGCTCTAAGCGTGATGTTTTCGCAATTAATATTGGAATCGCCCTGATTTGCGTCGGGTGAGTTTGCAATCTGAGATCGGAAGGCATCCTTTACGCTCTTAAAGCTCGGAGCGGTTAGGCGCAACGATGATACAGCATTGTTAGCGTAGCTAAGATTCTGAGAGATTCTTAAGAACAGGTAGCAGAAAGCAAGAAACACTTCGGGCGAAGTGTTTAAGAGCCGTGTGCTAACGACAGCAAGCAAGCATAATACTAGCGTAGCTAAAAACGAAGGGACAACCTGCCTAACTCCGCTCAATAGCTGGTATCGCAAAAGCACGTCCGAATAGTCTTCAATGACCCTCACGCCCTTTGCGGTTTCAGACTCAAGTTGACTATAGATTTTTAAAAGGAAGTTATTTCTGATTCCGTTGATCAAATAGAGAGTCGTTTCGGTTGAAGTATTTATCAACTGTCGACCATATTTAGAAAATGTTTTGTGCAGTTTATTGAATGGGATTGTTATCAGGATCAAGACTACCATTCCGATTACCAGCTCGATGGGGGCGATCCAGCCTGCGAGTAGAGTTAGCAAGATGATGTTTAGGCTGGTATCAATAAAAGAAAATAGCAGTCTTACATACTCGCCAGCTTTGGCTGTTCTCTCATTGAACAGGTCGACCAGTTTGTGTTCATCAATGCTTCCGGCGTGAAAGAGGCCATATCGCATCAGTCTCGTTTTTTGATTTCGAATAAAAATGCACTGAGCTGAGTCTGAATTCAGAATTTTTAAATAGTGAATCAGTGCGCGAAGGCCCCCGTAGGCTATAAGTCCACCAAAGGCAATGAGAGGCTTGCTAGAGGGAATCCACGAAGGTGTTGAGGGTTGTGGCATCATTCCTAAGGAGATTAAAAATGCCTGCATTACTAGAATTAGGGATGACTCAATGATAAACCATAGCGCGCCGAGAGCGATTGCAAATTGTAGTCGCCTGTTTACGTAAGGTCCTAGAAAGCCCGCCAGATCCTTTAGCTGTCGAAGTTTCTTTATCATCAACTATTGGTTCAAATAGAATGAGGTATGCGCTTTCGCAATTTCATTCCATCCCGGTGTATGGGTTAAAGCTTCACTAACTTTCCTTTTCAAAACGGATCTCGTTTCGGAATTATTCAAAAAATCCTCTAGACGTTGAGCAAGAGATTCTACGCCATCGACCTCAAACAGTGCGGCCGGGTAACTTTCTGAGAAGGTCTCTTCGAAAATGCCAATTCGAGTACAGTAACAGGGCAGTGAGTTGGAAATGACGATGCTAAAGATCCCGCTTGCATCGATTTCGCGGTAGGGCAATACGGCAACACTGGCCTCACCGACCAGTTGAGCCATTTCATTTTCATCAATAAACTTTAGAATCATCGTCAAATTGGGAAGCTCTCTTGCCAATCTTACAAACTCCTGTCGGTCACGTCCATGCAGCTCAAGCTCACCTGCAATTACAGCATGAAATGGTGTGGAAGACCTGTTTCTAAGCAATAGGAGCGCCTTCAAGAATATATCGATTCCCTTGTAAGGCCTAATTCGGCCTAAAAATAGAACCTTGGGGATTTGGCCTTTTGGGGCGGCTCCAGTTTCAAGGGGCTTCAAATGATGAGTTGTAAGAAGGCCGTGAGGAATGTGAATAACCTTCATTCCCAATCTTTTGATCAGGCTATCTTGGCCGCCTTTCGTCAGGGTGATTAACCCGTGGAATAACTTTAATATTCCATTATATCCTATGCTTTGGAGAATAAACTTGGAGTCACCGTGAAAGGCCTTTAAATTGTGTACGGTATGTAGTATCCGGAAGCGTTTGCTGAGGTAGTAAATGAAAGGCCAGTCTAGGCAGGGCAGCATAATCCATTGAAAGTGAATTACTGCAGGCTTTAATCGATTTGCATGGACACATAATTTGAACATCGAAACAATGTGTTCAAATAGCTTGATTAACTTTTTAACCAAACCGGGGGGGCGCTTGTTGGAATGCTCATAAAAATTAACTATTGGTTGGATGGCTCCGATATTTCCCGTGGCGAAAAGATCTAGTTGGATGCCAAGCTTCTGCAACTCTAATATTAACGCCTTATCATACGCCGAGCTATACGAGTCTGGATCGACCATAAAAATTCGAATTGGAGAAACTGTCATCTGACGCCCAGCAACAAATTTGCCGAAATGAAAACGCAAAGTAAACTCAATATAAGAGGTCAATATTGAAATCGCTTCCGAGAATAGGAGTTATATCTGGCAGGTATCCGCCGACAAGATTCAATTCAATTGTGAATCATCGGATTTATTGCAGCCTACACGGATATACTTATATCAATTGTGCGTGGCCGACGACTCAGACAAATCCGTATATGAATAAACTTGCATACATCAAAGAATACTATGGACTCTTTGATTACCTATTTTGGCTGGATGATGATGCTTTTTTTCTTAATTTAGAATGGAGGCTTGAGGAATATCTTCCTAGGGATCTAAACTTCTTATCGATCTGTAGGAGTCCGAGTTATAAAGAACTTAAAACCTACTTTAGTTCGGGCCAATTTATTTTATCCCTTAACGACACTGGAAGAGCCTTCGTGGACAAATTGCTTCAATTGAATTGGAACGATGTCAGATCCTGGTGGCCGCATGACAAATATTTTTTCACAGGCGGGGATCAGGATAAAATGACCTATCTCGTAAATCAGCACAAAGATTTTTTGGGTCGGGTGATGTTTTACGATCACTCCGCCTTCAATAGTAGACCCGAGGAACTATTGTCAGATCCTCATGGCAATGTTAATGTTCTTCATTTTACCGGGACGGTATCGAAGAAGAGATCGGACTACAAGAAGGTGCAATGCTTGCTTGGTCGGGGCGCCTCTCTTTTACCAAAAGAATTAGAGAAAACACTTGTTCGCCCGAATTCGAGTTGGCTTAGCTGGATCCAGAAGTCATTCTTAAAAATATGTGGAATCAAATGAAGTTTATCTTCATGTCCTCCCATCAGACCGAAGAGACTAAAGCATATGATTCTATCCTGAGGTCGCGTGGATTCCGGCATATCTTCAATCCAAGTATAATTGAGCTAGACGGAAAAGTTTTTATGAGCTTTCGAGGTGAAAGCGGGGGGGGGGGGCCTTTTGATGGAAACTCTGCAGGGTAGCAGAGAAATTGAGTCGTACTTGGTTTCGGGGGCTTCAAATCGGGACGGTTTGGTCATGGAGAAGCTTGGCGGTATATTTTCCATTAAAGATAAAATCTCTGACCCAAAGTTATTTGCTCTTATGGGGGGCGTTTGGGTTACATTTAATTCTGGATACAAGGCTGAGGGGAATAAACTTTACCTTGCAAAGATTTACCCCAACAGGGTGGGCCCATTTGAGTGTGACTATAGAGATCGCCGATTGACGGAGAAGAATTGGGCTTTCTTTCTTGAGGAGGGCAAGTTGAGGTGTGTTTATTCGCTGGCGCCACTCATAATACTTGAATGTAAGAGCGATTTCGATGCTAGAAGTCAGAATTTAATATTTGAAAAGGTTTTTGGATCAAGCCAAACTTATGATCATCGATATGCAATTGGTACTCCCTTAATTTCAGACGAATCGGGCCAAAAAATTATCATTCACAAAAAATACTTTTTATTTGGTAAGCGACTCTATCTTGGATGTCCCGCGAGAGTTAACAGGCATGCAGACGGAGAGTATTCTTTAAAGATATTTCCCAGGCTTCTCGCACATAATTTTTGGTCGATATTTGGAGCGCGCTCGAGGCGCAATCATAATCTTATTTCGTGCACTTATTTTAGTGGAATCAAGAAATCAGCGGGTTCGTCGGATAATTTTGTTTTAGCTTACGGGGTCAATGATATGGACTTTGGATTTTGTTCTATCTTGGCAAATGAACTATGGACTTGATAAGAACTTATTTTTGGCACGATCGAGTCATCGGTCCTTCAGAATGGCGATTGAGAAATTTTCTCGGCCTACCGCTGTCACCCTACTTTCGAGTTGGAAATGCTGGTGACATCATGGCCACCGAAATTATCAAGTATCTTTATGGAACATCCTACAGATCTATCAAGGATGAGGGTCGGCGCCTACTTTGTGTTGGATCTATTGCAGCGAAGGCGAGGGAGAACGATGTTCTGTGCGGAGTGGGAGTTAAGGATCCTGAGGCTCCAATAAAAGCTGCGAAAGATTATATAATCCGGGGGCTTCGAGGACCTTTAAGTTGCGAGCGGATGAAAAGAGTTGGTGCTGATTTGTCGGGACTGAAGTTTCTATTGGACCCGGGCCTCCTACTTCGCTTTATGGTTTCCGATAAGGCTCCCGAGCCAAACCGAGTTATATTCATCCCGCATTATCGTGAAAGATTTAAGTACCTCGGGGGGCTTCCTGGGAGGATCGAGTTTGTCGATATAGACAACCATCCTTTTCAGATAGCAAGGGAGATATTGTCAGCCAAGTTGGTGTACTCATCCTCTCTGCATGGAATTATATTTTCGCATGCGTTGAATAGGCCATGCATCTTTGTAAGTCCACAAACCTTCGAGCCGCTCTTTAAGTATGAGGATTATTTTTTATCTGTTGATTTGCCGATGCCCAAGCCCTTAGATTCGATTAACTCTTTTAATTTTTTGCGGGATTCGGACACTCCTTGCTCGGTAAAATTTGGACGAGAGCATTTCCCATTTCCGTCATTAGAGGAACTGAAGTCGATGAATATCGTCGACCTAAAGGTGGAGCAGACAAGTTGAATCGATTCTTCAAAAAAATCTGTTCTTTTTTCCGACTCGAAAGGCATCCGCGCAAACAGTTTAAAAGAATTGGACATTCGGTTGAACTGCCCGTGAACGGAATCATTGCAGACAAATCGAATATTGAGATTGAGAGCCATGTTTATATTGGTCCTGAGCCGTATATTTTTGGAAAAGGAGGGTTGTCTATAGGGCGAAATGTTATAATTGGTCCGAGAGTGACAATTCATACGACCAATCATAATTTTGATTCGAATGACTGCTTGCCCTATGATCAGGTTAGTTACATCCGTCCAGTCACGATTGGAAAGAATGTTTGGATTGCTTCGAATGTGTTGATATGCCCAGGTGTGACGCTCGAAGAGGGTTGTGTCGTAGGGATGGGTGCCGTTGTGACAAAAAGTTTTCAGAAGGGAAGTATTATTGGCGGCAATCCAGCGGAAATTATCCGAATGAGAGACCTTGAAACCTATGACGTGCTAGAGAGAGAAGGCAAGCATTACCTCGTTCTCAAGGAAGCCGGAAAAATCAGGAACACTTATGTGTAAATAAGAATATGTTCAGCGAGCGTTTTGGAAAAATTTGGCCCTTACTAACGGCCGTATTTGATAAATGTCGGAGGCGTAATTCGTCTGTCATAGGAAGGGCGGACAGGAATCTTCCTACTCCCATTGAAGCCGTGCGTGAGTTTGAGTATCTATTAGATAAAATTGACACTGCAGAGATATGCACTAATCCTTTCAATCACCTGCATATTGTCAATTTTTTGAATGAGAAGCATCTTTCGACGATTCTGCAAGATGATCAGATTCATTTCGAGGCTTGCGAAAACACTAGAGAGCTCATAAGAAAAATAAAATCTAGAAATTATGTCGTCCAGGGATTCCCTGGCTGTGTTACGAATATCGAGGAATATCTTGATTTCATTGAATCCGGTGAAAAGAAAACAACGGATGCGACGAAAGAGGGTTGCGGAATAGCCTTTCGAATTCAAACCTACAAAACTCCGATTATAAGCAATTTGATGATGTTCCTGAACGGCTCAGAATGTAAGGCGGCAATGATTCGAAAGTTCAAGGTGCAGGATGAGGCTGTGATACTGACTGCCATTCAAAAGTATTTAACGGGATATGCAATCAGTCCACATCCTGATGGCAGACAGAAATGCATGACCTATCTCTTGAATATTAATAAAGATGATTCCGTATCAGAATTTGATGTTCACACTCACCTCTTAAAGTTTAAGCCAGAAAAATCATTTATTTATGATGCTTGGAAAAAGAATTCGAATCGAGATCGGTGTTGGGTACCGTGGGAATGGTGTGAGACGGTAAAAAAAAATTAATACGAACAACACATTAGTAATGTTTTCCCCCAGTTTTGATACGTTGCATGCCGTTAAACTTGACTATGATCACAGGCAGTTTCAAAGAACCCAAATATATGGAAATCTTTGGTTCAAAAAGCCCATAAAAAGAGAGAAGAGTTCTTACCACGATTTTGAGTAACCAGAGTATGGGGATTTTTATGGGTCAGGGGCATTCAAGCTTAAAAAGGCCCAGATTTCTCCGGGCCTTTTTAAATAATCAAGATATTGAAATCTTGCTTAGGTCTTATTCGAGCTCGTCGTATACTTGAACCGCTCCAGCAGTAACTTGACCGCTAGAGGATGATAAAAGGCGGCCAAACACGGAGAGGTTGTTGGCTCCGTCCAAGTCACCAATTCCATAAGCATAAGTGTCGGCAGCGATATCCGCGATGCCACCATCAGCCCAGTTTCCATTATCATATGTACATCGTCCAGATCCAGCCGTAATGTCTAGGTTTGGGGCCGCAGCGACAGCACTATTTGGGAACGCAACTGTGCTGCCGACTCCGTATCGATATTGAACATTGGAGGCTGATCTAAAGCCGATGATGTTAAATCCAGGAGCATTTCCACTCCAAGCCAATTTTGAAATGGTCGGAGTAGCGTCGGGGAACCAGTAATTTACGGCCACACAAGGTGTAACTTCGTTACCACTCGAATCAGCTCGTGGTCTTGAATAGAAAGCAACCTCAGACTCGGTTATTGCCTTCAGTAATTGTGGTGCTTCGGCTGTTTTTGCTCAATAAGAGTCCGAGCAATGGGAATGAGGCTGGGATTATAGGAGTCATTGGACGCGACTAAGAGAATGTTCATGTCCTAGGAATTTTATGCCAAACTTGATTTAGTATCTATCTACGCTTTTTATTTGGTTAATAATCTGAGCAAATAAAAAAGGCCCAGATTTCTCCGGGCCTTTTTTAAATAATCAAGATATTGGAATCTTGCTTAGGTCTTATTCTAACTCGTCGTATACTCGAACCGCTCCAGCAGTAACTTGACCGCTAGAGGATGATAAAAGGCGGCCAAACACGGAGAGGTTGTTGGCTCCGTCCAAGTCACCAATTCCATAAGCATAAGTGTCGGCAGCGATATCCGCGATGCCACCATCAGCCCAGTTTCCATTATCATATGTACATCGTCCAGGTCCAGCCGTAATGTCTAGGTTTGGGGCCGCAGCGACAGCACTACTTGGGAACGCAAATGTGCCGACTCCGTATCGATATTGAACATTGGAGGCTGATCTAAAGCCGATGATGTTAAATCCAGGAGCATCTCCATTCCAAGCCAATTTTGAAATGGTCGGAGTATCGTTGGGGAACCAGTCATTTACGGCCACACAAGGTGTAACTTCGTTACCACTCGAATCAGCGCGAGGTTTTGAAAAGAAGGCTACCTCTGACTCTGTAAGTGCTTTCAGTAGTTGTGGTGCTTCGGCTGTTTTTGCTCGTTTGATATAATTTAAAAACGCAGGAATTGCCACGGCAGCGAGAATCCCGATAATCGCCACAACGATCATCAGCTCGATGAGTGTAAATCCTTTTTTATTTGTTGGTTTCATTGATATGAACCCTCCTCA
>Ga0210019_1005369_pt1 | contig 10699 bp, 11 predicted proteins | sample CryGeyCG2114_020_2_FD_183969 | JGI IMG/M metagenome (GOLD analysis project Ga0210019, IMG submission 183969) | Groundwater microbial communities from aquifer - Crystal Geyser CG11_big_fil_rev_8/21/14_0.20 (SPAdes) (version 2) | ecosystem: Environmental > Aquatic > Deep subsurface > Groundwater ...
TTAGTTTACGTCTCTCTTTGAAGATATTAACTTTGTAGTCTACAGGTTTCCTAGGGTATAATTGTTTTCGTAAGACATCAAATCTCAGTTTGATCTTTGCTGGTCTCCTATGACATACTCCATAGCGTTGTGCTAGATCTCTGACCCTGGTAAATGGTCATTTTCACTTTTGCAGATCTAAGTAGAGCGTAAGTATCCTAAATTTCCCTCCTGGAGAAAGCTTATAATCATAGCTTTCCTGTTTCTTCTTCTGTGTATGAGGATGATAGTGAGTGATAGTCATGCTTCGTGAACGTTAGAGAGTAAATACTCATCTAACAAGCTTACATAAAGTGCTCCTTGTAACCAAATTTCTCTCTATCAACTCCCTAGCTAATCACAACATCTCATGTGTTTCTCATATTCTCTCTGAAGCGTTCCCCAAAAGTATAACCTTTTCAGATTGTTAATTGTATTCGATTGAAATAGTGTAACCAATAGATAAAATCTCATTGAATGCTATTTGGACACATTGTTTTAGCTTGATCATCTTCTCTATAGAATTCTCTTATATCACATATATCAGCCTTTTTAGTTTTCCCAGCTTTTTCTCAACACGACATGTCAGTGGTCGCCCTTCCCGCCCTTTTTTACCCCGGACACGTCGGTGGCAGCTTAATTCCTCTTCTTCCCCATCCACCACTCACTTTGCCTACACAATAATTTCACATCTCATTGCTCAGCCAAAATTTCCTTCACCAACTCTTCCAAAAAAATCGTATTCTGACTTCATTTCACAAAAACAAAAGAAGGACGATGACAAGTCATCATATCATCAGATAATTTCTTTCCAAGTTCACGAGAATGCACTCCATGAACAATCTCACCTTTATATCCATGCTTCTCCAACCAAGACTTGATAGTCAACACTTCCTGACCAACTAAATACAAACAGAACGGGTTCAACTCCAACAATAATTGTGCCAACAACACATGTTGTTCACGAGAAACATCTCCCAACTCCCTCATATCTCATATCACAGGCACAAAACGATATCATGAATAGAACTGTTCCCACATCTCATATGATTCACGCAACAAGGCCTGCATACTCGCCGGTGACGCATTATAACTCGAATCAAAAATTATAGACCCACGCTTTCCTGACAACAACGAAGCTCTCCCTGGCAAAACACTCAAGGCAAAAGTATCAGTTCATATAAAGATCCATCATTGTTGTTCACAAAGTATATCCACCAACACACGACCCAATCAAACATACACGGCATCATGCCAACTCCATCTATTCATCTGCAAAGTAACTTTTTTCTGACCCAACACTAAATCAAACGAAGCATGCAAATCATCACTTACTTTCAAATCACCCACCACAACATCCATCTCAGTCATATTACTGTCGACTGCTTGTCCCGTCTTCAGCGGGGTCGACTGTAGACTCTCAGCCCTTTTATACCCATAACTTAACACATCCACATTCGTCACATCTCTCATGGCCATCACACGCTTATCCCCAGCATACAACAAAACCAAATCACTAGCCGACACAACCAAGCCTGATTTTTCCAATGCGATCGCATCAATATCAGCAAAAGCTTGTTGATGTACATAATCAATACAAGTCACGATTGCCACATGAGGCTTGACAAATCATGTCATCAATGCCATCTCTCAAGGCCTATCGATCCCATATTCCAACACATACATATCTCCCTGTTTTTCCCAAAAAAAAGCAGCTGACATTCCTTTCCACAAAGCAACAGTAAATGAGCCAACAGAAGGAGAAAATTTCTCAATTTCCAAAACAGACAAGAACAACCCCAGCTCACCATTAAAATTTTGAGGAGAGGTCACCACTCTCACATCCTTCAACGATTGTTGCAAGACCTGAGACACAATCAACCTACAAGAAGTCTTTCACACACTTCAAGTCACACCTATAATATATGGCTTCACACGATCGACATAACGCCTACAACACCACCCCAACACCTTTTCAAACACAAGCAACAAACGCTTTTTCATATGCATCGAGCAAATAATAAACTCCTCAAATAAACCGTCATTCCAGAAGAGAACGTAGTGAGCTGTCTGGAATCCATTCTCTTCGTGCTAGTGGATCCCCGCATTAGCGAGGATGACGGACTTACTTCTTCATCTGATTCCATTTCTCTGAACACTTCTGAATGTTCTGAATATTCTGAATAACTCTATTTTTTCACAAACCCATACGCCTTCCCTACCACCTTCCCATGATCAACAATATCCCTCACCGCTATATCAAAAAACGCTCTCTGAGCACTTTTTTCAATATCTTCATACCTATGCCGAAAACTTTGTATCTTAAAAGCCATCTGCGTTTGACGTCAAGCATTCAGCCTTGTCGCTTTATGCACAAACTCCCTCCTTTGTGGAAAATAACTCACTATATACCTGCCTCCACTTTTCAAAACACGATAGACTTCTTCAAACAAAAAATTCAAATCCTCAATATGTTCCAAAACAAAAAAACTCAAAACAAGATCAAAACTTTCATTTTCACATGGCAATCATGCTTCAACATGGCACACCAAAGTTTCTATATCATCTCATGGATGCAACTGCAACATCGCTTCACTCACATCGCAAGCGACATAACGTCCATAACCACTTCACTCAAAAAGACCATAAGTCCTTCCATCACCCGCTCAGATATCCAATAAATGCAAACCTGATAAACTTCTAGGAAGAAAACATTTCCACTCAAGCTTGTCAAAACTATTTAACCATGCATGATAACGTCAATAATTTCAAGCAATGCGATCATATCACCCCTTCACCGTTTCAACTTCCAACACATCTGTATCATATGACATCTACTTCCATAAACTAAAATCCTCACCAACAAAAAATACAAATATAAACTCACTCTATCTCTCTGAATATTTTTTATCCCGACAATGTCGGGGCTGAACATTTTTATCCCGATAATATCGGGGCTGAACATTCTGAACTACCTACTCTCTGAATATTCTTTTTATCTTAAAAAAACGATTTCTTCTCTCCACTCAACACATCACGCATGGTCACATGAGGTCTATTTTCATCAAATTCTTTGAGTTTAGCTTCTATAGCTGGATCAGGTGCTCTAAAAAATCAAGCCAATTCCTCAGCTTTTTCTGATCATTTTTTCATATTATAGTAATATCTACTCAATTCAGAGACAACTTTGGAAAAATCATTGTTGGTCGTCAATAATTCCTGTACTTTCAATCTTAAAATTTCATTTTGCTGCAAATATTCCTCCAGCTCATAGCTTAAATGTTCACGTGCCTTTTGTCCTTCTTCAATAGCTTTTCTGAGCTCATTGACCAAAGTCCTATCGGCAAATCTATAATAAAATACAAAATATCACAGCAAACACCCCAAAACAAACGCAGCCAAAATATACATATCCATGAGAAAATTTTTTATAGTATAAACGAAAGAGAAATATCCAACAAGCATTTCAACAAGACAACGGGACAACGCTTCATCATTCAAACGGAACAACGCTACAACCTTTCTACATTTTTAACACTTTCACCTTATATCTTTTATCTTTTCATCTTTCTCTTGCAATGGAAAAACCTCCCCCCAAAGGGAGAGGTTTTTCCAAAAACTATCCGCATCCCAAAGGATACGAAACAAGTTTATCTTACTGCCTTTTTGAGGTCAGAACCTGGTTTGAATTTAGGAACTTTCATAGCAGGGATCTTGATTTTTTGAGATGGGTTTTGTGGATTGACACCTGTTCTCGCAGCTCTGTGAGAAACATCAAATGTACCAAAACCTTGCAATCTGACAGCATGGCCATGTGCAACAGATCCAGTAATAAGCTTGATGAAAAGATTCAAGAAATCAGCAGCCAATTTCTTGGTGCAACCAAGTTCTTTTGCAATCTTCTCGATGAGTTCGGTCTTTGTCATTGTCATATAAACAAAATATAAAATAACTGACATACAAGGATAATATCTGTAGGAGAGGCATTTTCAAGCCATTTTCACACGTTTTGCAGACATCGACACAGAGGGACAAACCTGGCAAACAGTGCTATACAAAAGGTGTTTTGTCCATAGTCGTTGTCTATCAGAGAAAATGAGATTGACTTATGGGTGAATAATGACACAGAATGTTTAGGGAATAAGCACTCTTTTGAGCTTACCAAGGGCTCTTGATAATCTCTTTCTCACCACCTCAATGGACACTCCCAAAAGTTCTGCTATCATATCATGAGACTCTTGCTCGATATATTTCAAATACAACAATTCCTGACTTTCTTCATCCAAACCTTTCATCGCACTCAAAATACTATCATAAGCAAAATCTTTATCCAAAAGTTTCTTCACATCATGATCACTGATCAATTCATCTTCCAAACGATAGGTATTAGTACTGACATCTCCAAAACTCAATTCATGATTCTTTTTGAAATGGTCTTTGACATGGTTTTTGAACATAGACCAAACAAATGCTTGAAAATTACCTCAAGAGTCAAAACGAGAAAGAGTACGCCACAATTTAACATAAAAATCAGCTATGATATCTTCATTGTCCTGAACTGACAAAGAATAATGAGATTGAATATAACGAGAAAAACTATCGACCGTTTTGAGATAAAAAGCATTAAAACTTGGTCTATGTCAAACTACTAACTGTTTCACAAATCATTCATCAAAACCGAACATAGAGTACTTGCTTACAAAAACTTAAAAAAAGAATTACAGAAGCTTCTTAAGCACTATTTTGTGATATTTGCCATCTGAGAAACAGGATGATTTAATACCCCCAACACATGCCAACACCTGATCCTTATCAACATCCACCAAAGGAACCGAAAGGGTGGCAATATCGACATCATCTATGCCACTTACTATCTGACATGCACAAACAAAACACGCACCCGAACAACAAGAACATGGTAATTCAACACCAATATCTTCTGCCATTTCCACAAAGCTTTTGTGCGACTTGCCTGCAAAACGACAGAATTCTTTGCCATCCAAATCTTCAACGATGACATCTACTCCTTCCTTTTTATCTTGATTGGTCATCAAAACACCTTTCAATACATTAAAATCGAAATAACAACTCTCATCATAAGCTATATCAGTAGATTATTTGATCAACTGTTTCAATAATACTCATATTGCCTTGTCCAGTTGAGTATCAAACAGTTTACTTTTATACAAGTCAATATCAAAGTCAACGATCTCATCAGGCACTATCCCTCAGGATCACACTCAGACACCTTGGGGAGAAAACCGCTTACCAACAGTGAGTTTCAAAGAACCATGCTCAAAAGGATACAAAGATTGAATCGTTCACTTTCCAAAACTCTCCTTTCCAACTATCAAACTCCCACGTTGCTCACGCAATGCCAATGCAATGATCTCACTTGCAGAAGCAGTCATTTCATCAATCAATATCACCACAGGGAGTGAGTCAAAACTTCCATATCATTTGGATTTGAACACATCGTCTCTAAATGATCTATAAGATGTTTTGACGACATCCAGTCACCTTGGAATGAAATGAGAAGCAATATCAATTCCCTCTATCAAAAATCCTCCAGCATTTCCTCTCAAATCCAAGATCACACCATCAATATGCTTCATATCTATTCATGCAATTTTTTGACGCAAAATACTATCTGTCTGCTCACCAACTTCCATGATTTCAATATGCAAGAGATTGTATCCTCCTGTGGAAATTTCATGTGTCCATACTGACTCATTCACGAGTTTCGCTCTTTGTATTTCTACGGTGAAGATATCAGAGACACCATTATCTAGTCTGATGATAGTCAATGTGACATTGGTTCCCTCTGGACCACGAATCCTCTCAACACTCTCCATCAATGATTCCGAGACAACACCTGTACCATTGATCTCCACCACAATATCAAATGGCTTCAAACCAGCCTGTGCAGCAGGAGATTGTTTCAATACTTGTTCTATCATCAATCCATCTTCATGCTTCATCACCACTGCACCAATCCCAGCAAATTCCTCAGATCAAGACAATCATTCCATCAAAAAAGTATATTCTTCATCATCCATATAACTAGAAAAGGGGTCACCCAAAGCCATGACAAAAGATTTCAATGCACGAGTCTTCATCTTCTCCAAATCAATATCCTCTTCATGATAATATCCTTGAGTAATAGTCTCATACACTTCATCAAAAAGTTCATAATTCTGACCTTCTCAAGATACTACAAGTGGCATGGACTGTTTTTCATAATCACGCAAATGATCACCCAGCCAACTATCACTTTGTGAAAGATTTGGGAAAGCAATCAGTCCAAGCAAAAATGCAAATACAAGTAACAAAAGACTACGAAATGAATTCATACATAGAGAAAAAAAACTAAAGCAAGACAAAAAATATCTAAATTTCGAAGCTTAACTATGAAGATTACAAAGAAACATTTTCAAAGATATCAAGTAACCTCCCATGCTGTACAAAGGCCATATCCAAACGAATATCACATCACTTGTAAGCTATCGCATCAGACAAAGTAAGAAAATACTCTATGGTTTTGTTCACATAATGCAACTTCTTGCCAGTCACATAATCATGCACTTCGTTGACAAAGTTGATAGTTTTGACCTCGACAAACACCAACAATTGATCTTTGTGAACAATCAAATCAATCTCCCCTCCCCTCATAGTAAAATTTTTTTTGACCAAAGTAAATCAACGGTGCAGATAATCATCCAATACCAGACTCTCTCCCCTGTATCAAACATTTTTACCATACTGAGACATCCAAAAAATATTATATTTAAACTCTACTTATCATATCCCCCTCGTCATTGCGAGGAGGTCTTCCCCGACGAAGCAACCCATCCCCTCCGTCAATCCATGGATTGCCACGCCCACAGAAAATGTAGGCTCGCAATGACAAGTTATCAAAGAATTTTTATAGCATCTAATTACTGTAGTAAACCCTTTCTTCCACAGCTCTTCGATCCACTACATCCCATCGAGCATCAATATAATCAGCCCTTCTATTTTGATAGTGAAGATAATAAGCATGTTCCCACACATCCAGACACAACAAAGGGGTTCACACATAACCACCCAAATTCATCACAGGGTTATACTGATTCGTAGTAGTTTCAAGTGCCAAATTACCATCATGATCAACTATCAACCAAGCCCACCCACTCCCAAAACATCACAATGCGATGTTTCTGAATTGAAGTTTCAGTTCATCAACAGAACCAAAAGATACGACCAACTTATCACGAAGAGTATCAGTCATGCTACTTCACCCAGGGCACATACATTCCCAAAACAAACAGTGATTGAAATAGCCACCTCCATTGTTACCAACAGATATCTTTAGTGGAGCAGGCAAAGACATCATCTGATCAAACAATTGTTCTATTGGTCGACTCTCATATTCCGTTCATGCCAAAGAAGCATTGAGTTTATCAATATACCCCTGATGATGCTTCGTGTGATGAATCCTCATCGTCTGCTCATCAATCACCGGCTCCAACTCTTCATATCAATACTGCAACAAAGGAAGTGCAAAACTCATACTATTCATATAAAGAATAAAATCTGACAACAACTCTCACTATCCTTCAACAATAATCACTCAATCACCCAATGCAACCCCCACTTTTTCTTTTCATGAAAAGGTTATACATTTGGGGAACGCTTCAAAGAGAATATGAGAAACACATGAGATGTTGTGATTAGCTATGGAGTTGATAGAGAGAAATTTGGTTACAAAGAGCACTTTATGTAAGCCTGTTAGATGAGTATTTACTCTCTAACGTTCACCGAAGCATGACTATCACTCACTATCGTCCTCATACACAGAAGAAGAAACAGGAAAGCTATGATTATAAGCTTTCTCCAGGAGGGAAATTTAGGATACTTACACTCTACTTAGATCTGCAAAAGTGAAAATGACCATTTACCATGGTCAGAGATCTAGCACTCCGCTATGGAGTATGTCATAGGAGACCAGCAAAGATCAAACTGAGATTTGATGTCTTACGAAAACAATTATACCCTAGGAAACCTGTAGACTACAAAGTTAATATCTTCAAAGAGAGACGTAAACTAACAATACACTCATGACTGAATAAGCGTACCAAGGTATGGCAAAAGATGAAGGAGTTTGTATGTAAATATACTCGTGCATGATATGCAACATATAAGGCTCACATGAAACAGCACGGATGCAAGTCTTATATCGTCCCTGAATCAACGTTCAAGTACCGGAAGCCTATCATGTTACAGGAACTGTGAAAACCATACAAAAAGAAAAGTTATACAAACAAAAAAGAAGTTAGGTAAAGCAAAGAGTTCTTTGATAAGCTTTACGAGAAGTACGATTTCATTATCAATATTGATGGGGAAAGTTTAGAGGATATTCCTACAATACAGAAGAATATGAGATTGAGGAATAGTTGTAAATGGGTTAGCCAGGCGGTAGAACTACAATCGTGACTTGTGTTTGACCTAGCAGTGGAAAAATCACACAACAAAACAAATGCTATGATGCTTATGAAAGAGATGGTAACAATGATTAAAGATATATTCGGTTTACATATGAGAATACTATTTATTAGCGATGTATGAAGTGAGTATTTGAACAATAAAAAGCTTCATGGACTTATGGTGAGTGAGTTGGATACATCGAAGCTCTGTGAATTTTTGAGAAAGGAATGATGTGAATTACTAATCACAAGGTTTAAACAAGATAATGGCTACGTGGAAAACAAAAACAAATATATTGAGATAGCTTGCTTGGATAATCAAGATATCGCCTCGATGAATTGTGGGGAGTTCCTGGAATGCTTACAAACATATCAGGATCTCAACAATCATTATTTAGAAGCTTCGAACAAATATCTTTGAGTTTATGTTTGGACTCAATCCTACGAACAGATAAGCTAATCAACAGCTTGTCTGTTTTTGTTTCTCAAAATCTCTTGATCAAATTCTCTCTCGGAGTCACTCACTCTCATCTGTAGACATATATACATACCAAGTACACAATCTACGAGCTTATATAAAGAGTATATCCTTATCTGTCCTTATCTGTCCTTATCACAAGAAAATCACATTATCTTTCAAAAAGCATTCCCGAAAAGTGTCGCTTCTCCACACTTTCTCTTTTCAACGATCCAACACTCCAACAATCCAATATTTTAATGTTTTAACTTCTCCCTTCTTGCCACAACAAGTCGATGGTTCCCTTCATGTCCCGAGACATCGGTGGTATCCTTTCCCCTTTCCTCTTTTCACCCCGACGAGTCGGTGGTCACCTTTCCCCTTTCCCAAAAGAGTCAACATCAAATACAAAATTATATATCACAATCACCAATCAATTGACATCACGCATTGCATTCAAGACATCAATCACCTATACAATAGTATTGCCTCAGCAACATCAACCATTTTTACATCATTCCTGTTTTCATTATGAAAAAAGTATTGTGGACATTTATAATCACATTAATCTTGGTCTTCCTCGCATCTCTCATTGGTCTATATGTCTATACACAAAAACAACCACAAAAAATCAGAGAATTCCTCTGATGCCCCAATCAAGCACAACAAGACATTAATACACAAATAACCAATAGCCTCAATGGTCTCCAAAATTCCTTAGTTAATATCGAAACAAGACTCATCAACCGAGAAACTACCATCAATACCAACAACAACATTCTCCCCCCCATCCAATGACCCCTCTTCGAACCAGATACCCAAGCAGAACCAATCCACTGATCAGCTGATGGGACAAATGCTCAAGCAGGAGATAACTTTATTGGTATCTCAGAACAAGAAGTTCCTGGTCTTCCCCTCCCCCCCCAATAAACATTGCCATACATAACCAATAATCTTCTCACCCCATACAAAATCAATAATTTCTCCGCTTCAAATAATAACAAAAAACTACTTCCTCCAAGAGTAGTTTTTTTTACAAAAAATTTACTTCACCATCCACCCCTCTTTATTTTGTGGCAGGATTCCATTTTTCATGCTTGTCTCGTCACTTTTGCAGGATTTCGTTTTTCGTTTTTTTATCCAGACTCATCGATGGTCGCTTTTCATATAGTAACCCTAGACTCTCCACTCAATCTCCCTCTTCCCATATCCCCTCAACAACTCATTCGCCTTCGAAAAATGATGACACCCAAACCATCATCTATGCGCGGAAAGAGGTGAAGGATGTACACAGGTCAACACACTATGTTTGGATTCATCAATGAGGCTTCTTTTGCTCTTCGCATAACTCCCCCACAACAAAAATACTAATCACTCACGTTTCTCAGACAAAGCAGAAATAACGGCATCAGTAAATTTCTCCCAACCTTTATCACGATGAGAGGCCGCTTCATATGCCCTGACGGACAAAATTGCATTGAGCAAAAATACTCCTTGCTGAGCTCGTCAAGACAGATTCCCCCTACCTGACATCTTCACCCCCACATCACTTTCTATTTCTTTGAAAATATTCATCAAAGACGGTGGTAAAGACACTCCATCAGGCACCGAGAAACTCAAACCTATTGCCTGGCCCTCCCCATGATAAGGATCCTGTCACAAAATCACGACTTTCACCTCTTCAAAAGGAGTAAGTGCAAAAGCACGAAAAATATTGTTCCCACGAGGGTAAATTCTCTGTCCATCAGATTTTTCTTTT
>Ga0210019_1005370_pt1 | contig 10699 bp, 9 predicted proteins | sample CryGeyCG2114_020_2_FD_183969 | JGI IMG/M metagenome (GOLD analysis project Ga0210019, IMG submission 183969) | Groundwater microbial communities from aquifer - Crystal Geyser CG11_big_fil_rev_8/21/14_0.20 (SPAdes) (version 2) | ecosystem: Environmental > Aquatic > Deep subsurface > Groundwater ...
AGAAAATCTATTCAACCAAACATCACGATTTTGAACAGAAGCAGTGCTCTGCCAAACCACGATGTCTGTACCTGGGTTAAGTGCAGAATTTGTTGTTGGGGTAACTGTACCGAATGTTACTGCAGCCATTGAAGAAACAACAGCAACGCTCATCAAGTTTCCAGAAATTGGAGCTGTAAGTGTTGTAGCTGTACCAGCTAATGTGTATCCAACTAATTGGATACCTACAGTTTCCCCGGCAGCAGAAGCCATATCAGCCTTAACAGAGATAACCTTTGGTCCTTCGAACAATCCAAGAGGATCGTTGAAAGTTACAAAGCTACCACTTGTGACTGAAGCAGCATCTGTCAAACGTGTAGTACCATCATATAGGTAAACATTTGAAAGAGAAGCGTCAGCTGAGATTCCGATACGCTTTAGAGTTACACTTGTAACTTTTCCAGTTACTCCGAAATTAAAGTGTGCAAGGTCAGCACCAGCCTCTGTACTAACAAGAGATCGTGGAGCTGGATTATCGGAAGCAAGAGAAACTACTCCCAATACTGGATTCGTTCCACCTGGAGCAACTGTACAATTACTTGCAACTGTCATTCCATTTGGACAAAGAGGACCTACGGATCCACCTGGAGCGACTGTACAACTACTTGCTACAGTGTTTCCATTTGGACAAAGATCACTAGATGGAGGAGTGACTGAACCATCTAACGCTGCGCGAGAAAGTTTTCCAAAGATTCCATCAGATACGAGACCCATGGCTGTTTGAAAAGATTTCACAGCAGTCTTTGTAGCATTTCCAAAGTATGATGTCTCCATTCCTGAAGAACCAGCATGACCTGCATCAGCGACTGTATAACCTTTTGCGTTCAAAGTCTGTTGAAGATACAAGACTTGAGCGTCTTTCATTCCATATCTCAAAGTCTTTGTGATTACATTATTATCTGCTGAAGCAACGAAGCTTACTGCAAACATAAGAGCAAAAGCAAAAACTCCAAGAAGAAATTTTGATTTTAATAATTTACTCATAATTTTTTTCTACGCCATTAATTAGTTTCGACAAAACCAAAAGCGTATTTTTCTATCATTATTTTTTCTTCGTCTATAATTTATAAAATAATATTGATGATTACAATATTAGACGTCGCTCGGACATTGTAAAAATAAATTTTCACATGCTCCTCGCTAGTCAACAAAACGCGACGAACAAATTTAATAATGAACAGATTTCTTTAAACATTAATTTCTAAAAAAAATATTTAAAAAAAATATTTTAATCTGAAATTAAAAATGAAAACTAAACTTCTAGAATAAAAATTCTTGAAAGAATTTTTATTCACAGAATCATTATTGTATCAAAGACTTTTAAATCTTATTTACAATAATTATTAAGTTTTCAATGACCTAACCTTTTTTTCCAATCAAAATTTGCGACCTTTGATTGGTCGTTTTCATTCATGATTTTTTTCGACGAAATCGTGAACGAAAACAAATACAAATTGTGAGTACAAAACACACCTAATAAAAAGCGCGATCTATAGACACTCAAACATTATAATATATAGCTCTGACATAGAGCAATACATTATGTGGATAACTCCCACACTTACTTTACTGTAGCTTTTTATTCTGGTAACCGAGATAGAGAAAAGATAACCTCGATACTAAAAATAAAGCTATTTTGTGTGTATATTGAAAAAGCAGAATAACAGTAAAGTAAGTGTGGGAGATAACTCGTCTAATAAAAGAACAATGGCTTTTGAAGCCAAATATCCACAACTCTATTTTCGCATATTTTTAGGTAAAAAGCAACCTAGAATCAATTACGAATTAACAATTACGAATTACGAATTAAAATGCAAAAAAAGGGGGAATCAATTACGAATTAACAATTACGAATTACGAATTAAAATGCAAAAAAAGGGGGAATCAATTACGAATTAACAATTACGAATTACGAATTTAGAGCCCAAAAAAGAAAAGAATCAATTACAAATTACGAAAATTAAGGGCCCACTTTCATTACCATGAAGGCCGGCCTTTTTAAAGATGAATTGAATCTAATTCGTAATTCGTAATTTCTAATTGTTAATTGAGTACTTACTCCATCTTTTCTCTCCAGTTTTCTTAAGGACATTGTCCTTTATCATAGATATAAGTTCTCTTTGCAAAGTTTTCTCTCCACACTCTTTTCCAAGTTTTTGTAAGTCTGTAATAATGTCCTTTATACTACTCCCACTAGGTATGTCCTTTATAATTTTTATTATTAATTCTCTTCTTTCTTTTTTTAATACTTCAAAACTTTCTGAGCTAACACCTTGATGTGAAGACTTTCTTTTAAAATTATTCAAGGCATGCATCAAGGTACTTCCATTTTGAACACCAATTCTAACACCTTGTCCTTTATTAAATTCTTTGTCATTTTTGAAAGCAGATGTCCTTGAAAAAAGAGGTTCTGGTATTTCATTTTGACTAAAGGTATCCTTTAGTAATCCTTCTTCATTATGTGAAATAAATTCCTCAAACCAAGCATTATTTTTATCTGTAAATTCTTCTATTGATTGTCTCAACTCATTAAACTCTTTCTTTAGAATATTACTATTCATTTCTGATATCATTCCTATGTCTCTAGCAATATTTAAAAAGGACAAAATTGAAATAACTTTGTCCTTTAAACTACCAAAAGTTCCTTTTTGTAGAGAAGTGATGTCTGATAGAATTTCTATTCCTAATGTCCTTAATTTTAGACGAATTGGCTCTTCTTTTTCCATTGTGTCCGTTACCATATAAAGAGCTGTGACGAGCTTATTTGTTTTAGTATATGATCCAGAATAGTTCTGCCAAGAGGACACCAAAGACATAGAATTAACAGGCTGAGAAAGGGTGTCTTTTACAGAATCCTTTGAGGTGTCTTTTAGGTTTTTATCTTCACCTAACATGTTGTCCATTATATACACCCCCACACCTATTTGCAAGTCCTTTAGAATAAAATAGGTGTGGGGGTATAGGACAGAAAAAAAAGCAATAGCTTTTTTTTCTGTAGGCCTTAGGCATTAGGCTTTAGGCATTAGCTAAATAAATGCAAACATAAATCAATTCATTATCATTTTTTTCTTATTTTATAAAATTATATTTTTAATCTTTTTATAAAATCTTTTTTTATTTCTAAATTTAAAAAAGCTAATGCCTAAAGCCTAGCGCCTAGTGCCTAGTGCGTGCTAAAATATATTATATGGCAAAAAATAATAAACAGAAAAACAATAAAGAAACTTCCAGTAAAAATTCTTATTCTGTTAGCAAATTAAAAACAGAAACGATGCACAGTATTTGGGCAATTCTTTTTTTTGTTTTAGCAGTATTTCTTTTGATGTCGATGTTTGATAAAGCTGGAGTCGCAGGACAATTCTTTTATGAAATTCTAAATTATTTACTCGGTGTCGGCTATATTCTTCTTCCCATCCTTTTCATATTACTTGGGTCATCATTTTTAAAATCAGAGACACCAAATATAGGACTTACTCGCGCATTGAGTGGAAGTATGTTTTTACTTTCTAGTCTCGGTATGATAGACATCGTCTCTTTCGAACATGCTGGAGGATTCCTTGGAAGAATATTATCTACTCCGCTCGTATCACTTTTTGATGTATATGCTAGTCTGATATTCCTCGGTGCGATATTGCTAATATCCATCCTCGTGATGTTTGATGTAAAATTAAATATAATTTCAACTTTTAAAAATTTATGGAGCTCTATAACAAGAAAGAAATCTACAGATGACACCCAAAAAGATTCTGCTAATAAATTAACAGCAACAGAAATGAAAGAAGTAGAGAAATCTTTACCTCTAGAAAATGAACAGGAAAGCGTAAAAGAGAAAATTAAAAAAGCTCTCGAGATAAAAAAGGATGAAGAAGAGGAAGATATGCCAATCAGAAAAAGAAAAGGTGGACTCATCTCTACTTACGTCCATCCCCCACTATCACTCTTGGAAGAGGATCAAGGTAAACCAAATACAGGAGACATAAAAGCAAATGCAAACATCATCAAACGCACACTTGCAAACTTCGGCATAGAAGTAGAAATGGATGAGATAACAGTCGGACCCACCGTCACACGTTATGCATTGAAGCCAGCCGAAGGAGTGAAACTCTCTCGCATAGTAGGACTACAAAATGACTTAGCACTTTCTCTAGCTGCACACCCTATTCGTATAGAAGCTCCTATCCCTGGCAAATCACTCGTAGGTATTGAGATACCTAATAAATCAAAATCAATAGTCGGACTCGCTACATTACTCTCAGATAGTAAATTCCAAAATTCTCCAAAACCTCTCACAATAGCTCTCGGACGAGGAATCTCCGGAAAAGCTATGTTTGGAAACTTAGCAAAAATGCCACACGTATTAGTAGCAGGAACGACTGGCTCTGGAAAATCTGTGACAATACATTCCATCATTACTTCCCTATTATATAGAAATGGACCAGATGACCTGAAACTCATATTGATAGATCCAAAACGAGTAGAGCTAACACTCTACAACAACATTCCACACCTACTCACACCAGTCATAACTGAAGCAAAAAAGACAATATTGGCATTAAAATGGGCTGCAAAAGAAATGGATCGCCGTTATGATATACTCGAAGCAGAATCTGTGCGAGATATCGAATCTTATCACACCAATGTATTTGGCAAGAATCCAAAAAAGACGAAAACAGACAGCGAAGGTGTCAAAACAGAAATCGATGCTGATCGTCTACCTTATATAGTCATCGTAATAGACGAATTAGCAGATATTATGAGTTCTTATCCAAGAGAATTAGAATCCGCAATCGTCCGTCTAGCACAAATGTCTCGAGCTGTAGGAATACATTTAATCTTATCTACACAACGTCCTGAGGTAAATATCATTACTGGACTCATCAAAGCAAACATCCCTGCTCGTGTAGCATTGAAAGTGTCTTCACAAATAGATTCACGTACTATACTCGATGCAGGTGGAGCAGAAAAACTTTTAGGTGCTGGTGATATGCTATATTCTTCTGGAGAAGCTCAACCAGAACGTTTACAAAGTGCATTTATATCAGAAACAGAAGTCAAAAAAGTTGTAAAATATTTAGTAGATACATATAAAGATGAATTAACAGATGAAATATCATTGACGACAGGCTCTATCTCGGCAGATAAAAGTATTTTCGAAAGTACATTAGATAACAAAGAAGAGGGAGAAGATGAGATGTATGAAGAAGCAAGACAATGCGTGATAGAAGCTGGAAAAGCTTCTACTTCATATCTTCAAAGAAAATTGAAACTTGGATATGCTCGTGCTGCACGACTCATGGATACACTCGAAGAACGTGGAGTAATAAGTGCTGGTGATGGAGCAAAACCAAGAGAGATATTAGAAAAGATAAATCATGATGAAAATGGAAACAACTTGGTCTAGTAAAAAAATAATAAAAATAAGTTCTATTTTTATTCTTTCACTTTTTATTATTGTTTTTGGTTTTTTTACATCAAAAAATGTGATATTTGGTGTAAAAATAAAAAATGTAAATATCATAGATGGGACAAAGGTCGCAAATAATATTATAGAAATAACAGGAAATGCTAAAAATGCCGTCAATCTAACATTAAATGATCGCCCTATTTCAATAGATAGAAAAGGAAATTTTGATGAAACTGTAGCTTTACTTTCTGGATATAATATAATAAACATAAAAGCAAAAGACGAATTTGGAAATAATGATGAGAAAAATTATAAATTAATATATTAATATAGGCACTAGGCTCTAGATATTAGGCATTAGCTAAATTAAAAAAAGCTAGCGTCTAAAGCCTAATACCTAAAACCTAATTTTTTATGCAATCCCGTTAGAAGCCGCGGTCACGGTAAAATGGGAAGTGAGAGAAATATTATTAAATTTAATTTAGTGGGAAGGTTTTATTTTTTGAAAAATAAGACCGCAACCTGCTTCTAAACGGGATGCAAAAGAAAAAAGCAAAAAAAGAAGATAAGACAATAGGAATATCTATGATCGATGATACAGTGAGAGCAATACAAGCTAAATTTGGAGAAGGTTCTATTATGAAACTTGGTGACTCACCTAAAGTAGATGTGAATACAATACCTACAGGCTCTATCGGGCTCGATATGGCACTCGGTGTCGGAGGAATACCTCGTGGAAGAATCATTGAGATATTTGGACCAGAATCTTCTGGAAAAACTACCCTTTCACTTCACATAGTAGCTGAAGCACAAAAGCTCGGTGGAGTATGTGCTTATATAGATGCTGAGCATGCAATGGATCCTGATTATACTAAGAAACTTGGAGTTAATATTGATAATTTATTAATTTCACAACCAGATACAGGAGAACAGGCTCTTGAAATAGTAGAGTCTCTCGTACGAACTGGGAAAATTGATGTCATCGTTATAGATTCTGTAGCTGCACTCACACCAAAAGATGAAATAGAGGGAGATATGGGAGCTTATCACGTAGGAAAACAAGCAAGACTAATGTCTCAAGCACTTCGCAAACTCACAGCTATAGTAGCTAGAAGTAAAACTGTCGTTATTTTCATAAATCAAATAAGAATGCAAATAGGGGTAATGTTTGGTAATCCTGAAACGACGACAGGAGGAAAAGCACTCAAATTCTATACTTCTGTAAGACTTGATATAAGAAAAATTGCACAAATTAAAAAAGGTGAAGAAATAGTAGGGAGTCGTACACGCGTAAAAGTAGTAAAAAATAAAGTAGCTGCACCATTTAAACAGACAGAATTTGATATTATTTATAATGAAGGAATTTCTAAAGAGGGTGAAATAATAGCATTAGGAGAGAAATTTAAAATTGTAGAAAAAACTGGGAATTCATATTTTTATCTGCCCACAGTAAAAGATACGGCAACAGAGAAAATAAAATTGGGTGTGGGATATGACAGTACTCGTATGTTCTTAAAAGAAAATAAAAAAATAGCTGAACAAATTCTAAAAGAAATTCGTAAGAAATTTGTAGAGCAAGTCTAAATTAAAAACTCTTACTTGGTATACTTTTAAAAAATTCATTCAAAATTTCCAACAAGAATCAATTTTTATAAAGCAATCTATATAGCGAAGCTTCGCTAGCGAACTGCTCGTCGTTCAAGTAAATAATAAATAGAATACTATTTTTATTTTCTAAACTCCTGCACAAGGCTTTCTAAAAACTATTCTTATTGGAAATTAGAAAATTTGATTTTATAAAAAATTCTGTTAGTATAAATTTATGTCACAATTACAATATAGCGAAATAAAAGAAAAAAAAATAATTATTTATAGTGGTGAGCCTTGTGAAGTAATTGATTCACACGTCGCACGAACACAACAAAGAAAACCTCAAAATCAGGTAAAACTAAGAAGTTTGATAACTGGCAAAACTATCTCAGCTACTTTTCATGTTTCTGATTCGGCAATTGAAGCAGATATAGAAAAAAGAGATGTTAAATTTCTTTATCAAAATAAAGGTCAATACTGGTTTTGTAATCCAGATGATCCTAAAAATAGATTTGAGTTAGATTCATCTCTCATTGGTGATTCTGGAAAATTCTTTAAAGAAAATGGTTTAGTCACTTCCTTAGTCTGGGATGATGATGATGAAGAAAAAATAATAAAAATAACTCTTCCTATAAAAATGGAATTTAAAGTAAAAGAAGCTCCACCTGCTGTGCGTGGAGATACTTCTAAAAGTGGTAACAAAATAATCACACTAGAAAACGGAACGACAATAAGTGCTCCAATGTTTATAGAAGAAGGAGATGTCATACGTCTAAACACAGAAACTGGATTATATGTGGAAAGAGTATAAATTTAATTAAAAAACCCAACGCCAGGCGTTGGGTTTTTTAATATTTTAATTTACTTAGCAACGAAAGGTAATAGACCTAAAAATCTAGCATTCTTAATAGCATTAGATAGTGCACGTTGATTCTTAGCTGTTACTCCAGTACGTTTATGATTCATAATCTTACCATTAAGATTTAAAAATTTTCTTAAAATTTCTATATCCTTGTAGTCTATATGTTTTATATTGTTTGCTGAAAAATAATCTTGTTTCATAATTTATAATTCGTAATTATTAATTCATAATTGTTTTAGAACGGTATATCTTCTGGATTGATATCTTCCTCAGGATATTCTATAGTATCAATTTCTTCTTTTTCTTTTGTATCTGCTGCTTTTAGAGAACCAGTACTTGGTATAGATGCTCCAGAATTTCCACCTTTAGGACCAAATTGTGTACGATCTGCAACTATTTCTGTACGATATTTTTTTTCTCCACTTGTTTTATCTTCCCAACTTCTTGTCTGCATTCTACCTTCAACCAAAATAGAACTTCCCTTTTTCATATATTGAGCTACTGTCTCTGCTTGTCGTCCGAATACTACAACATTATGATAATCTGTAGATTCTTGACGTGCATCATTTTTATCTTTCCAAACACGATTTGTCGCAAGAGAGAATGAACAAACTTTTATTCCTGAAGGAAGAGAACGAATCTCTGGATCACGAGTTAAATTTCCTATTACAATTGCTTTATTTAGATACATCCCGTTAGAAGCAGGTCGCGGTCTTAATTTTTTTATATAAGAAACGCCCCCACTAAATTAGTATTTATAATATTTTATATATCCAGTTGTCAGCTGTGACCGCGGCTTCTAACGGGATACATAGTTTTAATTGTTAAACTAATAATTATGCCGCAACCATAGCCTCTATCTCTTTATCTATTTCTTCTTTATTTATAGACACAACTTCTTCATTTTCACCATCCTTTTTTGTAGATGTCTTTCTTTTAAAATCTTTATGTATAAATCTCTTTGCTGCAATAGTATTCTCCTTGACTGTTTTAAGTATTAAGAATCTAATGAAATTAGGATCCAAGTCAACTTTTTTCTTTAATTCTAATATCTTGTCGCTACCCATTTCAAACTTAACCCAACCAAAATATGCTGTATCAAATCTATTTCGTACATTTTGTGTAACTTTAAGCATTTGATAAGCAAGAAAAATCATCTTAGGCATTTCATCTGAGATTATTTCCCCACCCAAGCTAGTAATAAGCTCTTTTAAATTACCATAAACTACTGGCACATTTTCTTCTCCTATAGTAGGTATCAAAAGATAACCAAGCTCATAAACTCGAGAATTTACTTCTACTTCTTCGTCATTATTTTTCATTTATATAACTCTAGATTAATTATTTTTAATAAATCTCACTATGGACCTTTGTGTTCCGACTTCAAGACCGGAACAAGTGAGATATATACACAATAGCAATTTTATTCTTAAATGTCAAAAAGTCTTTCTGCATTTTTTATAATAGCTTTTGCTACATCTACTTCATGTAAATTTTTAATTAAAGCTATTTTTTTAACAATTTCTCTCACATACACAGGCTCATTACGTTTTCCACGATAAGGAACTGGGGCTACATAAGGGCTATCAGTATCTGTCAATATCATATCAAGTGGAGTTTCTCTTATTACAGCTTCATAATCACAAATTTCTGGCTTGGGTTTATAAGTGATAGGACCAGCAAATGAAATATAAATACCTTGATTAACAAATCTCTTCATATCTTCCACACTACCTGCAAAAAAATGTGACACTCCTCTAACTTTTGGAAATTTCTTTAATAATTCACAAGTATCAAAATACGCATTGTGAGTTTTATCTTGCGGATTATTACGAATATGAAGCATTAGAGGTTTTTCTATTTCGTTTGCAAGCTTAATCTGTTCAATAAATGCTTTTTTTTGTTTTTCTATAGATTCTACAGATAAATGATAATAATCTAAACCACATTCACCTATAGCTACAACTTTTGGATCTTTAGCCAACTCCAAATATTTTTTTTTATCAAAAATTTCTCCACGTGAAGTAAATTCTCCTCCTTCTTCACCTAATTCATCTTTATCATGATATGAAGCACTCGTATGAATAGGATGTAAACCAATGACAGCAAAGACACCCTCTTCATATCTATGGGCTAATTTAATTGCTTCACGAGAAGTATCTATCTGAGTACCAACATTAAAAAACCAAGTATCATTATCAAGTGCTCTACGAATGACAGCACTATGATCTTCTTCAAAGATTTTAAAATTTACATGAGCATGTATGTCTATATATTTTGGTCTCATTTTATTATTCTTTTCGCAAAAACAATGGTTGTTCTGGTTTTTTATTTTCTTTAATTAAATCTTTTATTTTTTGACTTGTCTCTGGAAGTATGGGTTCTAATAAGGAAGCTATGCCATACAAGTGAAACAATAAATAATTTATATCTTTTCTCGCTTTTTCTTCATCTATCTTTATTTTTTTAAATGGTTCTTCTTTTTGTATATATTCATCTAGATTTTTAATATTAAACCAAATATTATTTACAAATTTATTAATATCAAAATTCTCTAAATCTTCCACTGAATTTGTATAATATCCTGTTTTTAAATCTTCCTCAGATAATTTCACATTATAATTTACAGCCATAGTCATAATACGAGAGACAAGATTCCCTAAACCATTTGCTAGACCAGAATTATACGAATTCTTAAATCTTTCTATAGTAAAGGGACTATCTTCAAAACTACTAACCTCTCTCAAAAGAAAGTAACGTAATGCATCAATACCATACTCTTTCACTATATCTCTAGGATCAAC
>Ga0210019_1005375_pt1 | contig 10694 bp, 15 predicted proteins | sample CryGeyCG2114_020_2_FD_183969 | JGI IMG/M metagenome (GOLD analysis project Ga0210019, IMG submission 183969) | Groundwater microbial communities from aquifer - Crystal Geyser CG11_big_fil_rev_8/21/14_0.20 (SPAdes) (version 2) | ecosystem: Environmental > Aquatic > Deep subsurface > Groundwater ...
CAATCAACATGGGGGAAAGACAAATTTCTCAAATTTCGGTGATTGGGTAGATATATATGCACCAGGTCAATGAATAGTCACCACAACGATCAAAGGTGATATTGAGAGCTTCGATGGTACCTCTGAAGCAACACCCATTGTTGCCAGTGCGATAGCATGGGCAAAACAACTCAACAAACCCATGCAAGCAACCATAAATATGAAAGACTCAACACCAACCCTCTCTTTAAGTGCTCTGTGTGATACACATGGTGCCCCCATCATCACGAACAAACCAAATCATCAAGCAAAACGACGATATTTCTCTTTCATCATTATTGTATGAACAATGTGACGAATCCTCCGACAATTCAGATATATCAAAAAACTAATGCTCATCGCCATCCTTGCATCCACCACCACTATCCTCTTTTCACCCATCTCATCGTCACCACAAACCCATGCACAAAATACCCAAAGCTCTTCTCTCATAGCGTCACCAGATACTTACACCGTCAACTGTAGTGGCAATGAGACCATTGATGTGCTCTCAAATGATACAATCCCCACCTGACAACAAATCACTCTTTCAATCCTCAGTAAACCAAACAATACTTGACGAAATTTCTCTGTAGTGAATAATAAAATTATCGTCTCAGGAGGAGAACAATGTTTCAATCCACAAAAACTCATCTATAAGATAGAAAATCAAAGTGGCGCTAGTGCAACAGGCGAAGTCATCCATATCGGTCTTTGCGATGCATGTAATACACAAACAACATGCAACAATGGAGCAAATGATTTTCCAACGTGCACCCAATGTCCATCAGATCAAATATTTTTCAATAATCAATGTGTCAATCAGCAATGTCCATCAGATCAGACACTTTTCAATAATCAATGTGTCAATCAACAAAAAATCATTTGTAATCAAGCTATCATGAAAGATAACAATAATCAGACCCTCACACGATGAACATCAGACGATCCCAACAAAGCGTGAACAGAGAATCCAACCTGTATACAAGTTTCTTGTGTAGCTACACGATGACAAACCTGTAACGATAATCAAGATGCCTGTCAAGGTGTGAGACAATGCGACGGAACCTGCGGAAATGATGTCTGTACAGAAACATACTGTGGTGATGGTATAGCTCAATTACCCAACACAAGCAAAACAGGTGGACCAGACAATGATGGCTATGAACAATGCGATGGAACAATCTATTGTAGCAATCAATGCACTTGTGATAGTGCACATAAGTCTTGTAGTGGACTGTGTGTCCCTCCTGAACAAATATGTCCCTGTCCAAGTAATCAAAAAATGTGTAATGGAAATTGTATCCCAACAGATCAAACCTGCACCCCTCCAGACTGTCAAAATGGTTACAAAAAATGTGATGGTGTCTGTGTGCCAGACAATCAAATATGTCCCTGTCCAAGTAATCAAAAAATGTGTAATGGAAATTGTATCCCAACAGATCAAACCTGCACCCCTCCAGACTGTCAAAATGGTTACAAAAAATGTGATGATGTCTGTGTGCCAGACAATCAAATATGTCCCTGTCCAAGTAATCAAAAAATGTGTAATGGAAATTGTATCCCAACAGATCAAACCTGCACCCCTCCAGACTGTCAAAATGGTTACAAAAAATGTGATGGTGTCTGTATACCAGAAAATGAATCATGTCATCCAAGCCCTCCACTTAATGTCTGTGGTGATGGAATCAAAGGACAATTTGAAACATGTGACTTGGGCTACAGCAACAACGATGGCATCAAAACACTTGCCATAAGCGATGGAAAATATTTTGCATACTCACTATATTCTGACAAAGTTACATCACCTAATCTTTTTGTCTGTGACCAATGCTCACTCAAAGCAATCACCTGCCAAACAAATCCACTCACATCATCATGTCAACTAAATCTCCCTGCCTGTTCTTACCAAGACGTCTCCCTTTCTCTCATGAAAGGAGAGGTCCCAGTCATCTTTTGGGATATAAATTTTGAGAATGTCAATTATCTCCTGACCTGAAGCTGTCAACCATGAGACGAAGGAAAAGTAATCAAAGATAGTCTGATAGTGTCTTTTGAGATTACCCACAATGAAAAAATATTTGCTAGTTTCCAAAGATCATGAGATACCAATGACCGAATTGATGACAAAGGACAAGTGAAACCCTTCTTCAAAACATTTGAAAAAACATTAGGCGCTTGATATACAACATCCCCAGGCAGATCATATTTAACACCACAAGAAACATACAGTTTATTTGACACATCGACTCCATTGGGCGAATTCCAATTGAGGATGGGAAATATCACATTCGACTATTGTCACATCAACAAAAAAGGAGAAATAGGCACTACTTCATCCATTACCAAAAATGCATGTCAAGGCAACTTCGTCCTCACCGACAAAAGTATTGTCCAACAATGACTCTTCACCTCATCCCTTTCCAACGGTCATGGAAGTCCTCAAATCAATCAATATGAAAGCCTGCGCGGAATACCTATTTACCAAGCCTACCCAAACCTCATAGAACACACACCCCGACAACTCAACAATCAACACGGCTCTAGGAATGAACTAGACCACCTGATCAAAACATTTGTCGATAAATATGCCAAATTGACCATTGCAAAAGCAAGAATCTGATGATACGATGTCAAAAAAGTTCCCAATCAAGCATTGTATGTCCTCGACAATCAAACCATCAAATTGACAGCAGACAACTTACCATCAACATCATTCACTCTACTCGTACTGTGACCTCAGGCAAAAGTCATTATTGATACAGATTTGACACAACACAATGCTCTCATTATCGTGCCACAAGGTGAGATCACCATCACAGCTCAATGTAACCAAAGACGTATATTCAATGGGACTCTCTATGCACCAAACTATGCTATCGCATCAAGCGATGGAACACAACTACAAAACAGCTATGATAAACTTTCAAAAGCAAAAGATCCACGATGTCAAGAATGATGAATAACAATCAATGGGAATATCATTGGAGACGATCTCTCATCTCTCATCACTTCTACGAGGTCAAGTCTCAATAGATGGTTTTCTACCACAACAGAAAAAATGATGGGAAGTATCACCCATGGATCAAATTTGAGTGTCATAAGTAATTCAGATATGCGGATTGATCCTCCCCCCTGAATTCATGAAATCAATCTCAATATCAATAGATAAAAAACCTTCACAGTACTCTACTTCTTAAGTAAACACTGAAAAACTAATAGAAATAATCTTCACGTAAAAGAAGTGTCATTCCGAACCTGCACTTTCTGCAGGTGAAGAATCCAGGATTCATACAAATAATTCATTTCATTCCATGCAGGCTAATAAATAACTCACGTATGATGATATTGAAACACATAATGTGTTTAATCAATGATCACTTAAATAATGAGTAAAAAAATACATAAAAAAAATCACTAATTTTCACTAGGATCTCATTTTTTATGTTTGCCCAAGAGGGGAGTCGAACCCCTATACCTTTCGGCACACGCCCCTCAAGCGTGCATGTCTACCAATTCCATCACCTGGGCACTAAACACAACAATACTTTCAATACAAGTATAACACAATACGTATACTTCCCGCCCCGCAAGAGAACACAAGGTTTTCTCGTAGGGACGCTTCAACCAAGCGTCCGCTTCAAGATACACTACCCAAAAACAATTTCTCTCAACAAACAAAACCACGCGACAACAACAAGCTATCTACAGATTCTCCCAGCAAATGCAAGAAAAACCATACAACACCACGCTATACAACAAACTCTCAAACCAAAAAGGAGGCTCTTCACCTCCTCTCTTCATATCTCTTCATTATAAGATTATTTTAGATACAACATTTAGAGTCTTGTACCTTTATCCTTGCACCTTTATTTTTACCTCTTCAACTCATAAATCCCTTTCTCCACTCTCACAAACAAATCCTTGTGTTTTTGGAGATTGAGGAGGACAGTATTAGGACTCACCATTTTTTCTCTCAACAATTCTCTACATATTTCTTTAACAGTCATTGATCTACCGGTCTTTTCGAAGATCCTTATGATGATATCTTTGACCACACCACCTTCATATCCCCATTCTTTCAAACCATAGATTCCAAGACCCATATTGACAAACAAATCATTGTTTTTGACCAATTCGTTGTGGACCGTGTTCAATTTCACTGCCTTTTTGGAAAACCATTCCATGACTTTTGCAGGAAGCTCTTGATAATGCATAGGTTTACCAATTTTTCTCAATGTATAGAGAATCTTCAGCTTAACTGTTTTGGGATTCACATCAGCAAAGGTGTCCAATCCAACCTTACCATCAAAGACTGCAATACCTCTCACGGTAGAGAAAAAATTGACATAAAATAAATCGTTTTCAAAATAATGGATATCTTCATATTCACGGATATATTTATCCTTGAGCATACCTATAAACTCATACAAGTCTTGGCTTTCAGCTCTCTTTTCAAAATAATCTTTGACGTACACGACCATAGCACTCAACAAATCTTCATACAGAGGGTCAAGATAGAAACTCTTATCAATCAACCTATTCCTCTTCAGATATGAAATATTGAAATCTGATACCAAGATGAGTTTGAGTTCTTGTGGAGAAAAGACAAATTTTTGAAGGTTCACCAATTTCGCAACCAAAAGTCACTCACGCAAGACACCACCATGTTGATCCAGGATTTTTGTAGCCTCCTCCAAAACATCTGTATACTTTGGATTACCAACTATCAATCTTCTAAATCTCATCAAAGCTTGTGTCTCTACCTGTCTCACTCTCTCTCTCGTCAAAGAAAATTTCTTACCTATTCTCTGCAATGGAACTTCCTTACCATTTTCCAATCCAAACTTTTGAAGCAAAACCAACTGCTCTTTGGGCTTACAATACTGTAAGACATCCTTGAGATTGGTAATCTCAAGATTGACCTTGATCTCACTATCATCCATTTTGGTGTTAAAATTCATTAAAATACCACATAAATTAAAAGGAAGGGACTGTACCACAAAACACAAAAAATACAACTCCAACAAGTAATAGAAAACAGCATCGCGATGTCAAGTACAATTATTATTTAGAGACATCATCAAACAACTTACATCCCATCATAGCAATAGTTGTCAAATTCAGCATCAAAAAAAGCAAAACACACATATGAGAGCCTATCACAGCAAGTTAACACAAGCCCTATCACAACAAAAACAAAAGTGGAACAAGAACAAAAGCCAAGGGACAAAGCCAAAAAGTCAAAGTTAAGACACAGAAATTATCACAAGCAAAAAAACAAAAAAAGAAACAAAAGTGTCTTTTTCAACACAATTACAATTGTCAAAATCACGAAAAAACACATAGAACACTCACCATACCCCTTTCAGCTCAATAAGCAAATATCTAAATTTTATAAATTTCAAACCTTTCCCATTTCACCTTTTTACCCCAACGCGTCAAGGTGAACCTTTAACCTTTATCATTTTTTTTCACCCCGACAAGTCGAGGCATCTTTTCATGTTCCATTTCCCACTTCTACCAAAACTCGTCGGTGCCTTTCTCCGACGAAGCAATCCACCCGTCATTGCGAAAAGGTTTACCCCGACTAGTCGGTGGTTTTCACGACGAAGCAATCCACTTCCCCACTCTCAATACGCAGATTGCCACACCCGCAAAAAATACGGGCTCGCAATGACAAAATAGAAAATTCGCTTTTCGGAAATCACTTTCCGTTTTAAACCTTTATCATATTCCCCCACCTCAACAAATCAGGGCATATTTCCATTTTTCAGTCTCTTAGTGCTTTCATATTTTAGTATCTTCACTCTATTTCTGTCTCTGTCTCTCTCCTCCCTCCTACACATTAAACTTAAAAAACATCACATCACCATCTTGCACGATATATTCTTTCCCTTCCAATCTTACTTTCCCTGCAGATTTTCCCTGTGACCATCATCAAACAGACAACAAAACATCGGCATTAATCACTTCTGCTTTAATAAATCACCTCTCAAAATCACTATGAATCACTCATGCCGCTTGCGGTGCAGTACTACCCTTTTTGACTGTCCAAGATTTTGTCTCTTTGGGACCAGTCGTAAAAAAATACATCAAACCAACAGTATCAAAGGCCAAAGCAATCAAATCATCAAGAGTCGGTATAGTATCCCCACCATCACCCAACAACATCTCCCTCTCTTCTCATGACATTTCCATCATTTCCGTTTCCAATTTCGCACATACCACACTCACAGGTCTTTGCAATAAATCAGCATATTCCTGCCTTATCTTCAACGAATTTCAAATCTCTTCTTCTCAAATATTCAAGACATACACAAACGGCTTGAAGGTCAAAAAATTAAATGATTTCAACAGTAAGTTCTCAACATCTGACAATAAATGTTTCATATCAAACATCAATTTTCATGCTTCCAAAAAAGATTGTACTTTCCCCAAGAGTGCAACTTCTTTCAAAACTTCTTCATCTCTTCCCTTCGCCTTTTTTTGCAAAGCAGGAAGTTTTTTATCAATCTGCTCCAAATCGCACAAAATCAACTCCGTATTGATAATTTCTACGTCTCTCATCACATCAACATTGCCTTCCACATGATTCACACCACTATGTTTGAAATGCCTCAAAACCTGCACGATAGCATCCACTTCACGCACATGAGACAAAAATGCATTTCCCATCCCCTCTCCTTTACTCGCACCCCTCATCAATCCTGCGATATCCACAAATTTAATCGTGGAATACACTGTTTTCACCGAAGATGAAAGTTTGGAAAGCTTATCAACTCTCTCATCCATCACATCCACAATACCAATATTGGGATCGATCGTACAGAAAGGGAAGTTCGAAGCATCAGCCGCATATGACTTGGTCAATGCATTGAACAAAGTCGACTTACCTATGTTGGGCAATCACACAATTCCTATTTTCATCAAAAGAACGAGAATAAATGAAACAAAATTATAGCTTAAAAAACAGACACGAAGAATGCACTTCCCAAAGCGACTATCAACCAATAGCCACCATTGATCAACAACAACAGTGCATTGTGATTTTTGGACCACACAAAAGCACTAATTTGTTGTGTCAAAAGGAAGCCAAACCATATCCAAAAACCAATTTGTAATGCTCCTGTCATACTATCACCAGCACTGAGAGAAACAAAAAGCGCTAGTACCATCATCATCATCAAACTATTAACAAAAGCTATCGCATACAACTTCCACATTCCCTTTTCTACCACATCTTTTTCGCTAACATCCATAGCCTTTTTCCACTCTTTGCCAAACAAAGGACCATACCACACAGCTCCAATCACCATAGTAAAAATACTAGCAAGTACTACCCCTACCCAAGAAATAGCCATGACATCCAACAAAAAAAATAAAAGCTAAGCACACTCACAGTCTACATAATCAACAAACATTGTCCAAACAAAAGACGCTAGAGAGTATGCTTTCGTTTTTCATTTTTTATTTTTTCATATTTTCACCCCGATTCATCGGGCTCATTTTTTCATATCCAACACCTAATAGCTAGTATCTAGCATCCAAAAACTCCCTCACCTCCCCTATTATTCTCGCATTCTCATGATACATCACCAAGTCAATTGCCTCGTCAATTATCACCCAAGCTACTGACACAATTTCTTCATATGCTACATCCACATCTTCATCACAATCATCCAAGTCAAAGAGAGTTTGATCTTCCTGATCAATGATTGCCAAAAAATACACAACAGTTTTATCCACTTCTTTATTTTCTCAAAGAGCAATAAAACGATACTGTTCCACAAAACTTATTCCAGGGATCACACATTCAACTTTCACTCCCGTTTCTTCAAAAACTTCTCTCAAAGCTGTTTGTTCATGGCTCTCATCTCATTGAGGATGTCATTTGGGTAATCACCAATGTCAGCCATTTTTATGTTGGACCAACAACAGCTCAAATTTTTTTCAATATTTTCCATCCTCCAATGTCAAATCATCAACACTTCACGCCACTTTTCTCACCACGACCACACCATACGAACAATCTTTTCTCATCAATGAAATAAATATACTAAATATCACTTCCCACATTTCCACATCACATTTACAATATTGTTTTAATCTCCTCTATAATAGGATGTAAACAAAGTCAGTGATGGATATCCTCCACAGAAAAAAGTTGAGCTGACAATGCCCCATATCAACCTTTCAATAAAATACTTTTAGCTACATATACTTCCAATCCATTAATAAAAGCACATAGTAATTTCTAGTATTTTAGTTTATGAGTTTTCCCACCCCAATACATCAGACTCTAATTTTCATGTTTTAGTTTTTTAGTGTTTTCATGTTTAATTTTTAATATCTAGCATCTAGTATCTAGTGACTAACATCTAATCAACCCACCCTTTCTCCTCCAAAAATCCTTTCACTTTTTCATAAATGAGCTTATGTCATAATTGATTGGGATGTAAACCATCTTTCAAATATGACTCATCCATCACATCATTCAAAGGCAAATAGTCTATACTACGATCCAAGGCTATTTTTGCCAAAAGCTTATCATACAATTCTATATCATTATTATCATACACCAAAGTATCTCCACAAGGCAAAACACCTCAAGCAACTCTCGTCAATCACAGCAACAACAAGGGTGTTTCAAATCAAGTCACATCATCAACAATCAAATTGATTGCAGTGGAAAAATTTTCCTCTCCCACAAATCTCTCATCACCTCCTTCAAAACGCATTGCATCATTAATACCAACTGCAATAATAACAATCGCATCACCATCCACCCTCGCAGACATTTCAGGTGCGATTCTCACCGCAACATCTTGACTTGTATCACCAGGGATTCACAAATTATAGACATCCCAACCACTTTCATTTTCTCACAAATCTCTTTTCAATCTTTCCACCCATCACCCACCTTCACTATCATCATAACCATACACGATACTATCACCAAACACCAAAATCCTTCCCATAATAATTTCATATCTCAACTAAAAAAATCTCTCACATCAAGCGACGTCTCTGTTTCTTATTCTTATTCTTACTTCTGTTCCTGTTTCTTATTCTCTTCCCCTTTCATCTGACTTCAATGTCGCACTTTCATCCTCTATCCCCAACAGTTTTTCCAAAACCTTTTTATCAGACCATTCCCTTTTGCCATATTTAGTGAGCATGACTTGTTCGTGGCCCTTGCCAGCCAAAAATACTATATCTCAGGGCTGAGCAATTTCTACCAAAAACTTCACAGCAAAAAATCTCTCAGGGATAATAAACAATCACATCCCCTCACGTCTTTCCATATCTTTCATCACATCTGCTATGATACCAATCCTACCTTCTTGACCAGGATCTTCATCGGCCAACACCACGACATCTGCATAATTGTCCAACAACTTCCCCATTGCAGGTCTCTTGGCTACATCTCTTCATTCACCCATCGATCACGACAAAGCCAATAACCTTCCATCTCACTTGATACTAGACAAATAATTCAATGTCTGATACAGGGCATCTTCTGTATGAGCATAATCAACATAATATTTGACTCATCCATAATCAAATCTATCCATCCTACCCAAAATACCTCCGATCTCCTTGATGCTCGACATTGCCTCTTTGATATCAACACCCATCAAAGTAGTAGCAGAAACAGCAGCCAAGATATTCGATATATTGAAACGTCATACCAGGGGCGTTTCCAATGCAAAATCATGTCACAAATAACTCACCGTCGCACTCGTACCATCTTCTATCTCAGTGATATCACGGGCCGTCATGGTAGCGTTACTTGCTACTCCAAAAGTTAATTTGTTGTCTATACTCATCTCCTCAGACCACCTCCTCCCCAAGGCATCATCTTTGGGGAAAACACCATAAGAGGCACCTTTACCGTTGCTCAATACCATTTTGTAAAGCTTTTTCTTACTGTTGGCATATGCTTCAAAACCTCCATGATAATCCAAATGATCATGCGTGATATTGGTCAATATCGCCATGTCAAATGCAATACCCTGAAATCTGAATTGATCAAGACCTATAGAAGTCACTTCAATCACTGCGACCAAGCATCAATATTCCCTCGAACGAATCAACAAATGTTGCAATTTGAATGCATCCAAAGATGACATCTTGGTATAATTAAACTCTGCCTTTTCACCAAACTTGATATGAGTACTACTCACAGAAAAACAAGGTGCCACATGCTTGTTGATCAAATGATGAAGGATATTGACTGTCGTCGTTTTACCATTTGTCCCCGTCACCCCGATCACAAACATCCCCTGAGAAGGCCTTCCATAATACACATTTGCAATCGAAGAATATAGCCTTTTTGCCATTTTGTACAATGAAGTTCTTTTCAAATTATTGTACAATTTTTCATACATCACTATATGTTTGATGAATTTTTTCATAACACTTTCAAAAAAACAAAACTGACCTAGGCTATGTCTTTCAATCTATACTTCTGTCCACCAGATGCAATCATTTTTCAGACTTACTCACTACTCTCCAAAATAGAAAATCTAAACAAAAACATCATTCCCATTCTTCATTCTGTTTTTCGCCTGCCCCGTGTTCCAACCCGCTACTTTCCACGGGGTTTCTCTCTCTCTTTTCCTTTATCCTTCCCCCCTCTACATCTGCTTCAACACCCATCCTCCAACAAT
>Ga0210019_1005378_pt1 | contig 10692 bp, 9 predicted proteins | sample CryGeyCG2114_020_2_FD_183969 | JGI IMG/M metagenome (GOLD analysis project Ga0210019, IMG submission 183969) | Groundwater microbial communities from aquifer - Crystal Geyser CG11_big_fil_rev_8/21/14_0.20 (SPAdes) (version 2) | ecosystem: Environmental > Aquatic > Deep subsurface > Groundwater ...
AATGATTAACTGCAGATTCATTGGGATTGCATTCCAGTTTCCTGCATTTGTAAATGCTGAATGTGTTGCAGTATTCATCCTCTTCACACTCAGAGTCTTCTTTGCACTCAATCATGGATAATGGAAGAACTGTAAAACTTTTCACAGTCTTGCCGCATATCTCAAAAACCTCTTCTGGTTTATTGACATAAGACATCTTAAAACACGGAACATAGTAAAAAGTATAGCCCTTTACAGGAGCCTTAACAAGGTTTGTAAAATTAAAACTTCGAACCTCGCCTGGAGGTATAATAATATTTTCACTAACATCAAATCCAAGAACAATGCCATAATCCTTATCTTTTATATAAACATCGCCAACATTGATGCTCTTGTTTATATTATTAAACACATTAACAGTAAAAAATATTTCTGTCCCTTCAATACAATTCTTTTCTTTGCATTCATAACTTGCATCTATTGCTGCTCTCACAAAGACTATATTAATTAAAAATATTAATACAATAATCTGCAATATTTTTGTCTTCATCATTTTATATCACCATATATATGATGCGGGGGATGGGATTTGAACCCATGGACTCACTAAGAGACAGGATTTCTGCCTTATAATCATAACTTTAGTCTTAAGTCCTGCGCATTTGACCATACTTTGCTACCCCCGCAGGATAGATAGAACAAAAAAATAGAATATATTTAAAGGTTTCTAAAGCTTTTTGGATGCACACCTTGTGCAGAGAAATGAACCATCAATTTCTCTTAGGTTTGTGGACGGAAAACCGCAAGCCTCACACATGCCCTCAGATATTGGTCCGCCAAAGATGGGTTTTCTTGCTTCTTCCCTCAGCTCAAACTTCTCAACCATCAGCTCAAACAGTTCTGGCTGTATTTTGAGCACGTCTTTTAATGTGAGCAAGCCAATCATCTCTTTTTTGTCCATAACCGGCAGGTGTCTTACATCATAATCCTTCATCTTTTTGAGGGCGTCATAAATATCCTTTTCAGGGCTTATTGTTATTACTTCTTTTATCATCACTTCCTTTGCTTTCAGCTCTTTTGGGTTTAGTCCTTTTGCAATAACCCTTCTTACAATATCCCTATCAGATAATATACCAAGAAGTTTAGTTCCATCTGTTATAACAAGGCTTCCAACGTGATTCTTTAACATGTTCATGGCACATTCTTCAATAGTTGTTTCTGGCAAAACAGAAACAGGCCTTTTTGTCATGGCATCGCATATCTTATATCCAGTCTTGTACTTTACACTCATTTTAACCCCTAATAATAATAAAATATCTTTCTGGTTAATAAATTTACGTAAAATAGAAAATATATAACCAAAGATATAATTTAAAAATCAGTAATTAACCAATATTTCCACATCCTTGCCAAATATCTTCTTCATGTCTTCGAATATTGGCTCTTTTATAAAGACTTTTGATAGAATTTCTATTTCTGAGACCTCTTTCTCAAGCTCCTCAAAAGAACTCTTTGTGATTTTTCCGAGTCCGCCATTAGGCAGTATTTCTGCCTTGGTAATTCTTTTTTCCTCCTGGTCAATGTCATGTATAATGTAAGCGTTTTTTCCAAATAAAAGAACTTCTCCATACTTGTCCCCATATTTTACTCTTATCTTTGTCCTTTCTATTTCCATGCCTCTTTTCCTTTGTATATGCTCTACCATAAACCTAACAAATTCCTGAGAGCTTTTTTTAACCTTCTCAACCTCTGTTTTTGTTAGTTTTTTTTCATCATAATCCTTCTTTGCTTTTATTATAGCATGCAGTATCCTTAGGAATTTTGCGGGTATTTTTCCCTGGCTTATTATCTCTTTCTCAAATATATTAACTATTTCTGCGTCACTAGCCCTTTCTATTCCCTCAAGCCTTAGAACATCCCTGATTACTGTAACAACCATATCATAAACATGAAGCATTGACTCTTTTTCCTTTATTTTTTCTATCTGGCTGAATAATTTTTTTATTCTTTTCAAATATTTCTCTGCATTCTCAAGCAAGACATCAACCTCTTTGCCACTAAGTTCTTTAGTTGTTCCATGCTCAAGATCTTTTCTAACCTCTATATTATTTTCGAGTATTTTTATATATTCCTCTTCTAGCATTTTCTCTTTTTTTACAAACAACTGTCTCATTAATTCAGGTGTTTCTTTTGGTGTTGGAGGTGGAACACCATAAAGCATCAAAGCAGCTTGGCTTGGAGTTAATATAGCCCAGAATGTGTCTTCCATTCCTATATCCCTTATCTTAAGTTTAACATGCTTCAGCATCTGCTCCCCGCTGCTCATATACATATCAATTGCCTCTGCAGATGGCTTTATCTTGCCCATCTTCAACAGTTGTTTCCATGGCATAAATATGCCCCTGTCATAAAATGGAACTCCATCCCTTAGGAAAGTGAATATTATTGGATTGGCCTCTTTTATGTTATCCCAGAAGTCTGTAAGTATATACACCTGGATATTCAGCTTGTTTTTAATTCCTGTAATTTCACCAGCTTCCATCCCCATTGTTATGATTATTGCCCTTAACTTGTCTTTTAACTCAGCTCTTGTCATCTTTTTGACATCAGTGTCATCAACTACAATAAAGACATCAATATCTGATTCAGATGTTGCCTTTCCCTGAATAAGGGATCCTGCTAAAACATAGCTTACAATATATTTCTCAAACTTTTTAAGAACCATTGATTTATGGACCTCAGCTATCTTTACTGCAGAAAGCATTCCTGTATCATAAACCGGAGCAGACAGTGCTATCATCTCAAGTATCTCATATTTTCCATCATAGCAGCTCTGCCATAGTTCAGAAAGAATAATTGTTTGTGGTGCAAGGTTTTTATCAACCTCTTTTGCCATTTTTTCTATAATAGATGACAGTTTTGTCTTAAGCTCATCCTTTGACATGCGTTTGCTGTCAGAATCATCAACCATAACAAGAATATTTATCTGCTCACTGGGTTTTTCATCCTTTTCTGGTTTTTTTGGCGGCAGGAGCGCAATACCAATTATGTAATTTTCAAACTTTTTCAGGACTATTTTTTGGAATTTATCAAGCTTTGATTTGATTGCTCTTAATTTCTTTTGGGCCTCTTTTGGGAGCTTTGACTCAATTTCCTTGAACTGGTCGTTTTCCTTTGATTTCATATCTTTATCATTATTTTTCTTGTTTTGTTTTTTGGCCATAATCACCCACCTAATTGTTTAATCATAAGATTAACTAAAATAGGATTATTATTAAGCATATATAAATCTTTTTAAAAACTCAGGAGATTTTCCGGAGCAAAGGATAATCTAGGCTGAGAATATTTAAATTGTTACTTAGTTATAATCATAAAAATCCACAGAAAACTCCTACCAGCATCTAAAGATGCTGGTTTGACGGAGTTTTCTTTTGACAGTGGATTTTTAGGATGCCAGAAATGCTCATCCGCATACTAAAGTATGCGGTTTTCGCAAGCATTTCTGTGCATAATAAAATTAAAATTTATTTAAATCAATTTGAGAATAGGAATCTACAATTAAATCTGCTTTAATTAATTTATCCTTACTATATGTTGTAGTTAAAGCTATACATCTCATTCCAGCTCTTTTTGCAGCTTCAATTCCATTAGGGGAATCTTCTATAACCAAACAATCTTCTGGTTTGGAATTTAATTTGTTTGCAGCATATAAAAATATGTCTGGGTTAGGTTTTGAAACAGATCTAATCTCGCCTATAGAAAAAACCTGATTGTTGAACAATTGTAGTAACTTTAGTCTTTTATCTACAATTCTTAAAAGCTCTTTATCCATCGAAGTTGCAATGCATGTTTTGTATCTCTTTTTTATTTTTTGATGAAAATCTTTAAAACCAACAACAAATTTTAATTGGCTTTTAAAAAGTTTTTTTATTATAATTTTGCGTTCTTTTGCTAATTTTTTAGGATTACCTCTAAAACCATACTCTTTCTGCATTATTTTAATTCCATCAACTAAAGATTTACCGCTTATTAAATGCTTAATCTTTTTTCTATCATAAGTAAGGCCTCTTCTTCCAATAAATTCTTTTTGGCTCTTATCCCACATAGGCTCAGTATCTATAACCACTCCTTCAGCGTCAAAAATTATTGTATTAATCATTTTTACAGATAAATGTTAAATTTTATTGTTGCAGTAAAGATAAAAGTATTTTCTTGAATTTTTCTTTATTTATAGTTTGTATGTTAGTATTATTATTGATAAACTCATTTACTTTAATTATATTCGTGATGAGGTTTTTATCAGTATTTATTTCAAGTGATGGAATGAATAAGGAACATCTTTTGTTAAAAAGTTTAATTAAGTGAAAATAATTAAAATCAATAAAGTACCTTAAAGTTTTTTTTGCATTCGATATTTTCTCAGTTTGTTTATATCTAACTTTAGCTGATTTATAATTACAAGTGATATGAACAAACAAGTTTGGGAAAATAATATTATTATTATCCATTAAGAAAAATAGTTTTTTTAAATATTCTCTTCTTATATCAACTATTTTTATTTTGTATAAGGCCCAGACATGTGCTGTTAAAGAAATAAAACTACGATCTAAGAGATTTATTTTATTATTGTTAATAAAATTCTTTCTTAAAACATCAATCTCAAGATATTTATTCTGAATACTCAGATACCCTCCCTTACACTTATTTATCTTGCTTTCCCTAAAAAAATTAGAATATTCACTTATTTTATGGTAATCATAATGCTTAATTAAACTATCGATTAATGTGGTTTTTCCAGTATAAACATTTCCATCAAAAGCAATAATCATTTTGCTAAAACACACCTTTTACAAATTTTTGGTGCTTCTAATTGGGGATTATTTATTCTTTCTCTTAATTCTATATACTTAGGTGAGATCCATATACTCCCTATAGATTCTTTTGTTATGTCCCCAATAATATATTGTCTCCTCCAATCATTGCAACACAAAATTACTTTACCATCAAATGTGATATGCATTCTTTCAAGAGATCTTTTTTGTTCACACCCGCGGGTATTTTGGTGATAGATATTATTTGAATAATTATGTACATTAGAACATCTGTCCATAAAACCCCATAAACAGAATATTAATTTATTTTGTTTACAATAATCTTCAGCAAGTTTTATATCTTCTTTTGTAACCTCCTGAAAATTAATTATAACCAACTTTATTTCTTTTATATTTTTTCTAAGTCTCTTATTCTTAACAAGATTATTCAAATTTGTCTTAACAATAGACCAATCTAATCCTGGCATCATTATAATGTGTGTTTTTTTTGTAAAGCCAAACACACTACATCTAAAATCATCTATTTTCACATTAGCTTTTTCTAATTCTTTCATTTTTATTAAGCTTAGTAAAGACATGTTAGTGGATATTTCTATTTTAGCATTTCTGCATTTTTTCATTATTAATTTTAATCTCTCTATAAATTTTGGATCTAGGAATGGTTCACTATTTAAGTAGGGAATGACCCCTATCTTTTTATTTCCTACATAGTCCAGAATCTTTTCAAACAATTTGTCATTCATAATCCCCTGAGGAAGTTTCTTAGAAACTGTTCTATGAGGGCATATTATACATTGCCCATTACAGAAAGAACATGTTTGAATTTCAATATACTTAGGAAATTTTTCAAACTTCATAAATAATCACTCCCCTTATATAATTCTAATATGGACCTATGGCAACCCTCCTCTTTACCTTTTTTTATCAACATTTCCCATTGATTTTTAAGGACCAATAAAATTTCTTTGAAATTTTTTATAAATTCCCTGTGTTGTTTAGGATCACAAATATCTTCACTAGTACACCCCCCCTCAACAAGAGATATTGCTTCTTTAAGATATGAATAAATAATTTTATTAGCTTCATTTGAATAACTCTTAAAATTATCAAAATATGCTTTGAGTTTTTTAAATGCAGCAGGATTATTTCTTTTTATTAAATATTTTAATAAATTTCCACTAATACAATAATACTCAAACATATAATAATCTTCTTTCGAGTTAGAGCTATATTCCTTCTCTGTAGATGATAAAAACATATTTTTTAAACCTTTAAATAAAATTCCGACTTTTTTATCCTTGAAATTATATTTATAAGCTAATTCTTCATAACTAACGTTGGGCCTTATGAGATTATCACCTAATAATTTTTTATGAAAGAGGGTATTTGGGATCACTCTTAAGGGAGCTAATAATAAGCTTAGTCTAAATAATTTATTTATTTTATATAAAAATTCTATATTCTCTTTGATATCATCTAGAGAAGAGAAGGGTTCAAAAACCACATAACCAATATGCTTATTTATAGAATATTTTTCTAGGAGTTTAGAAATCCTTGATATTTCATCTAATTTTATATTTTTATTAAATTTTTTTTGGACATTCTTAGAAATGTTTTCTATTCCTAAAAAAACCCTTACTAAGCCACTTTCAGCTAATCTTTTTATTATTTTTTCATCTGGAAAAGGATTACATCTCAGATAAATGTAAAAATTTATATTAAGATTTCTTCTTCTTATTTCATCACTAAATTCCAATATTCTCTTATCATCCTGTTTATTTCTCCAAAAACAAGAATCATTAAAAATGAATAATGTTTTATTGAGATTCTTATTTAATTTAGAAATTTCGTCTACTACTAATTTAGGATCTCTTACCATTTTTTTACTATTGCAAAGATTGTAGTAAAGAGGTATATGGCAATAACTACAATTAAAACAACAGCCTCTTCGACTTTCCAAATTTATGTAATTTATCTTCTCTCCTTTTTCAATATCTCTCTCTGGGAAAGGAAGTTCATTTAATGATTTTTTCAATATTCTTTGGGAGAAAGAGTATACTTTTTTAGTTTTAGGATTCCTCCAAATTCCTCCTTTGCAGTGGAAATCCCAATTATTATAATCTGAGGACATTGAGTTTACCAAGTCTAATCCTGTTTCTTCAGGGTATCCCATTATAGTTCCATCTAACCATGTATTCTTACTCATTATATCCTCTGAATTTAGACTAGGGAAAGGTCCACAAAGGAAGATTCTTTTAAAAATACCTTTTTGTTTAGCTTCTTTAAGTAAATGTAGGAAATCTTTTATATCTTGGAAAGTTGGTTTTGCAATGGCTATCTTATAGATGTTAATATCTTCATACAATACCTTAATATTTTTAAGTTCATTCTTCTTAAGAAAAGATAATTTAACTTCATAACCATTTTGCTTTAGATAGGCTGCTAATGAGCCCATTGTTACAGATGCACCTGATTGGGAATATACACTTCTACAAAATAGAAGTTTTACTCTTTTTTTCATAATTCCTCCAACATAGGTGTTTTTTTCTTCTCTATTCCTCTGCCTGTAAGCTTTGATAAAATAACATCAACAATTGTTTTATAAGCAGAGGCTCCATGTAAAAAATACGTGAATGGACTCCCTATAAGGTTCATTAAAAAAACCCATATACTTTTATCTAATTTTCTTGATTGGGTTATATACCATGACATATAATTAGGCACACATAAGAAGGATAAGATGGTAATCATAAAAAACAATAGTTTATGTAAAGAAAAATGTGTTATTAATATAATAAACAGTAATGTAAGAAATGTTGGTCCAAAAACCCAATATATTGCATGAGAAAAAAGCTTTATTGATTGAATAGATAATCTAAATAATTTTGCTTTTTCTTTAATTCCCCTTTTGTTTATAATCTTTCTCAGATATTTAAATGAATCAAAAGGTCCGAAAAACCAATTCGATTTTTGAATAAATAATCCCTTTATCCCATCAGGAGAATCTGCTTCTTCAAAGTAGGGGATTGGCACTATCTTTTTTCTAAGATAACTTAATTCTAACCCAACTATTGCATCTTCGTTATGAGTATCTTCACTAAAACCCCCTAATTCTTTAAATATGTTTTTTGTAAAGAAGAATCCATGCCCAATACAATAATTCAAGGGATATAAAATATCTTTAATAATATTATTTGAATCTTCACTTTTAAATAAGAATTGAAGTAGTGCATGGTATATTTCAAAACCAAGACTCCACCTTGTTTGCCATGAGGCAGCTGATAGAGGGATTATCCCTTTTTTTGAAATTTTTATATTTTTAAAATAAGAACCATATTGTTGGAACACTTCATAATTTTTATTTTTTTCAGAACAAACCCAATCAAATGTTTTTTTATGGGGTTTTGAATCAGCATTATAAATAACAAAAAGAGCGTCTTTACTCACATTTTCTTTCTTGAGTATTTCTTTTATTGCAAAATTCAACTGATGAGCCATTTTTCCATCTTTATGTGGATAATGAAAGTGAACTATTTTCTTATGTTTTTTTGTTAGTTGTTTAACTATATCAATAGTGTTTTTTCCTTTAGGATTAATTAAATATTCCTTTTCTGTAGAAACAATGTTAATGGACATATTACTATAATTATTAAAAACTTTCAGAAGATATCTTACTGTAGAAGTTATTCTTTTAACTTCACTTAGTACAGGAATGATTATGTATATTTGCCTGTTGTGATTAACATTGATTATATCTTTACTCTTTTTAATCCAGTGATAACTAAAGACGATTCTTAGAATCCAAGAAAAAGATATTAAAATAAAAATAATACAAATTAGATAAAAAAAAGAGTCTACTAACATTAAATTACCTCCACCTTTTTTATTATATAATCAACAGCCATATTTATTACCTCATGGGGAGTTTTATTAGAAGTGTTGATCTTTAAGTAGTTGGATTCTTTTTCCATTAAAAATTCAAGCCATTTATCATAGTTTTTTATAATCTGGGGTTGAAAAATGATTTCCCTATCATCTCTATCAATTATATCACGTTGTTTTAAACGATTCTTTTTTGAATTTAAGTCAGTTTCTAAATAAATGTTTATATCAAATTTTATTAGTTTATCTAAAACCTGTTCATACAAATTATACATACACTTTGAATTATGGGCCATATGATATGCAACACTTCTTTGAATATAGGAATCCTGTATTAGAAAACTAATATCTGATTTAGAATCAAAATCATCTTCATAATATATTTGATCTATTAAAGCGGAAAGTATGAATAATCCACCTATTTTTTCTAGCTCTGCTGAATCTAGTTGAGAATCTGAGGGGTAAATAAGCATTTTATTTGCCATCTCAATAGCAGAATCCATAAAATTATTTTTTACAAGAGCATTTTTGTTTGTTTTTACAGAATAATCCTTTTTCTTAAATAAATCCTGAATACCTTGTACTAGCGTAGTTTTACCAACCAGGTTTGTACCTTCTATTAATATTTTATATAACCCTTGTTTTTTGTTCATTTTTATGATTTGGCTATATTTTTCTATTATAAATCATCTCAATACTTAAACTTCAGGCAATTAGTGATTCTATAATTTATATTTATACTTTTTTATGTATTTATTACTTTATAGTAATAAACTAATATATAAATCTTTTGATTTAGGTTAATCTAATTCTTTTTCTTCCAAAGAAAAAATTATTCCATTATGCCATGCTCTAAGTCATCTTCTACTCCTAGAAATTTAATAGCAGGAAACCCTTTTTTATAATCTTCCCACACCTTTCTCTTTATAACAGAAGGAAAAACCTTGATGTTATTAAGCTCTTTTTTTGAAAAGAATTTTAATTTCTTAATATAGTGCTCATCTTCCCCTTTCCCAACAATGCCTTTAATAGACTTCTTGCCTTTATGCTTTGAGGAAGTTACATATATATCAATATTATTTTCTTTCTGTTTATGAAAAATGAACTGCCTTATGTAGACAATCTTGTCTAAATTCACTTTGAGGTTTGTTTCTTCTTTTACCTCTCTTTCCCCGCATTCAAAGATAGATTCAGTTCCTTTTAATCCACCGCCTGGCGGCACCCACCAGGTAAACCCTGTTATAGGATCAACATGCTTAACTAATAATATCTTATTATTTTCAAAGATTAAAACACCAACCCTTATCCTGTTTTCCAGTTTAACCACCCTTACCTTTTAATATTATAGTATGCTTATCCAAATAACTAAGCTAAAATAAAGGTATTATAAAAAGTTATTGAAATCCGGAATGGTAAATTTAATTAGAAAGTTTTATTAATAAAATTGATTGTTATAATCTTACCATTAAAAATGAAATACAAACTTATATGCTTTGACCTTGACGGCGTAATCTTTAAAGAGCCTAATTTCTGGATAGAGTTACATAAAAAATTTGGAACATTTGAGAAAGGAAAAAAATTGACAGAAGAGCACCTTCATAATGACTATGGAAAGCTTGTTGAAGAGGTTGTTGTAAAGCTTTGGAAAGGCAGGGATGCAGGGCCTTACTATGAGCTTGTTGATTCAGTTGAATACAATAAAGGCGTTAAAGAGGTCTTTGAATATGTAAAAAAGAAGGGCCTTATAACAGCAATAATAAGCTCATCAAGCATTGATGCTGCAAAACGAGTTAAGAGAGATTTTCAGGTTAATTATATATTTGCAAACAAGCTTGTAATAAAAAATAGAAAGGTTACTGGTGAATTTTTCTGGCCAATCGGAGCAGGAAAGGAAAACAAGGCGAGGATAATAAGGGAGCTTTGCAATAAGATTGGAATAAAAACAGATGAATGCATTTACATAGGTGATAATAATGTTGATATTGAGGCTTTCAAAGAA
>Ga0210019_1005382_pt1 | contig 10685 bp, 7 predicted proteins | sample CryGeyCG2114_020_2_FD_183969 | JGI IMG/M metagenome (GOLD analysis project Ga0210019, IMG submission 183969) | Groundwater microbial communities from aquifer - Crystal Geyser CG11_big_fil_rev_8/21/14_0.20 (SPAdes) (version 2) | ecosystem: Environmental > Aquatic > Deep subsurface > Groundwater ...
AAACACAAACACTTCCATCTTCCACAACATAACTACTTTTTTCAAAAACTTATTTCATAACGATGATACAGGTGTCTCACAATCACAGGCCCAGGAGTCTGCAACGGTAGAATCAATTCTTGTAGAAGAACAACCTGAACAGCCGAAAGTAGAGGATCCCGTGTATGATGCTGTATTTTTGCCTGCCGTGATACCTGTCGATGTTTCCCTGCAGGATGATGTTGTCACCGCACCTGTTGTTGTGAAAAATACAGGTAATACTACGTGGAAACAAAATGAAATTTCACTCAATGTTGTCGGGGGTATTGAAAAAAATAGTGCGTGGTATACCGACACCTGGAAGACATCACTTCGCCCTGCAGTAATAAACAAATCTGTTGAACCTGGTGATACTGTGACTGTGAATGTTCTGGTTTCAAGACCGACAGACTTCTCATCTGTATTCAAATTACAACTTGTCAGACAGCAAGGGACAAGATTTTTACAGCTAGGCTCTGGTTTCGCAACAGTTTCGTTCACATCTACAGAGGAGGAAAAAGAAATTGTGGAGGACGTAAGGGAAGAACAAGCAATTGAAGAAGGTCCAACCATTATTGAAAAAATAAAAGATGTGAGCAAAGTGCTCGGTGATAAAATTATTGATACAACCAAAAAAGTCATTGATACGGTCGTACCATTCTTTTATTCAGGAGGTGGATCATCCTCGAACAATAGTGTAGAAGAATCCAGTTCACCAGAGTCTTCTGTAGACAATGAAGAAACGTTGCTCCCCGAAATAACTCTCGATGAATCATTTGGCCAGACGTTTTCAATCGCTACCACAACAGTGACACTGTTTGGAATAAAAAATAATGTGACGACAGACGTCTTTTCCTCTGTGACAAGCACAACATTTTCATTTACCACTACGACATGGGAAGCATTTGTCTCGCTTGTTGAAGGGGAAAATGATATTACACTGACACCAGTCGATGCGAGTGGTGTGGAAGGTGATCCTATTACTCTTTCTATTCTGCGTGACACCTTGGCTCCTACGATTTCGTCTTTTTCGGTTTTACAAGATAGTACAACTTCGACAATCATACATGTAGAGTGGGCTGTTGAAGAAGTGAGTAGTACGATTCATTATGCATTGCAAGTACATGAAGATGATTCTGGATGGATTGATCTTGTAACGACTACAGAAGAAACAGTATATACATTTTTTGGGGAGCAACCGCATGTGTATACATTTCGTGTTCGAGCCTCTGACGTTCTCGGAAATACGAGCGAGTGGATTGAAAGTGGTGAGAGTATTTCACTCGATTGGCCAAAGACAGTAGTGATAAACGAAATCGCATGGGGTGGAACATCTAGCGCACCGACGCAAACGCGGGATTGTCCAAAACAAGAATGGATGGAATTGAAAAATACCACTGACAGTGTGATCGATCTTTCTGGATGGCATCTTGCATTTACGTCGCCAAGTGGTGTCACGAGTTCGCTCGCGTTGTCTGGTACTATTGATGCTGGCGAGTATTATTTGTTGGCAAGAAGAGAGAACGGACAAGATGCCTTGGTGGGACTTAGTATTGATATGGTATATGAACATATTGATCTTGATAATGAAGGGATGAATCTTGTGTTGTCTGATGCCGAAGGAAATACTATTGATGAAATTTCTTATATTGATGTGTGGCCGGCCGGTGGACCAGGGCGTTCTATGGAGCGTATTGGTTCAGGGAATCAATGGAAGACTACGGAACATATGACTGCACGAGGACAGGCAAATGGCTGTACGAATGTATTGTACGGAAGTCCACTCCAACCAAATGATCGATTGTGGTTGTTGCAACATCCATTTGAAAATTATCCCGGTTTGATTGACGAGAATGGTGTACTTACTCTTTCCGTAGATCATAGCCCGTATGTATTGAGTGGCGAGGTCATTATTCCTGAAGGAAAAACAATGGTCGTTGATCCAGGTGTGTCAATCATTGGTACTTCGGCAAAAGCAACATTGATTGTAGCAGGGACATTGATTGCAAATGGGACAGAAGAATTGCCAGTCCGACTCACTTCGTCTGGTATCGCATCCGATGCTACATGGCAAAATCAATTTTTTGGAGGAGGGAATCCTTCACCAGGAGATTGGTCACATATAGATGTCGCCGGTGGGGGAACACTTGAATTGCATTATACAGAGGTTTCGTATGGTGGAGATCCGTTTGTGAAGAGCAATGGATTTGTCTACGGTACCGCCCAATCACAAGTGATACGCACGAGTGGACATGTCACACTTGATCATGTACACCTTTTGAATTCGTATATTCATACAAATCAAAATTACACGCAGTATAATGCTGCAGTATGGATGAATGGTGGCAGTGTGGTCATTACGAATTCTGAATTTGACACAGGTGGCATTGCGATCAAAAATACACCGCATTCGAGTGGTTCTGTAACTATTGCTGATACAACATTCACCAATTTCACCTATCCCAATGGACTGATTATTCTTGATGGTATTTTCCCGCAGTTGTCGGGCAATAATATTTTTTCAGGCAATGTAAATAATAGAATCGTTGTTCCTTCATATGAATTTTCTGAAGACACAACTATTTCTTCTGGAGCATACGTCGCATTTGGATCTGTTACCATTCCCGAAAGTGTAACTCTCACCGTAGAAGAAGGTGGAGGCATTGGCATCGGGAATAAAAATGCGTTTCATATTTATGGAACACTAAAAACACTAGGGACGGACGTGTCTCCCGTTTTTATAAATGGTTGGAGTGGTGGATGGGGTAGAATGATCTTTTATCCTGGTTCTCATGGGGAACTTTCGTATACACATATCTCAGGGGGTGGTGAGACCTACAATAGAGAGCGAGTGATGTTGGATTTGTCTTCAGCCGACGTGTCATTTAATCACACGGATATTGCCGGGGGAAAGTGGCCTGGTATTTTACTTCGTATCAGAAATAGTAATACTACATTTACTGGTGACAACATCCATTTTTATACAGAGTGGCAAAAAACATTTCCAAGCTGGATTATGACAGCCATAGATATTCAGGGTGGTACGACACTGATGGATTCGGTCTTTATTCGAGATACAAAATACGGAATCCGAGGTGATGCAAATACAGTGATCACAGCAAAAAATATGGATAGTACCAACTTCGAACACATTGCGTATTCAAAGTGGTGGCCGGGGAGTGTGTTGGAGTTTGTGGAAGAGACTCCTCCTGCCGAAGCTTCATCTACTCCACCAATTTCAACTCAGTAAAGTTCTGGACAATAATATCCGCTTTTTCTAGTTCATCTTCTGAGTGAGTCGTCGTAATACCGACAACTGTCATACCTGCATTCTTGGCAGACGCGACGCCGACGGGGGAGTCTTCAAATACGATGCATGAATCGGGGGCTACTCCCAAGAGTTCCGCCGTTTTGAGATAAATTTCTGGATCTGGTTTTCCTTTTTGTACATCTTCTTCTCCGAGGATAACTTCAAAATATTCTTCCAGCCCCAACGCATTCAAAACAAATTCACGATTTTCTTTCGGTGCTGTTGTTGCGATAGCAAGTTTTTTATCTCTTTTTTTGATGCTGTTGAGCATCTCGGTAAGTCCTGCTACTTCGTGTATATGTGGCTTGTACAGTTCACGATAGACAGATTCTTTTTCTGCTGCATACGCTTCAATCTCTGCCTCAGTAATAGTATCACCAAAAAGATTTTTGCAGATTTGGTCATTGCGAAGTCCAGAGATGTTTTGTTTGAAATCACCATCGGAAAGGTGGATGCCTTTTCGAGCACAAAATTCCTTCCATGCTTTTTTGTGAAAGGGCATGTTGTCGATCATCGTGCCGTCTATATCAAAAATGGCAGCTTTGATGTGTTCGAGGTTGAATGTTTTCATATGATTTTTACTATTCGAATCTCTTACACTATACCTAGGAGCTACTAGCCAAGCAAGCTCAACCGTAGTACACTATATACTACTATACCAATCAACAAATACTCTCATATACTCCCGCCAGTTGTACTGGACGGGATCCCGTCCGGAGGCGGGATAATACTCACATGTTATGAACATAGCCATCAACGGATTTGGCCGTATTGGACGGCATGCATTCAAGGTCGCATGGAAGAAAAAGGGGATCAATATTGTCGCGATCAATGATCTCACCGATACCAACACACTTGCACATTTGCTCAAATACGATACTGCATATCCAGATTTTGGTGCAAAGGTCTCTGCAAAAGAAGGCATGCTCATTGTCAATGGAAAAAAAATTCAGGCACTTGCAGAACGTGACCCGAGCAAATTGCCATGGAAAAAATTGAAAGTTGATGTGGTGCTCGAATGTACCGGTATTTTTCGTGACAAAGAAAAAGCTTCTATGCATCTCACTGCTGGCGCAAAACGCGTGGTGATTTCTGCGCCGAGTAAAGGAGATGAGGTAGACGGCTTTGTGCGCGGGGTAAACTGCGGAAGTTATGCGGGACAAAAGATTGTCGACAATGCATCATGTACAACGAACTGTACTGCTCCCGTTGTTGCTATTCTCGAAGAAGCATTTGGGATAGAAAAAGCAATGCTCACAACGATTCATTCGTATACGGCAGATCAAAATCTACAGGACGGCCCACACAAAGATTTGCGTCGTGCGCGCGCTGCGGCACAAAACATGGTACCGACAACCACTGGAGCCGCTGCTGCGACAGCAAAAGTAGTGCCATCACTTGATCAAAAATTTGAAGGGATTGCGGTGCGTGTGCCTACGATCAGTGCCTCGCTCACAGATATCACCCTCGTTCTTAAAAAAGATGTGACCGTAGAACAAGTCAATAAAGCACTGAAAGCTGCGTCAAAAAAAAAACACTGGCAAGGCATTTTTATGGTGACAGAAGAACCACTGGTGTCTTCAGATTTCATTGGCAACAGCCATTCATCTATTGCTGACCTCGAGCTCACCCGTGTTGTCGGTGGCAATCTTGTGAAAGTCGTCGCGTGGTATGACAATGAATGGGGGTATGCAAATCGTTTGGTAGAGATGGCAGAAATTGTGGGGAAAAAATCGTAGATTCAGATATTCAGATAATTCTGATGATTCGGATATCTCTATGGAGGGAAGTTTGCTCATATTTAAAGAAGAAACGTACATCCTGCGTGGATTATTCTTTCAAGTACAAAATGAACTTGGAAGATACAGAAATGAAAAACAATATGGCGATGCTTTCGAACATAAATTGAAAGAGAATGGAATTCAATATGAAAGAGAAAAAATATTGCCGATGAGTTTTGAAGGAGAGCAAAAAGGGAGAAACCGAATAGATTTTTTGGTTTTTGGAAAAATTATTGTAGAATTAAAACATAATCCTTCATTTAGTAGAGATGATTATTATCAATGTCAACGGTATTTAGTAAGTGCAGATATGTGGTTGGCATTGCTCGTGAACTTTCAGCCAAAGTACGTGAATATAAAAAGAATATTGAACCATCAAAAATATAATGAACAAGGTGGTTTTACATACCCATCGCAATAATTATCCGAAATATCGGAATTATCTGAATATCAGAATAATATGAATCCAATTACCAAAGCTCGCAATCTAAAAGGGAAAGTCGTGCTCGTTCGTGTTGATTTTAATGTACCTATTAAAAAGAAAAAGGTAGTGGATGATACACGGCTCGTGGCATCACTTCCAACGATCGAGTATTTGGTAGCAAAAGGAGCCAAGGTTGTTCTCATGACTCATATTGGTCGTCCAGAGGGAAAAACTGTTGCATCGTTGAAAGTGGATCCTGTAGTTGAAAGAGTATCTGAATTATTAAAGAAAAAAGTGAAGAAACTCGAAACAGGGAACTGGCCCACCTTCGCTAAAGCTACGGCGGGTGAAAAGTTTCGATTAAAAATCGTAAAAGAGATTGAAAAAATGCGTCCTGGGCAAGTCGCAATGATGGAGAACATGCGTTTTTCAAAAGAGGAGGCAAAAGATACGGGTATGCTTTCTCAAGAGCTTGCAACGCTCGGTGATGTGTTTGTCCTCGATGGATTTGCAGTGTCACATCGTGCGAGTGCATCGGTGTCTGGTATCCCAAAATATATAAAGGGATATGCAGGCAAACTTCTTGCAACAGAAATTGTAGGATTGACAAAAGTATTGCACAATCCAAACACGCCATTTGTTGCTATCCTCGGTGGAGCAAAAATGGAAACAAAAATTCCTGTTATGAAACATTTGGTAGAAAGAGCAGATGCCGTCCTTATCGGTGGTGGTATTGTAAATACGTATTTTCTCGCAAAAGGATACAAGGTAGGAGATTCGCTTGTCGACAAAGAATTTCAAGTGGATGCGATTCGGTATTGCAAACGAAAAAATGTGATCAAACCAGTCGACGTCGTCGTCGGGACAAAAGAGGGGAAAAAAGTACGAGTAGTAAGGATCAAAAAAACGCCACATGAAATTTGTAAAAAAGGCGAAGCCATTTTTGATATTGGTCCAGAGACGCTTCTCTTGTATGCAAAACATATCAAAGAAGCAAAAACACTTGTGTGGAATGGGGCGATGGGATATTTTGAAAAAAAACCGTACGATGTCGCGACACTGACAGTAGCCCGACTTGTCGCAAGTCGTTCAAAAGGGCCAGCATTTGGTGTCATCGGTGGGGGAGAGACACTCCAAGCTATGGACATGGTCGGTATGACCGATGATATAGATCTTGTTTCTACTGGGGGCGGTGCAATGCTCGAATTTCTCGCAGGGAAAACACTGCCAGGGATCTATGCACTCCAAAGAGAGTTGTAGCAAATATACATTTCTTGTATACTACAATTAGAAATTTGAAAATCGAAATTAGAAATTATTTTTTGAAAAAAGAATATTTCTAATTTTAAATTTCTTAATTTCTAAAATATGCCTGTCAGCAAAAAAACAACAAGAACTTCAAAGAAAAGTTCTCCGATGTCGGATCAAATGCCGGTATCACCACCAACGTATACACCACCACAGCCACCACCACCTCCTGCAAAACCACATCAACAGATGCGCTCACTTTTTCATGGTGGTGAATTTGCACAAAAAATATTTTTCACCTTACTTGCGATTCTTCTTGTCTATGTGATTTTTTGGGTAGGAACGGTGATTCGAAATAATATTGAAGAATATTATCATATCGGGCAGGCAGATCGACAAGAACGTACGATTAGTCTTGATGCAACAGCAAAAGTCACTGCGACGCCAGACATTGCGATGACTACCCTGGGTATGATTGCGACAGGAGAGACCGTCGCTGCAGCACAAACGGCAAATACTGCCGTCATGAATCAGCTCACTGCGAGATTGGCAGAGCTGGGTATTGCGAGCGCTGACATGCGAACAACCAATTATAATATTTATCCTCAGTATAATTACACATCAGAAGAAGGACGTATTCTCGAGGGATATGAAGTCAGTCAGAGTGTGAGTGTAAAGATTCGTGACCTCGACAAAGCAAATCAGGTGATTGCACTTGCTGGAGAAGTCGGAGCAAATAGTGTGAGTGGATTGCAATTTACCATCGATGACAGAGAAGTATATCTCGAAGAAGCTCGCATGGAAGCACTCAAAAAAGTATATACAAAAGCGCAGGCACTCTCACAAGCACTCGGTGTTCGCATTATGAGTATTGTTTCGTACGGAGAATATGAGACGGGTGGTAGTGAAGGACTTATGTATGATAAGGCCTACGGTCTCGGTGGCGTCGATGCTACACCAGATCTCCAGAGTGGTAGTATGGATGTAGAGATGAACGTGAATATTACGTTTGAGATTCGATAAATATCCAGAAATTTACAGAAAAAAACATGTCCCTATCCAATGGCATGTTTTTTTTGTATACTGCAAAGCACAACGGAGGAGGATAACAGTATGATTGAACGAATTTGAACAGATCCCTGCCTGTCGGCAGGCAGGCGTGCTGATCCGTTCAATCCGTTAGATCCGTGTTCTATTGTATTAACGTATATTTATTTAGGTACTCTATGAAAAAGACAAGCATCGCACATATTTCTGCGCGTGAGATTCTCGATTCTCGCGGCAACCCTACTATTGAAGCTACGGTTACACTTGCCGATGGGTCGGTCGGTATTGCTGCTGTCCCAAGTGGGGCATCGACTGGTGCGCACGAAGCCGTCGAACTGCGAGATGGCGCAAAGCGTTATGGTGGCAAAGGAGTTCTCAAAGCGGTGAAGCATGTGAATACACTCATTGCAAAAGAATTGAAAGGTCGCGATGCATCAAAGCAACGTGCACTGGATGATGCCCTGATTGCGCTTGATGGAACGCCACAAAAGAAAAAACTTGGGGCAAATGCAATATTATCCGTGTCACTCGCAGCGTGTCGTGCAGCCGCTGTGTCTACAAAAACACCACTGTATGCATATATCCGAAAAGCATATCGTCTACCAGAAAAAAAATGGCTCATGCCACTGGCTACGATGAATGTCATCAATGGTGGGCGACATGCAAACAATGGACTGTCGATTCAGGAATTCATGATTGTCCCAAAGCATAAACTCTTCAAAGAACGCGTTCGCATGGGATCACAGATTTTTCACACCCTCGGACAGCTGTTGTCAGAAAAAAAATTCAATACCGGCGTAGGGGATGAAGGAGGCTATGCACCAGAATTTACTGACAACGAACAAGCATTGAAATTCCTCATGAAAGCGATCAAGACTGCTGGCTTTGAACCAGGTCGGCATGTGATGCTTGCAATGGATGTCGCTGCATCAGAATTTTACAAAAGTGGCAATTATTATTTTCTCGACAAGCATGTCGGGTGGCGTGCAGACAAAGTGATTCGCACACTCGAAGGATGGACACGAAAGTATCCGTTCATCTCTATCGAAGATCCACTTGCAGAGGATGATTGGGACAATTGGAAAATCGCAACAAAAAAACTTGGCAAGAAAGTACATGTGGTAGGAGATGATTTGTTTGTAACTAATACAGAGCGTATTCAGAAGGGGATTGATATGAAAGTAGGAAATGCCGTGCTGATCAAACTCAATCAAATTGGAACGTTGTCTGAAACAATTGATGCTATTTATCTCGCACGAAAACACAACTATGCTGTATCAGTCTCTCATCGTTCTGGAGAAACGGCAGATACCTTCATTGCAGACCTCTCTGTTGCTGTGAATGCAGAGTATATCAAGACAGGATCGATGTCACGCTCGGAGCGTATCGAGAAGTATAATCGGTTAATGGCAATAGAAGAAGAGCTGACATAAGTAGCCTGTCACGAGATGGCGCCGTATTTTCTCTTTGCACGTTGCCACGTAAAGACTCCCTTTGGTCGTCCACGTGGCACTCAAAATGGCTGCGCCATTTTTCGTGAAGAAGTATAATAGACTAATGCAGATAGAAGATGAACTCATGTAATGCAAAAAAAAGACCCTGCCGATATGGCAGGGTCTTTTTTATTTCAAAGCTTTGCATCCAATTCAGAACAGTGAAGTATTTCACTCGTCTGAATTTGAGGATGCAAAGCTGCTTACATCCTTTGTGCTCCGTTGGTGTCACGGAGGGTGTCTCATGTCGGCGCATCCTCGCGCCGGTTTTACTCCACTCATGGACATGTGGAGACCCGTACAAATGTGCAATACTGCTGTTTGATATATGAACGTGTGTTGTAGATGTGGGTGCATCTACGCTACATGAACATACCAGACAGTATGCAAAATCAATCTCTTCTCATCTCACCAAACATACCTTTTAGGAAAACCTCTTCTTCTATCCCTCGAGGCTCTTGATCGCGTTGCGGACCATCATGATGTACTCCGTGATCTTGCGCACCATCGCACCCGAGTACTCGGCGCGGTACTGGATCAGCTCCTGACGGAGCGTCTCCTCCCACTCGCGCAGCAAGATGATCTTGCCCTGGTCCGACAGAATGCGGGAGTAGCCAGCTTCACCATTCAAGTCGAACACTTTGGAACAGACTTGTTCGAGATCCTTGCTATCCGCACGGTTGAGCGTGATCCTGATGACCCCGTTGGTGTACCAGAATGTGTGATACTCGCCTGCGAAGTACGGGTCATCGACGTAGTAGTCCGGGAAGGAATGTAGGAACATCTGCATGCCCCCACCTCGGTACTTGCTGGCGTAGTCGAACGAGGTGATGCCGCTCTTCTTCTCCTTCTCTGACTTGTCCTCCATCATCATCGTCACGATGAAGACGAGGACTTCGAGGGCCCACTCTTTTTTGACACCCCACCACTCTGGTCGCTCCGAGGGAACGGAGTGACGAGCGTAGGTGTTATCGACGCAGAAACTGATGAACATATTGCTGAGACGCATGAGCGTCCTCCTCTCTTGGGGGATCTCCCCAGCCCTTTGCTAGGGAAACCGGGCAGTTCTCCCGGCGCATAGAGGCCTCTAGAGAGGTATACATACGTAGGGAGAACTGTGTTGATATGTTGAAAAGAACGATAGACGACTATAGAACAAAAAGATTATTTTGTCAAGTATGTACGGTGGATAGAAAGATTCTAAACTAGAAGCAACACTAATTTGGTAGAATTGGGGATATTCAGAGAAATGTGTTGTATGTCAAATAATTTAACGTATTATGAGCGCCAGAAGCTAGAATGGTTGCTTAGGACAAGTCAAAGTCTGCGAAAGATTGCTGTGGTGATGTGTCGGAATGTGAGTA
>Ga0210019_1005393_pt1 | contig 10677 bp, 13 predicted proteins | sample CryGeyCG2114_020_2_FD_183969 | JGI IMG/M metagenome (GOLD analysis project Ga0210019, IMG submission 183969) | Groundwater microbial communities from aquifer - Crystal Geyser CG11_big_fil_rev_8/21/14_0.20 (SPAdes) (version 2) | ecosystem: Environmental > Aquatic > Deep subsurface > Groundwater ...
CTGGACCGACGCGGCCCAGGCGATCGTGATGCTGATCTCGATGGGGCTGCTGCTGGCAGTCTCGGTGGGGCAGGTGGGGGGCGTTCAGGCGGCGGTGGAGCGGCTGGGGGCGGTTCAGCCCGGCTATCTGGCCTGGTTCCCACCGGACCTGCCGGTTCCGGGCGGCTGGGGGCCGTTCCTGTTCGTGGCCGGCTGGATGTTCGCCGGCTTCGGGGTGGTGGGGCAGCCCCACATCATGATCCGCTTCATGTCGCTCGATGAGCCGGGCAACCTTCCTCGGGCGCGGGTCTGGTACTATGGCTGGTTCTTCCTGTTCTACGCGCTGACGATCGGGGTGGGGCTGATGGCCCGGCTGCTGCTTCCGGAGGCGGGGCGGTTCGACCAGGAGCTGGCGCTGCCGATGCTGTCGCTGCGGATGCTGCCGCCGGTCTGGGTCGGCCTGATTCTTGCCGGGCTGTTTGCCGCCACGATCTCCACCGCCGACTCCCTGGTGCTCAGCTGTTCGGCGGCCCTGACCCGGGACCTGCTGCCCGGCAGGCCGGCCGGCTTTTGGATGACCAAGGCGGGCACCTTTGGGGTGACCGCCGCGGCGTTGGGGATCGCGCTGATCGGCAACAAGAGCGTCTTCCACCTGGTGCTGTATTCCTGGGCGGTGCTGGCGGCCGCCTTCGGGCCGCTGCTGTTGGTCTATTGTTTTGGGGGACGGCCTTCCGAGCGGCTGGCGATCACCATGGTGCTGGCGGGGGCGGGGGTCGTGATCGGCTGGTCATTGGCGGGGCTCTCCCCATACATCTACGAGATCGCCCCCGGCATCCTGGCGGGGCTGGTGGTCTATGGATTCTCCCGGCTTTTCGGTCGGGCCAAGCGGGAGGGGAGACGCTCCGGACGGGGACACTCCTTGACCTTGATTACCGAGGGGAAACGGTGATGTCAGGGAAGGAGTGTCCCTCCCTGGAGCGTCCCCGTCCCGTTCATCCGGAGAAGTGTATAATGAGGCCGGGAGCACAACTTTCATGAGGAGAGAGATATGAAAAAGGGTCTGTTGGTTGCGCTGATCGTTGTTGGTGCGTTGATCGTCGGCGGGTTCATGACGATCGGGGGGATCTATAACGGTTTGGTCTCCCGTGAGGAGGCGGTCACGAGCGCCTGGGCTCAGGTGGAGAATGTATACCAGCGGCGCCTGGATCTGGTGCCCAACTTGGTGGAGACCGTCAAAGGGTACGCCGCGCACGAACGAGAAACGCTGCAGGCCGTGGTCGAGGCCCGTTCCAAGGTTTCACAAATGACCGTCTCCCCGGAGATGCTCAGCGACCCGGCTAAGCTGCAGCTCTTCCAGCAGGCGCAGGGGGCGCTTTCCTCGGCGTTGAGCCGTCTGATGGTGGTGGTGGAGCGGTACCCGGACCTGAAGGCCTCCCAGAACTTCCTGGCGCTCCAGACGCAGTTGGAAGGGACCGAGAACAGGATCGCCGTGGAGCGCCGCCGGTTCAACGAGGCGGCCCGCGCGTTCAACACCTTCCGGCGTTCTTTCCCCAATGTCTTTCTGGCCAACCTGATGGGGTTCCAGCAGAAGGCCTATTTTGAGGCGGAGCAAGGGGCTGCCGCGACGCCGAAAGTCCAGTTTTAGTTGATGAGGGGCGCCCGGACCGGCCTTCTCGCAGTCTGTCTGTCCGCCGTCCTCCTGGGCTGGGCCGCGCCGCCGGCCGCTGCGCTGGAGATTCCCGAAAAGCCCCGGGGGTATGTCCATGACGGGGCGGGGCTCCTCTCTCCGGAGGTCCGGAGCCGCCTGGAAGCGGCCCTTCTGCGCTACGATCGGCAGACCAGCAACCAGATCGCGGTGGCCATCTTTCCCTCCTTGGAGGAGGAGTCCCTTGAAGATTTTTCCATCCGTCTGGCGGAGGCCTGGAAGGTGGGACAGGCCGGCCGAGACAATGGCGTTGTCCTTCTGATCTTCCAGCAGGAGCGGTTGATCCGGATCGAGGTCGGCTACGGCCTGGAAGGGGCGCTGACCGACGCGGAGTCGGGTCTGATCATTCATGAGGTGATTGCCCCTCGCTTCCGGCAAGAGGATTATGAAAAAGGGGTGCTGGCCGGCGTTTCGGCCATCTCCGAGGCGATCCAGGGGGAGTTTCAGGCAGCGGAGAAACCGCCGTCGGGAAGCCGGAGGGCGGTTCGCGGCCGGGAATTAACCCCCCAGGAGCTGGCCCGGCTCAAGCGGGAAGGGATGGTCTTCGGTGGGATTGTCGGCCTGCTGCTGCTGGGGTTGTGCATCGTTGATCTCCTCCGCTACCGGTCTTACCGGAGCGGCCACCGCCTGTACCGGGACCGGTACTCCTTCTGGGAATGGTTTTTCCGGTTCGCGTTGGTGTTGGCGGTTCTGAGCATGGTGTTCCGTGTGCTCTTCTATATGATGCTGTTCTCGCGGGGCGGGGGCGCTGGCGGCCGGGGCGGAGGGTTCGGCGGCGGGGCTTTCGGCGGCGGCGGCGCCAGCGGCCGATGGTGAGCGGGGAGATGAGCAGATGAAAGTGGAGCGCAGCAAGAATCCGGCGCTGTTTTTCTCGAACGCGGAGCGGGCCCGGATCGTCCAGGCGATCCGGGAGGCGGAGAAGAGGACCTCCGGGGAGATCCGGGTCCACTTGGAGCGCAAGGCCCGGGAGCCCTTTTACGACCATGCCAAGGAGATCTTTGAAAAGGTCGGCATGACCCGGACGCGGGAGCGCAATGGCGTGCTGATCTTCATCGGTTTGGCCAGCCGCCGGTTTGCCCTCCTGGGGGACCGGGGCATCAGCGAGAAGGTGCCGGCCGATTTCTGGGGGGCGATCGTTTCGGCGATGGAGGCCGATTTTAAGGAGGACCGGTTCGCGGACGGAATCGTCCGGGCGGTCGTTTCCGCCGGCGAGAAGCTGGGCGCCTGTTTCCCATGCCGGCGGGACGACATCAACGAGCTGCCGGACGAGATTTCCTTCTCCTTTTGAGCAGGGAGGGGGGACACTCTATTTTGGGACACTCCTTCCCTGACATCACCATTTCCCCTCGGCAATCAAGATCAAGGAGTGTCCCTCCCTGGAGCGTCCCCCTTTTTCTGGACGTCCCCCTTTTTCTGGAGCGTCCCCCTTTTTTCCCTTTTTTCGAACGGATTTGTTTGCGCTCTGTCATTTTTTTATTGTATCGAGCGGCATAAGGCAGTATATTTTCGATTCATAGAGATGATTCAGTGTCTGTGGAGTTGACACCCGCATACCTCCTCGATGAGGGTGTACTGAAGAGCCAGACGGCTCTTCTAAGAAGGCATCTCTCTTCCGCCTGCAGTTTTTCCTATCCCCTCAAGACGCAGTTCATGGTTCCCGTCCTGGAAGTGCTCGCCGATTTGGCGGATGGGTTCTCCGCCAGCTCCCTGTTCGAGGCCAAACTGGCCCGTCAGGTCGGCGGGTCGGAGAAGGAGGTGCAGTTCACCAGTCCCACCCTCCGGCCGCAGGATGCCGAGGAGCTGGCCGGCGTCGCCCATCGAATTGCCTTCAACTCCCTTTCCCAGTTCGACCGGTTCAAGGGGGTCTTCGCCGGGCGGCTGGGGATGGGGCTGCGGGTGGACCCGGGGGTCAGCTTCATCCCGGATGAGCGGTACAACCCCTGCCGGGCCGGCTCGAAGCTGGGGGCGGCCCTCGCCGATGTTCAGACCTTGCTCAAGGCGCAGCCGCGGGAGGCCCGGAAGCTCGAGGGGATTCTTTTCCACAACAACTGCGAATCGGAGGATTTTCAGCACCTGCGCCAGACCGCCCAGGCGGTCGTCTCCGCCTTGGGGCCGTGGCTGAAGGACCTGGCCTGGATCAACCTGGGCGGGGGGTACCTGTTCGATGAGGAGACCGATTTCACGCCGCTGACCGAGACAATCGCCCTGTTCCGGCAGGCGACGCCGGCCCGTCTCTTCTTCGAGCCGGGCAAGGGGATCGTCGGCCCCAGCATGGCGCTGGTCGCCTCGGTCGTGGACCTGATCGAGAAGGGCAGCCGTCAGGTCGCGGTCCTGGACACCAGCGTTAACCACCTGCCCGAAGTCTTCGAGTATCAAACCCATCCCCCGGTGCGGGGGGAGCTCCCCGAGGGGGGGCACCGGTATCAACTCGTCGGCGCCACCTGTCTGGCCGGCGATCTGTTCGGGGAATACGGCTTTCCGGAGCCGCTGACCGTCGGTTCCCGGATTTTTTTTGAAGAGGTCGGCGCCTATTCATTCGTGAAGGCCCATTATTTCAACGGTGTGAACCTGCCGGCCGTTTATGCGGCCGCCCCGGGAGGGGGCGCTCAATTGAAGAAACAGTACTCTTACGAGGAGTTCGTCTCCAGATGCGGAGGGCTGATCCATGCAAATTGTTGAAAAAGAAATCAAGATCCCGTATTCCCGCGACGCCGCGGGGTTGATCGGCCACTTCAAGAAAGAGGTGGAGTCCAAGGTTCCGTCGGGGGAGATCCCGATCCGCTTTGTCGTGACCGAGTCGACGCGCGGCGGCTTCAAATGCGAGATCGGCACCTTGGCCTGCGAGGGGGACCAGGATTGGACGCAGGTCAGCTCGATCTTCGACTTCAAGAAGCGGCCTTTCGAGAACACCCGGGAGTTCAATGTGGTGCTGCTGGTGCCGACCGGGATCGGGGCGGAGATCGGCGGACATGCCGGGGACGCCGGGCCGCTGGCGCGGCTGATGGCCTCGGTCTGCGACAACCTGATCACCCATCCGAATGTGGTCAACGCCTCCGATATCAACGAGCTGCCGGACAACGGGCTCTATGTCGAGGGGAGTCTGATCACCCGGCTCTTGATGGGGGAGATCTCCCTCAAGAAGGTGCGCAGCAATCGGGTGCTGCTGGTCATGGAGAAGCATCCCTGCGGTCCGTATTTCGAGGACAAGTCCATCAACGCCTTCAATGCCGCCCGGGCCACGCTGGGGATGGAGGGGACCCAGATCATCCGGCTGGATGAGGCGCTCGACATGCGGGCGCTTTGGTCCAACGCGGGGCGGGCGGTGGGACGGATCGACCACTTCGACCGGCTGGCGGCCGTGATCGACCGGGAGGAGGGGAAGTTCGACGCCCTGGCCCTGGCCACCCGGATCCAGGTGCCGATGGAGTTCCACACCGAGTACTACAACGAAGAGATTGATATGGTCAATCCCTGGGGCGGGGTGGAGGCGATGCTGACCCATACGGTCTCGACGCTGTACAACATTCCGAGCGCCCACGCGCCGATGATGACCGACCAAAGCACGATGAACCTGGATCTGGGGGTCGTCGATCCCCGCAAGTCGGCGGAGATCATCTCTGAGGCGTTCCTGCACTGCGTCCTCAAGGGGCTGCACCGCAGCCCGCAGGTGATCACCGATCCGCTGCTGATCAACCACCCGGATTTCATCAGCGCTTCGAACGTCTCGGCGCTCGTGATTCCGGACGGCTGTATGGGGCTGCCGACGCTGGCGGCCTTGAGCCAGGAGATCCCGGTGATCGTCGTCAAGGGGAACAAGAACCAGGCCCGGGTGAAGCTGGAACCGTTCTTCTCCAAGGCGAGGCATTTCTACACCGTGGAGAATTACTTCGAGGCAGCCGGTCTCCTGATGAGTCTTCGGGCCGGGGTCTCAGTGGAGTCGCTGCAGCGGCCGCTGAAGAAGTCGCTGGTCGTCTCCTCGCTGGACCCGGCGATGGTTTCGTCGCAGAGCAACGGCTCCGGTCGGTAAACGGACCGGGTTGATTCCTTTGAGCCGGCCCGTCCGATGGGCCGCGGCGGCCCTGCTGCTTCTCTCAGCCGCCGGCTGCGGGTTGACCGGCTACCTGCGGGATCCTTTCGTTGATATTCCGGAGTTTTCCCAGGTCACCGAGGACCTTTACCGGGGCGGGGTTCCCAAAGAGGCCGGCTACGCCCGGCTGAAGGCACTTGGGGTCCGGACGATCATTGACTTCAGGGGGGTCCCGGAACAGGGCCGGCCGCTTCCGGAGGCCGCCCAGGGGTTCCGCCGGGTCTCCATTCCGCTGAGCGTCTATGCTTGGCCGGAGGATGAAAAGGCGCTTAAATTCCTTCAGACGGTTTTGGATCCCGAGGCCCATCCGGTCTTCGTCCACTGCAGCAGCGGGCGGGACCGAACCGGGGCGATGGTCGCCGTCTACCGGGTGATCGTTCAGGAATGGGGGCCGAAGGAGGCGTACCGGGAGGCGCTGGCGCATGGTTTTTGGCCGTACCGGGGAGAGGTGGTGCTCAAGAAGTACATCCACCAGCTCCGGGACAGAAAGGTGCTCTATGACTTCGTCCGCTCCCGCTCAAAATAGCCGCCGGCGCCGGATGGGGCGGGGGCTCGGCATGCTGCTGGCCTTGCTCTGTTTTGCCTCCCCGGCGTACGCGCTTTCGCCGCCGCATCACCTTTACAATGCTTCCCGCCGGCTGGTGGAGATGGTGGGGGCTCCGTTTTATTTCCTTTTCTGTGAAGGGCCCCGCCGGATGAAGGCAGCCTGGCAGGCGGAGGTTTGGGGGCAGGAGAAGCCGGAGAAGCGGGGGAAGTTCCGCTACCGGCTCCAGGCGGTCCCCCGGATGGTCGGGGAGGAGGCCAAGGCGGCCGTGGACGGCGCCACCCACTCGGTGGACTCCGCCGGCCGGGCCGCCAAGGAGTTGATCTCGATCTTTTTGGGGGATTGATGGAGATTCTGACGAAAAAGCTGAATCGGGAAGAGTTGAAGCGGCTGGCCGACGGCCTCTTCGGCGACATGATCAAGGGGGTCGTAGATGTGGAGCGCCGCCTGCTGGCGTTGGACGGGGAGCTGCATTCCGACCTGGAGGCCCTGCTGCTGGCCGACGGCTCCAAGCAGAAGGACCTGTGGGGGATCAACCTGTATCCCGGGGTCGAGGGGGAGGATTTTCTGGAGTTCGACTCGATGATCAATATGCGTCCTTCCCAGGGGAACCGCAGCCGGGGAGTTGAGAGCGAACCGCTCCGGGAGAAGATCCGATCGGTCGTCGCCGCCTGGGTGACGGGGTGATCGCTCCGGATCGGTCGGCGGCCTCGGAGCGTTGGGCTCGGATGCCGTTTCTGGAGCAGATGGCCCAGATCGGCAGCGAGGCGGGCCGAGCCCTGCGCTGGCAGCTCCGGAACCGGCCGGAACAGGCGGGGCGGGCTTTTGAGCGGGCGCTGGAACTGTGGGACTTCACCCTGGAGGCCGGTTCCGATCTGCCCAAGCTGCGGGAGGCGGCCCGGAGCCGGGAGGCCTTCGCGGCGGATTTCATCGGCGGCGGGGGCGAAGCCGTCGCGGCCGCCTGGGAACGGTACTTCCTTCCGTTTGCCTACGCCGTCCGCCGGAAGACCTAGCGGCCCGTTTTTCCCTCTTCGGGTGTATAATGGCTGGGCCGGTGGGGCCAAGGGGGCTTCCTCGGCGGGTGTTTTTCACAAGGAGGCGGTATGGCTTTTCAGGGTGGCGGTGGTGGGTACGGCGGCGGTCAGCGGGAAATGCACAAGGCAACTTGCGCGGAGTGCAAGAAGGAGTGCGAGGTTCCCTTCAAGCCCAGCGGGGATCGCCCGGTGTATTGCAAGGCCTGTTTTTCGAAGCGGAAAAATGAGGGCCGCTAAAGCGCTCTGTTTCTAGATTCGGTTTTTCGAACAAGGAATTGCTTCAAGGGCCTTTCGGCCGGTGCGCCGAAGGGCCTTTGATTTAAACGGTTCGAGGAAAAGGAGCGGGGATGAAATTTCTGACGCCGGCCCGGATGGTGGCGGTCAGCTTCGCGGCGGCCATCGGGTTGGGAACGCTGCTGGTCCGGTTGCCCGGATTTGCTTCGGCAGGGTCTTTGTCCTGGACCGACGCCCTTTTTATGGCCACCTCGGCGATCTGCGTGACCGGATTGACGGTCGTGGACTTAAGCCGGGAAGTGACCCATCAGGGGCAGTGGATCATGCTGGCCCTGATCCAGATCGGCGGGCTGGGGATCATGACCTTTTCGGTCTTTTTCCTGGTGATCGCCCGGCGCCGGCCCAGCCTCCGGGACCAGTTCTCGCTGGGGTACGCGCCGCATCAGCGGGGGGGCATGGTTCGCTGGGCGCGCCTCCTGGGGTTCGTCTTTCTGATGACCCTCTCCTTCGAACTGGTCGGGGCGGTCCTGCTGTCGGGCCAGATGCGGGGGATGGTCCCGGCGGGGGCGGAATGGTTTTACGCCCTGTTTCACGCGGTCTCGGCTTTTTGCAACGCCGGATTCAGTCTTTTTCCGGACAGTTTGTCCCGCTTCGGCCGGAACCTGCCGGTGATGGGGACGATGATGGGCCTGATCTTCTGCGGCGGGATCGGCTTTATGGTGATTGAGGAGATTCGGGCCTGGGGGTTTGCCCGTTGGCGGGGGCGGCCAATCCGGCTGAGTCTCCACAGTCGGGTCTGTTTGAGTTGGAGCTTGGGGCTGGTTGCCGTGGGCGTGGCGGCGGTCTGGGCGTTGGAGCGGAGCAACCTTCTGCTCGGAATGCCCGGTTGGGAGCAGGGGTTGCGGGCCCTGTTCTTGTCAGTGACCTCCCGGACGGCCGGTTTCAACACCCTGCCGACCGGGGATCTGACGAACGCGACGCTGCAGGTGGTGATGCTGTTGATGTTCATCGGCGGCTGTCCCGGTTCCACCGCCGGCGGGATCAAGGTGACCACCTTCGCGGTGATCGGGGCGTTGATCCGGGCGCAGATGAACGGGGCCGAGTCGGCTTCGATGTTCCAGCGGCGGATCCCGCGGGAGACGGTGGCCCGGGCGCTGGCGATCTTCGCGGTCGCCTTCGTTCTGGTCAACGCCGTGGTACTGGGTTTTCAGGTGTTCGAGCAGTCGGGGATCCCGCATCGGCTGGCGAGCGGGAACTTTCTGGATCTGTCGTTCGAGATTTTCTCGGCGCTGGGGACGGTGGGGCTCTCCACGGGAATGACGGCCGGTTTGTCCGATCTCGGGAAGCTTTGGATCACGCTCTTGATGTTCTGCGGCCGGATCGGTCCGCTGACGCTGGCGTTGGCGCTGGTCGAGGCGCGGCGGCGGCGGGCCCATTATGAATACACCGAGGAGGTGATTGACGTTGGCTAAGATGAATCCCAAGGATGTGCGGGCGCTGGTGATCGGCGCGGGCAATTTCGGGGCGACCGCCGCGGTGGAGCTGGCGGCGGCCGGCTGCGAGGTGGTGATCATTGACATGAATCCCGAACGGCTGGAGGAGGTGCGGGACCGGGTGACCCAGGCGGTCGTGGGGGACGGGACCGACCGGGATCTGCTGGAGAAGTTCGCGCGGGGAGTCGACCTGGCGGTGGTTTCGCTTGGGGACCGGATGGACGCCAGTCTCCTGGCGGCCCATATCTTAAAGGAGATGGGGGTTCCCAAGATCGTCGCCAAGGCGGTCAGTCGGGACCATGGGGAGATCCTGCGGGTCCTGGGGGTGCGGGAGGTGGTCTTTCCGGAACGGGAGGCGGCCAAGCGGATGGTCTTCAGTCTCGTTAACCCCAACGCGCTGGACCTGCTGGAGGTGACCGACCAGTTCAATGTGGCTGAGATCGCGGTACCGGAACGCTTCTACCGCAGGTCAGTCCGGGATCTCAACCTCCAGGCCAAGTACGGTTTCTATGTGCTGGGGGTCCGCAACGCGCTGGAAGACAAATTGATTGCTCCCTTGAGTCCCAATTATGTCTTCCGGCCGGATGACATCATGGTTGTTGTCGGGGACCTGTCGGGTTTGGAACGGCTCAAGGACTGAGGGGACCGGATGTTTAAGCCGAAATTATTGACCTGTCTGAAGGACTATTCGATCCGGCAGTTTCAGGCCGACGCCGTTTCCGGCGTCATCGTCGGGATCGTCGCGCTGCCGTTGGCGATCGCCTTCGCGATTGCTTCAGGCGTTCCACCGGACCGGGGTTTGGTGACGGCGGTTGTCGCCGGTTTCCTGATTTCGGCGTTGGGAGGCAGCCGGGTCCAGATCGGCGGCCCGACGGGGGCGTTCGTGGTGCTGGTCTACGGCATCGTTCAGCAGCACGGGATGGACGGGCTGCTGACGGCGACCTTGATGGCCGGGGCGCTCTTGATCCTTTTCGGGCTGGCCGGCTTGGGAAGGGTGATCAAGTTCATTCCGTATCCGGTGACCATCGGGTTCACGGCCGGGATCGCGGTGATCATCGCCTCCTCGCAGATCAAGGACTTTCTGGGGCTTCGGATGGGGGCGGTGCCGGTGCATTTCATAGAGCAGTGGACCCTTTACGGCGACCACATCCGGAGCGTCAATCCGGCGGCGCTGGCGCTGGCGTTGGGAACCATGCTGGTCGTGGTCCTCTGGCAGCGGGTTTCCCGGGTGGTTCCCGGCTCCCTGGTGGCGTTGGCGGGGGGGGCCCTGCTGGCAGGGGCGTTCCATCTCCCGGTTGAGACGATCGGGAGCCGGTTCGGCGAGATCCCTCACCTGTTGCCGGCGCCGGTTTTCCCGGTGTTCAACTTCGGCGCCGTCCGGGAGCTGTTCCCGGCCGCCTTCGCGATCGCGATTTTGGCCGGCATCGAGTCGCTGCTCTCCGCGGTGGTGGCCGACGGGATGATCGGGGGACGGTGACCCTTCCCCTCTTTTAAACCACTTGTAGAGAGAGTCCTGGGTTGTCTTGTGTTAGGTTTTGCTTCCCGTACTGCTTCAAGAACTCTTCCGGTGTCCGGTAGTTCAGAGCGCTGTGCGGCCTGAA
>Ga0210019_1005398_pt1 | contig 10672 bp, 13 predicted proteins | sample CryGeyCG2114_020_2_FD_183969 | JGI IMG/M metagenome (GOLD analysis project Ga0210019, IMG submission 183969) | Groundwater microbial communities from aquifer - Crystal Geyser CG11_big_fil_rev_8/21/14_0.20 (SPAdes) (version 2) | ecosystem: Environmental > Aquatic > Deep subsurface > Groundwater ...
CTATATTCTTCCAGCATCTCAGCTGAAATCTCGCCTGTAAATGCTCCTTTTTTCTCAAAATGCATATTCTGGCTTCCAAGCTTTATTCTTTCGCCTTTGGTATCTTTGGCAGCTGCAGGAAGCGATGTAAAAGGAGGGCACACAATCACAATTTTGTTAATTCTTTTTTTTGAATCTTTTTTCTTGAATTCCCTGAAAAATTTATGAGTCTGAACCGAAGTCATATTCATTTTCCAGTTTGCAGCAATAATTTTGTCCATCTTGACCGCTAAAATAATCTAAACTCTTGTTTCCTTTCTTTTTTTGACAGTTGGATAAATAATCAGGAACACGAGCAGAAGAAGGCCCACAAATACAAGAATCTGATTTTCTATGTTGCTTTTCTTTGCTGTAAGCGGGGAAGGGATTACCATGGCTGAAAAAGACTGGCTTTTCAGCACCTTTTCATCATTTGAAATTTCAACTGAAAATTCTCTCTGTTTGCTTTCAAGTCCGCTTTTAGGATTGATATTGACATAAACTATTTTTGTTTCATCGGGATTGAGAAAAGCTATATTGCTTGGTGTTACTTCATAATCAGCCCATTCATCAACATCGTTCAGCCTGATAAAATACCTGTCTGCTATGTCAGCACTGTTCTTTATTGTGACCTTTATTCTGTTGTCATTTCCTGAAATGCTGTCAAAAAGCTTGTCCATTGTTATGCTTGTGCTGCTGTCAAGAGAAGACGGATTCTGCAGTATAAATGAGCCGTATACAACATTTACCCTGTCTCCTTTTACAACAATTACCAATTCATGTTTTCCGGGCTTTGAATCCTTGTCTGTTATAACCGCCATATAATATTTTTCAGTGCTTTTTCCGTCAACTGTTGCCGTTGTTGGATTGTTTATCCTTCCGCCTTCAACTTTCCATGCAATTAAATCCCCTATTGGCATCATGCTTATCTCAAAATTTCTTGGAGAGCCTCCGCCATTGGCAATTACAATCGGAACAAGAAGAGTTTTTCCTGCAACAACGGTATTCTTATATTCCCCTAAAGTAACATTGTCATACTGCTTTCCTGAAATTGCATAAAGCAGGTTTCCATCAGTCTGTGCTGAATAATAAAAATAATCACTGTCTTCAAAATTCTGCAGTGTTCTGACTGGAATCCATGTATCTGTATATTTTTCCAGATATACTGAATCAGCCCTTAAATTATTCTGCAGCACATAATCTTTGCTTATTCTAAAATTTATATCAGTCTGATTTATGTAATAAGAATTGCTGTCAAGCGAGATACTGAAAAATGCTATGTTTGTGTCAGGTGTTCCGCTTATTTCAGTTTCTTCAGAAACATTCATGTAAACATTCATGTAATTCCCTGTTGTATACACAGTAATCTTTGTAAGGGGAATATCTGTGCTGTTAAATTCCATCATAACCGGGCTGTTTCTGTTGAAATTTGTATATAAAGACGATCTGTCCCATGCAACAGCAGAATAAGAAAGTGCTATGAATAAGATTACACTGGCTAATCCAAAAAAATACCTCCTTTCCATCATATTCTAAATAGTGCAATATCCCTATTTATGTTTTTTGCTTTTTTCCAGGGTGTTGAACTTCTTTCCAGCACAGAAAAATACAGCTCCCAGCAGTATTGAAGTGATTATTATCGCTTCCCCCATCCTTATAAAAAATCCTTCAGGAAACATTATTATTAATGCATTGTACGGCTCAAGAAGCCAGTTGCTGTTGCTGAACAGAATAAGGTGAAATTCTGTAAAGAATGCGTTAAAATTCAGGAAAGCCAGTATCGATGCTGTTGAAACTCCAATAACAATCAATCCTGAAACTCTAAATGCCTTTGCCAGTTTTTTAATGTCTAAATAATACAATGTAATAACCAAAACCAGCGACACTGCAAGCAAAATCCACATTGCAGCAATCCCATTTTGCACCAGCACTTTTACATCTGCCATATGGTTTGTTTCTTTTTCAGTATAAACCCCATCCTGGAGCTTGTTAGTTTCCTGGTGCTTCAAATAATCAAGAAGCTGCACAGTTGTATTCATATAAAATTCAGCATCATTGCTTCCCATCCTCTCATTAAAATCATGCCTGTAAAAATTCAGATTGAACATGTTTGAATAAATGCTGAATGCAAAAACAGACAGCGTCAGTGAAATTATTGCAATAACAAAAAGAATCAGGCTGAAATATCTCTTTATTTCTTTTTCCATGGCAAATCTCCTAAAATGTCTTCAACAGATTTTTTCTTTTCCTTTTTTTCAGCATTTTTTTCACTATTTTCTGTTTCATTTGAAATATTTTCTATCTCAGAAAAAGGCATCTGGCCTTTGTTTCTGCTGAAAAGCACTTCAGCAATCTCATCATTGCCCGCAGGCTTGTATTTTTCCTGCTGGTCAAGCTTTTCCTCAACGCCAGTCGGCTTTAATTTTTTCTTTTCTTCTTTTTCATCCTCATTTCTTTTCAGATAATCACTTTCAAAAGGATTTTCCTCATTTGCGCCATACTTTTTCTCAAGATTGTATATCTTGTCCTTATCTTCATCTTCTGCATGCGAATGATAGCCTCCTGCTTCTGTGTTCTTCAAAGCAGAAACTGTTGCATATTTCTTCGGAGAAAATGGGTCATCATTATGATGGGAGTGATAGCTTGCCATAATGCAATGTGAAACAAAGCTGTATTTTAACTTTTGCCTTGTTTAGGCGTTGTAGAAAATGAAAGTCTTGGCATCACTGTTGCGAGCGTTTTATTATTATAGAAGCTGGCGAAAAGGGGATTGCAAGAGGAATTTTCGCTTTTGAAAATAAAATATTAACGCGAGCCGATGCCAAGACCGAGGCGAATGCCGAGATTTTCTACAACGCCCCTTGTTTACTTTGAAGGAAGCCATATCTTATATTCATTCTTCAGTGTCATCCCATTCCTGTTTAAGAACGATTCTACATCTTTGTAAAGTGCAGTGTCTCTGTTCGAAGGAAACTCTATTCCATAAAGAAACTTGAGAGACTTTGCTGCTGCTTCAGGATAATTTTTTTTAATTTTTTCTCTTACATCTTCAGAAGCAGTTTTTATACTGCTTTTCATAAGTTCTCCATTGCAATTAGCCAGGGGCTTTGCGAGAGTTAATCCAAAGACTGTTGTTGCAATGGCAGTCCATATCCACATATTTCTTGCTTTTGCACTTTTCTCAATTGTTTCCATATCAACATGTTTCATTATTTCTTCTGCAGTCTTTGCATCGTCATACCCAAATAATTCCATGCCTGCGTATTCCTTGTTTTTTTCCACATAATTATGAAGCCTGGAAACAGCCCTCTTTTGTTTTATCATCTTGTAAATATTGAAGTGCTCATCAAAATTGTCATTTTTGAAAAAAGGTATTTTGTTAATATATTTCATTACTTCAGAGCTGAAATTCTGCATTCTTTTTTCCTCTTCAATATCTTCCCTCTCTTTCTTCTTAACCCAATAATTTCTTCCATTTTTAGAAATAATATTATAATCAACATTCCCAAGATATTTCATTGCAATCTTTGCAATTGCATTATCAATATCTGTGTAATCAACATTCCTGTACAAATCTTTTTTCTGGATTAATACTGCATGCTCTTTCCCTTTTCCAACTTCAACTGCAAATATCTTCGCTCCTCCCGGGGAAACAATTTCATCAATGCTTTCTGCAACAATATACCCAGACTTTGGAGCATTTATCCAACCTATTTTTCCTGCATAAGCCAATACTGCTTCAGAATTATAAAACAAATCCTTCCCCATGATGCTGTCTGCAATCACAATCCCTTTTCTGGAATCCATGAAGAACGAATCACTCTCTAATGCTGCATTAAGAATAAGCGCATTTTCTGAATTATAAAATGCAGCGTTTCCTGTGAATTCAGATTTCTCTGCCTTGCTTCCCTTTGTCCTTCCAAATGAATACCTTCCCGAATATTTCCCCCCAATTGCATCAACATTTGAGGAGCCGTATGCAAAATCATTGCCCCTGTAACCCCCTCTTTCAAGAATAATATTCTTGGAATTTTCAAGTACAGAATTTCCAGGCAGTTCGCCGTCTATAATATGGAGAAAGCTTTCCCCGCTAAAAATTCTGTCTTTTGTCTTTATAAGCATAAATATTTTTTTATATTCCCTGTTCTGCATTTCAAAATAAATATTAAAATCCAAGATTTATAAAATTAAGCTTTGTCGTCACCGTAAAGTATTTTTTTGGCAATTTGCCTCTTCTTTTTTAACATTTCATCAACTACACTCCCTGCATCATTAATGTTTTTTGCTATGGCTTTAAGGCTGTTAGAGTTAAGCATTGTCCCATCGTAATTATTAACAGCATTTACAAAAGTGTAAGTTATATCACTTAGCTTTACCATTCCATCATTATATTTCTTTTTCAGCAGATTCTCAGACTGCATACCATTGGTAAAAACTTTCATGCCTTCTCCTATCTTGGAAATATTAAGGTCTATTTTGTCAGTATTGTCGAGATTAAACTTCATTTCATTATATACTTCTGATGCAGGCAGTATATTCTTTTTTAGTTCTTCGGAATAAGCTATATAAGAAGTAATCAGAATTTCACTGTTTTCCACAACACCAACATTTTTGTTAATTTTTCTCTCAGATTCCTCAAGTTGATTCTGATACATTATTAATGTTTTCTGCAAATCAACCCCCTCTCTGCTTATCTTCTCTCTTCTTGTCATGCTGTCATACTTGTTTTGGGCCAAAACAATTTTTTTTACACATCCTTCAGCTTCCCCCTCCCCCTCTTCTAATTGCTTTGCAGCATATAACTTAATGTCCAGCAGGTCATTTATTTTTTCTATGGCGTTGCTTTTTGTAGCAGAAGCATAATCTAAAAATTCCTCCATTCTTGAAAGTTTTTTTAGTTGTTTTTCCCTCTCCAATGAAAATGCATTGCCATTCTTTTTTACAATAGCTTTCTTTACATACTTCCCAATGCCCGGGATTCTTGCAGCAATATCATAAAATGCATTTGGATTCTCATTGTATGCATTCATTGCATATTCTTCAACGATATCATCAATTTCTTTTTCTTTTTTTTCTAAATCATTCTTATTCCTTGTCAGGTCTGCTTTGTAAATTGAAGCATCAAAACTCTTGTATAAATTTATTATATTATTCTCCAGCCCTTTTTTTTCTTCCATTTTTAATCACCCCATAAAACGTCTTTCAATTTTGACATTCCTTTTTTTGCTCCATCAAATGCTTCCTTGAGAATCCCTGTTTTCTCTTTCTTCGGATTTTTCTCTGATGAAAAGAAATTTGTGTCATAATAAACCCATTTTCCGTCTGAAAATTTGTATTCTATTGCTGTATTCTGCTCTTTGTTATTTTTTATATTTCCATACTTGTCAAGAACATGGTATTCAAAGGTTGAAGTTGCACTGTTGCCGTTTACATCAATGCTTTTTCTGCTGTAAACAAACTTTTCACCTGAATTTTTGTTTTCATAATCCCCCTTTTCATTCTCCCAGTCCATTATCACTTTATTGTAAAGATGCAGAGCTTTTATTCCATCATTCCAGCTCCTCCCCTTATCCTTGATGTCAATCCATCTGTTGCCCTTGCTCACAATTTTGCCAATGCTTCCATCCTTCAGCGAGAATTCATACACCTGTGCAAATGCCAAGTCATCAAGGCCATAGCCAAAATACACTTTTGCTGCAACATTATTGCTGTCGGATTTTGTTATGTAAGCCTTTGTCTCCTGCTTTAATCCCAGATAATCAAGAAGATTTTTTGTTTCTTTATCTTCTACATTGTAGCTTATTTTCTGCTCTATCTGATCTTCCAGTTTTGCTTCATAAAATTTCTTTTCAGCATAATCAGCTCCTGTGTTGACAACGTTCTCTATTGTCTCGTAGGCCTTTTTTCCAATGCTCTCAAGAAATGAGTCAGAATCCTTCTTCATGCCTGTCTGCGCATAAATGCTTCCGTAAAGCATCAAAGCCATTGCAATTGTTTTTGCTTTCATGAAAACTAGCAAGGCTTTGTTTTTAAACTGAGTTTCTATGGCTTTTCCGTAAAAAATACTTCTTATCTGAAGAATTTAACATTTTATTCGAAAAGTTTATGGTTATTTTACATTACTCCGAAAATATTACGACATTATCCTCATTATTTTTGTTATAATACGTACCTATCATAAAGTAATAAAACCTATTTTACCGTGCATAATTATTTTTTGCATTCTTCTTCCTGGCTAATCTAAATAAGAAGCCCATTAGCTTATCTTTAAATTGCCAATAACTGAATATTTTGAAGAAACTCTTCAAAAGTTATTGCTTGTTTGAATATTTATCCTTTTCAGGGCCGTCTTTATTGCCGTAAATCATAAGGTTAGCCATCTCACGATCTCTTTGGTGCATTGCTTCTAATTTCTTTCTTGTATATTCTATATTGCTGCTTGTCTCCTGTATTGTGTCTTCTGTATATAATGGTGCTGAAAAATTATTCAGCATGCTTGCAAACAAGTCACTTATTTTATTATTGGCTTTTAATTTTACATCTAAAATCTTGCCGTTAAGATGGAGCAAATCATTTATGTCACCTGATTTTTTACAATCTTTAATTATATCCCTAATCTCCCTATCACAATTATCGGTTATTTCCGCGCATGATTCATTAAATAAGTCTGCATTGTTTTTTTCTTTTTTCCAAAACATGTCTTTCACCCCCTGTTTCAGTCATATGTAACTACTATATAATAACTACAATTCTTAATAAACCTTTGCCCAATTTTTCCGGAAGATTTTCGGACTTAAAAAGAAGATAACTCAGGAAAGCGACAGACATCTGGCTTGTGAAAATAGCGGAAAACTACGCGCCAAAGACAAGCTGCTATGCATTATTGGCAGCCGGCAGCCTCAAGCCGGCCTATGACAGACTGAAGAAATAAATTTAATTCTTTTTTATCAAAACATTTATATAGTTCATTAAATGTATAAATTTGTACTAAATATGAACAATAACTTATTTGGGAAAGGAAAAGAGAAGATTCTGGAGTGTTTTTACAGAAATCGGTCTAAAGAATTGTATTTCAGCGAAATTTTAAGAGAAACAAACCTGACGCAAAATACAACATTAAAACACCTTGGTAATCTTTCAAAAAATAACCTTGTAATTTCAACAAAAAAAACAGCGCATACGTTCTATAAACTAAACCCTAAAAACCCGCAGATATATTCAATCTTTTCATATTTTGATTATAAAAGATTCAATGGACTTCCTTCTGCAAGAAAAAGAGCCATGCTTGAATTCATTGAAAATCTTGAATCAAAACCAATAATTGTTTTGACCTTCGGCTCAACTGCAAAAAAAACATTCACAGAAGAAAGCGACATAGATATCTTGCTCATTTTCAACAAAAAAGAGGAGATAGACAAGAAAAAAATCAAAGATTTGGAAGCGACAACCGGATTTCACATCCAAACATTTATAATCGATTATGAATATTTCAAAGAGCAGATATTAAAAGAAGAAGATAAAGTCATAACTCACGCAATAAAAACTGGATTTGTCATGGCAGGGCATAATTATTTTTACAAAGAGGCATTGAAATGAAAAAGAAATCTTTTTGGGAAGCTTGGCTTGAAGACGAGAAGAAAATGGCAGAGGACTTCAAGAATTATATTCGGGCAAAGAAGATAAAAAAAGAAGTAGAGGTAAAAGAGCTTGTTGAAGGGCATATACAAAAAGCTGATCACAACCTAAGATTTGTGAAGTCAACACTTGACTTGGAAGAATTCAATGACTGGGCAATCGTATCTGCATATTATGCAATATATCATGCATCGCTCGCACTTTGCGCTTTGAAAGGTTATGCAGCAAAAGATCACAGCGCAACACTTCTTGTACTGATAAAAGAATTCTATAAAAAAGATTTGAATAAGGGGGAAATAGAGCTAATCGGTGGCACTACTCTTGAAAAAGAAGAGGTTCTATATTATGTTGAAGCAAAAACTAAAAGGCGCAGCGCAAGCTATTCAACAAAAATAAATTTTGAAAAGCCGCAAGTAGAATTTCTAAGGCTGAAAGCTATTGCATTCGTATCAAAAGCAAAAGACATAATAGAAAATTCCAATAATCATTAAAGTCAAAGCCCCTTAAACTTTGTTTATTATTCTAAATTAGTTTAAAGCCGGCAGACATCTGGCTTGTGAAAATAGCGGAGAATTACGCGCCAAAGACAAGCTGCTATGCATTATTGGCAGCCGGCAGCCTCCAGCAGGCCTACGGCAGACTGAAGAAATAAATTTAATTCTTTTTTATCAATAATTTTTTCATTTCAAATATAAACTCTTTTGCTCTCTTAACAGAAGTTTCTGCCTTGTTCTTTTTTGTCTCCTCAAGCATATTATACTGAAATCTTGAGCGCTTATTCAGTTCAAAAGAATAAGACTCCACAATTGATTCTGCTTTTGAATTTGCAATTTCCATTGCATCCTGCTGCATAATTTCATAATTTTCCAGCATTTCTTCTTTTAGTTTGCCAATAACTAAAGCTATCAAAGAATCGATTGTAACTTTATGTGCTATTTTATCCTGTACTTTGTATTTATAATGGAGAAGAACAGCATTAGAAATATAAAACATGGAATAATAAGCCATTACAATTACCCACAAATAAGGCTTCAGCTGGCTTTGCATAAGCTCATTAGCTGTTCTAATAGAAAGGTCAGAGTTTTCAATGTATTTGTTTTTTGCAAGCTCATTAGCTTCTTTTTTTAACAGCCCCTCCTGCAAATATCTTTTAAAGTTGCTTCTGGCTTCCTCTTTTCTTTTTTCGCTAATCATTGCATCATTTCATAATAAAATTCTGCTCCATGAAGAATAACATTATTCTTTATTGCTTCAGAAGCCACAGTAATCTTCCTTGAATTTTTCATTGCCATAAAATCCGTTTCTTTGAATATATTGAGGTGTATGTTGAGGGGAAGAGTATCAGCAATGCTTTGTATTTCCTTTTCCATTTTATCCTCTGCTTTATCTGGAACTATAAACAATAAATCAATATCAGAATGTCTTGTCTGTGTTTTTTTTGCGTAACTCCCAAACACCAAAAGAACATAAAAAGTGGAAGAAAGCCGCATGAAGGAATTATACATCACAGCAACATCTTTATTTTTCAGGATTTCTTCCTTTCTCAGGAATTCTGCCTCAAAAATCAAAGGGCTTATTTTATTAAAAAGTGTTATCCTATGCGATCTGCCAAAAGTCTGCAATGATGCAATTCCCTTATTAACGAGTCTAGTTATGATATTATGTGCATTTTTATAATCCTTCTTCAAAAGCTTTGCAGCCTGGTTTATGCTCAACTCTTTTTCTTTATTTTCCAGCAATAATTTTAAAACTTCAATTTCCTTGCTTTTCATATAAATACCGCCATAATATTATGTAATTATTTACATATTTATAAATATTTGCATACACTTTTAGGAATTTTATTCTTAATATGCTTTTGCAGCATAAAATATTGAATAATAAGCATGGGATATCACTGCACTGTAATATGTGCCCTCTTTGAGTCCAAAAATCTCAACCTGCATTTTCTTGTTGTCACTTACTCTTTGCACAATCCTGGCTAAATTCAGTTCATTTTCTGCTCTTGAAAGATAAATATCATGGCTGAAATCCATTGTTCATGCTCTCTCTGATTAGTTCATAGAATATAGCATGGTTGTAAATAGCAAGATGCTTTCTTGCTATCTGCTTCCCCAAATTCTCATGCTTGTCTTTAAGCATTTCCATCATCTCTGATTTGGAAATAACATGGACATCCAGCTCAAGAGGGCTTTTTAATTTTGCGCTGTTTATCACTGCTTCAATCCTCTTTCTTTCAGATTCTTTATCTATAAACACTGCAACATCTAAATCAGAGTCTTTATTCTCTTTTCCTTCTGCATAAGATCCAAAGACAACAAGGGAATAAAAATTAGTTATCCCTTCAATCTCTTTTTTTACTCTTTCCAAAGAAAGCTTGGCGATGTGGTTTATTCTTTCAATGTTGCATAATGCAATATAACAAATTGCCTTGTCGTTGTCAAGATTAAATTTCAGAATGCCTGATTTTCCAACTTTCTTCTCAATTATCACTCCTTCTGCCTTCATTTTATTCACAGCTAAAGCTAATGCATTGTTTGATTTTTCCTTTGATTCTTTCTTTATTTCGCTTCTAGTATACTCTGCAAATGGTTTTTTTGCAAATACTTCAAATATTTTGAGCTGTTTTTTTGTAATCATATAAACCCACTTTATTGGTTTATATAAACCAAAATATTGGTTATTTATATAGTTTTTGTTTATTGCCATAAAATGTTTTTAAGAATTATTATTAAAATATCTATTCTTCATTTTTCCAAAGAACTGCCAGAATAAACAAAGCTTTTGCGAAGCCCCCTTAGCATATTCTGGAATTTCACTTAGGAATCCTTAAAAAATTTATCCCGGATAAACAATCGACCCTGCAAACTGGTAGGAAGACTGGTTAAAATAACTCACATTGCAGCATCCATAATTGAATGTCGGCGCTGATTGTAATTTACAATCAGCATCATCAGGGGGGATTTTCATTACATCTATTTTTCCTTGAGCTTCTCTTTTTCATCTTCAAGAAAATTAT
>Ga0210019_1005399_pt1 | contig 10670 bp, 6 predicted proteins | sample CryGeyCG2114_020_2_FD_183969 | JGI IMG/M metagenome (GOLD analysis project Ga0210019, IMG submission 183969) | Groundwater microbial communities from aquifer - Crystal Geyser CG11_big_fil_rev_8/21/14_0.20 (SPAdes) (version 2) | ecosystem: Environmental > Aquatic > Deep subsurface > Groundwater ...
CGGCTCGAGCCGCTTGATCTCGGTGTCGAAGCCGAAGTCCATGTAGTCCTTCAGCTTGAATGTCAGCTTCACATTCTGGAAGGTCACATTGACGTTGTTGGTGAGAACAGCCGCGCCCATCGCGTTGCGGAGATACCATTTATAGTTTGCCGCGAAGATATCGCCGAGGGTGATCGTCGAGATTTCAACCGGAGAACGGTTAAAGGAGCCCGCGACGAACACGCTGATCGAACGGCTGGCCGGACCGACATCCGCGGTCTTGGACTTGGTCGCCACGCGGTACCAGTACTTTTCATACGGGACGACGTTTTCATCCCGATAGGTCTCGGTCTTCGTCTCGCCTGCCTTCACCCACGGCCCGGCCGCGCTCGTGGCGCGTGAAACGACATAGCCGCCCGTCCAGGAATCGGCCACCGGCAGCCAGGAAAGAGCGATGGCGCCATCCTTGGTCGCGGTGGAGATCTCAGCCGGAGAGGTCAGCATCGGATGAAGGTCGTAGCTGACGAGACGGCTCTTGCCGGCGTCCGCGATCACGAGCTTATCGCCTTGAACGGAAACCGCGACAGGCTTGAGAAGCTCCCGCTCCTGATTGCCGCCCGCGAAAAAGTCAGCGAGCCATTTCCCGTCCTTGGTGTGGACGCTGACGCGACGAAGGTCCTCATCAAGCGTGTAGAGGTAGTTTTGACCGTCAAAGGCGATCGAAACGGGCGCCTTGAACTCTCCGGGCCCATCCCCTTCCCCGCCCCACGAGTTGATGTAGGCCCCTGACGGCTCGCACTTGAATACTCGCTTCAGGCCCTTATCGACGAAATAAATGAAGCCGGCGTCATCCCAAGCCAGGGCCACGGGCTCCAGAAGCATGTAGCCGCCGACCTTAGGTCCAAAGCCGAAGAGAAAAACCCCCTCCGGGCTGAACGCGTCGATGCGTTGGTTTCCGGTATCGGCCACGTAAACCACGCCTTGGCCATTGATCGCCACGCCGTTGGGATTCTTCATACGGCCTTCGCGCTTCTTGCTGTCGAAAAAGCCCTGGGCCTCGCCGATGTTCGATTTCCACTTTCCATCCAGATTGAACTGCTGAAGCCGGTGATTCGGATTGTCGGTAACGTAAAGACCCTCGACTTTCTCCGATTTCACCGCCGCCATGCCTCCGACGCCGCGAGTGACGCCTTCTCCCTTTCCTTTTGAAGAGCCGAAACGCTTCTTCTCCTTCCCCTTGTCGTCGATGAGCACGAATTGGCCTTCCTTGGGCAACCAGGCATAAAGGTCATCTCCGTAAGGAGCGAGGGTCTCCGCCGAATAAGGCCACGCCCGGGAGGGGCCGGAAACGGACATCTTCGTGTGCAGATTCAAAGGCAGGGCCTTGACCTTCAGCTTATTCGTGAGCTCGACGCGATGAATGCGCTTGTTGCCGGTATCAAGAACGATAAGAGTTCCGTCCGGAAAAATCGCGATTCCCTCAGCCTTTCTCATCTGCCCGGTGCCGGAGCCAAGCGAGCCGAAGCGACCCATGATAAAACCGTCGCCGGACTGCTCGATAACCTTCCCATTCCGGCCGTCCACGACATAAAGAAAGCCGAATTGGTCCACCGTGAAATCGTTGCCGAGCAGAGAGTACTCTTTGACGAACTTCGCCGAGGAGTCGAACTTTTGCATGCGCTCATTGTTCCGGTCCAGAACATAGACGTTATCGGAGCGGTCCACGGCGATGCGCGTCGGATTATTGAGCAGGCCCGGCTCCTTGCCGTAACCACTGAGCAGGAACAGAAGGATGCCCTCATTCGTAAAAACCTGAACGCGGTTGTTTCCCGTGTCCGAAACATAGATACGGCCGTCAACTCCGACGGCGAGCGATTCGGGGCCCTTAAGCTTTCCGGGCTCCGAGCCTTTCTCGCCGAACGCATAGATAAAATTACCGTCATGATCGAAAATCTCGACTCGATTATTGCCGGTGTCGGAGACGTAAACCCTACCGTTCGGCCCGACGGCGACTCCCCGAGGACGGCTGAATGCGCCCGGCTGCTTTCCGGAACGGCCAACGGATTTAATCAGCTTGCCGGCGGAATCGTACAGGAACAAAACGTTCTTCTTCTCGTCCACAACATACAGCCGGTCGTCATCGGCGGCTGCCGCAACGGGCTTGACCATTTCGTCTCCCTTGATGGGGTCGAGGAAGCGTATCGTGTCGTATGCGCGAGCCGAAGAGGACATCAGCAGGGAAAAAGCGAGAAGCATCATGAATTTCATGCTTTAACGGCCTCCCTAATAAGCTTGTTGACGAGCGCGGGATTAGCCTTCCCCTTGGACAGTTTCATCACGCCACCCACAATCGAACCGATCGCGGCTTCCTTGCCGCCCTTTAAATCCGCTACGGCCTTGGGATTTGCCGCAAGAGCCTGAACAACCCATTCCATGACCTGCTTGTCGTCGGAGACCTGGGACAGACCGAGCTCCTCGACAAGAACCTTGGGATCCTTGCCGGTCTCCCACATCCGGGAGAAAACATCCTTCGCCCCCTTGGAGGAGAGCGTGCCGCTCGCGATGAGCGCGGCCAATCCGCCAAGATGGGCGGCAGCGATGGGGGACTGATGAGTGCTCTTTCCCTCGGCGTTCAGGCGCCCCAACATCTCGGTGGTTAAAAGATTGGACACGGTTTTGGCGGACCCGGAGGGGGCGGCCGCGACGGCCTTCTCGAAATAGTCGGCAAGAAGCCTGTCGCCGGTCAGAACCTCGGCGTCGTAGGAGGATAGCCCTAGATCGGAGATAAATCGAGCCCTTTTTGCGGCCGGGAGCTCAACCAGTCCGGCCTTGAGCTCGGCCACCCATTCGGGATCGGCGACAAGCGGCACGAGGTCTGGATCCGGGAAATAACGATAATCGTGCGCGTCCTCCTTGGAGCGCATCGAACGCGTGGCCTGCAGCGCCGTATCCCACAGACGCGTTTCCTGAATGATCTTGCCGCCGGCCTCAATGACCGCGATCTGCCGGTCGCGCTCATGCTCGATCGCATCCTTGACGTTTTTAAATGAATTCAGGTTTTTGATTTCTGCGCGCGTGCCGAACTTCTCCTGGCCCGTGGGCCGAACCGAAACGTTCGCGTCGCAACGCATCTCCCCTTTTTCCATGTCGCAGCGGGATGAGCCGACAAACTGGATCACCTCCTTAAGCGCATTCAGGTAGGCATACGCCTCCTCGGAGGAGCGCATGTCGGGTTCACTGACGATCTCGATCAGCGGAACTCCCGCTCGATTGAGATCCACGAGAGAGCCGTCGAGCTTGGCGCCGCCAAGATCATGAACGAGCTTCCCGGCGTCTTCTTCCATATGGATGCGGGTAATGCCGATTGTTTTGGCGACGCCTCCGGAAACAATCGCGAGCTTCCCGTGCTGCGAGAAGGGCTGGTCATACTGCGATATCTGGTAAGCCTTCGGGAGATCCGGATAGAAATAGTTTTTCCGCGCGAATATGGATTGAGCACTGAGCTCACACTCGAGCGCCATGGCCGCCTGAAAGGCGAGCTCGACCGCCCTTCGGTTGAGAACGGGGAGCACTCCGGGCTGAGCCGTGCAGAGCGGGCAGATGCGGCTGTTCGGCGCCTGGCCGAAGCCATCCGTCTTGCAGGCGCAGAAAAGCTTGGTCCTCGTAGCCAACTGGCAATGGACCTCGAGACCGATGATGAGTTCGTATTGTTTCACGCTGTTCCCATTGTGAGCAAATTCAATTGAAAATACCAGGCCGGGATGGATACGGGCCCTGGAACCACGGTCACGCCTTCTTCAGATAACGGGCTATGAGCCTTAAATCGCTGGGATAGCAAAGAGATTTCACCGCCGCCTTCTTCGCCACCCACTTCGTTTTCATGATCTCGACTTCGTCCGGTCGCCCGGTCTTCTCGATCGGAGCCATCCTGTACCAGCGCACCTTCTTGGCGACCGGACGGCCATTTCGATTAAAGCGGTAGCGAACAAGAGCCAGCGGGCCCACGCTGCGACAGCGCCAACCCGTTTCCTCCTCGACCTCACGAAGCGCCGCCTTCAACGGCGTCTCCTTTTTTTCGAGGTGCCCTTTCGGGAAGGTCCAGACGATATCGCCCTGAAGATTGGCGACCTTTACAAGAAGAATTCTTCCGTTTTTCTCGACGATGCCGCCGGCCGCGTATTCTTTCGCCTCTCTCATGCCTTCAAAAGCGCGAAAGGCTTCGCCGCTTCGTATGCCTTCGCCACGGACAGCATCTGTTTTTCCTGGAACACGTTCCCGATAAGCTGGAGGCCGAGCGGCAGCCCCGTCTTGGACAAGCCGCACGGAATGGATACGCTCGCATTCCCGGCCATGTTCGATGGAATCGTGAAAACATCGGACAAATACATCGCGATCGGATCGTTGGTCTTTTCGCCGAAGCGAAACGGCGGCGTGGGCGTCGTAGGCGCCGCGATAAGATCAACCTGCTTAAAGGCCTCTTTAAAGTCATTCGCCATGAGCGTGCGCACGCGCTGAGCCTTCGAATAGTAGGCGTCGTAGTAGCCGGAGGACAACGCGTAGGTCCCGAGCATGATGCGGCGCTTGACCTCGGGCCCGAAGCCCGCGCCCCGCGACATCTCGTAAACCTCCTGAAGGCTGGAGGCCGAGCGCTCGACGAAGCCGTAACGAATTCCGTCGAAACGCGCGAGATTCGAGGAAGCTTCCGAAGGAGCGATAATGTAGTATGCCGCAACCGCGTACTTCGTGTGAGGAAGACTGACCTCCTGGAGCGACGCGCCCAATGACTTCAGCACCTCGACCGCGTCGCGCACGGACTTCTCAATCTCCGGATCGAGGCCCTCGATGAAATACTCCTTCGGGAGCCCGATGCGCAGCCCTTTTAAATCCTTCGGTGCCGGAGCCGGGGCAGCGGGAGCGTCCAGCGCGGATGTCGTATCCTTGGGGTCGTGGCCGCCGATCACGGACAAGGCCAGTTCCGCGTCCTCGACGGTGCGGGTGAACGGCCCGATCTGATCTAAAGACGACGCGAATGCCACCAAGCCGTAGCGTGAAACCAGGCCATAGGTCGGCTTAAGGCCGACGACCCCGCAGAATGCCGCGGGCTGGCGAATGGATCCCCCCGTATCGGAACCCAATGAAAACGCGCACATCCGGGCGGCCGCTGCGGCCGCGGAGCCGCCGGAAGATCCGCCGGGAACGCAGGCCGGGTCCCACGGGTTGGTCGTCTTTTGAAATGCGGAATTTTCCGTTGAGGAGCCCATCGCGAACTCATCAAGATTTGTTTTTCCGACGATCACCGCGTCGGCCGCCTTAAGCCTCTCCGTCACAGTCGCGTCGTAGGCGGCGATATGCCCCTTCAGGATTCGGGAGCCGCAAGTCGTCTCCACGCCCTTGAGCTGAATATTGTCCTTCAGCGCGACGGGAACGCCGGCCAAAGCTCCGAGCGCTGCGCCCTTTTTGCGCTTCGCGTCCACGGCGCGGGCCTGCTCGAGAGCGCGGTCCTTAATGACGGCCAAAAACGCCTTCACGGTGCCGTCCATCCTGTCGATTCGAGCGAAATGAGCGAGCGCGACGGCCTCTGCGGTCGTTTCACCGTTTTGAACGGAGGTCGCGATTCGAGCGGCGGCTAATTCGGTTAGATCCATTTACTTGTCGATAAAAAGAGATTCTTCCGCGCCTTGGTGCCGTTCCCCCGGAGCCTCTCCACGAACTCTCCGATTTGATTTAGAATCGGGCTGGGCCGAAAGATCGTCAAGATCGGACTCCGGGGCCCTGACGCGTTTGGGAGCCTCATCGGTGCCGGATTTCTCAATGCTCACGCCGGGGCCGTCATCGCCAAAAGACGGCGCCTCCCGACCGGCACGAAACCTGCGACGGGGCGCCTCGTCCCGAGGGACACGGGCCTCCGGTTCCGGAGCCGGCTCAGGCTCCGTCTCCTGTTCGGCGTCGGAGGCCGATCCGGATTCAATCGCCGCGATCGCGGCCTGTATTTTGTCGCGCCGCTTAGGATCAAGCTCAAGCGCCTTGCGAAGATCCATGATCGCGCCATCCTTGTCGCCGAGAAGGGCTCGCGCCTGCCCCCGGTTCGAATAGGCGAGGCCTCTGCGCGGATTCAGCGCGATGACCTTGGTCAGGTCGGACACCGCTCCCTGATAATCTCCAAGCAAAAACCGGACATTGGAGCGCAGGTAGTACCCATCCGAATGCTCGTCGTTGCTCTCCAAAAAGACGGAGAAATCGGCCTCGGCGCCCCGGTAATCCTTGAGCTCCCGCAAATCCTTGCCGCGATACAGCCTCGTCCAGGAGAACTTCGGGTTGATCTCGAGGATCGCGCCGTAATCGTCGGCGGCGCCCCGGAAATCATTCAGACGATCCTTGACCGCCGCCCGCATGAGCAATGCGGCCGCTGAGCCCGGATCGCGCTTAACCGCCGTATTAAGGGCCGCCAGCGCCTGCCGTGTCTTGCCGATCGCCGACAGCGTGCTTCCCTCACCGAGAGGACCTTCAACCGACCGGCTGTCGCGGGAAGCGGCCTCGCGAAAATCGGACAACGCGCCGTTGTAGTCCTTCAGCACGAAGCGGGCCTTTCCGCGCGAAGCGTAGGAAGAGGCGTTATTGGGCCGGAGCTTCGCCGCGACTTGGGCGTCCTCGATGGCGCCGGCGCGATCGCCGAGAGTCCAACGGCACGCGGCGCGATAACCGGCCGCCGTCTTCCAGCCGGGGAAGGCTTCGATCGCCGCGTCGAAGCTCGTGGATGACGCCGCAAGATCCAGCGCGTGATAGCGCCGGATCGCAGTCGCCAGGCTTTGCCGGGCCCGTGAACTGGGCGCTCCGGCGGCCGAGGCCGGGAGCGGCGCGCAGACAAGAGTGAAGGCAAACGCGCCTAAAATCGCATATTTCATTCGAGCACCTTCCTCACTTTGAAATAGGGGCCGTCGCGCTCGGGAGCATTCGCGAGCAAGGCCTCCGCGTCCTCGAACGGGTGAGGCTCGTCTTCACGCATCACATTGACGGCGCCGAGCACGGAGGTCGTCGCAGGCACGCCACTCGTGTCGACCGCGGAGAGCTCGGCCATCGAGTCGAGTATCTTGGTCAGCTGGCCGCCGTACAACGCGACCTCCGCCTCGGTGAGGCGCAGACGCGCGAGCTTGGCGATCTTCTTGGCGTCGGAGTCGGACACGCTCATCAGGCGGGCTCCAAGGGGGCGTAGCGGGTCAAAAGCTTGGCCACGCGCCCGTCATCGAATCGAACGGTCACCTTCATCGTGTCGCCGGCTCCGGAAATGTCGGCGACGATGCCACGGCCGAACTGCGGATGCTTCACGCGCTGGCCGTTCTTGAAGCCCGTCGCACGCGCCGCCGGAGAGGCGCCCGCCGGCCGAGCAAAGGCGGGCATGGCTCCGGGAGAAGACTCCCGAGCCGCCGAGCCAAACAGCTTGGCTTCGATGATGAAGCGCGACGGCAGGCTGGCATAAACCTGACCGAACAGGCGGCGCGTCGCCGCATAGGTCAGATACAGATGCTCACGGGCCCGCGTGATGCCGACGTAGCACAAACGCCGTTCCTCTTCGAGATCCTCGGGGGTCGCGTTCCCGCCGCCGATCGGGAATAAGCCCTCCTCGAGCCCGGTCAGAAAAACGACGGGGTACTCGAGGCCCTTCGCGAGATGGATCGTCATGAGCGTGACCGCGGGCGTGTTCTCGTCGTAATCGTCCAGGCCGGTCTGCAGGGCGACCTCTTCGAGATAGGTGGCGAGGCTGCTTTCCCGCCCATTTTGTTTTTCCTTATCGTCGTATTCCTTGACGGCGTTGAGAAGCTCCTGGAGGTTGGCGAGCCGTCCCGCGGCCTCGGGATCCGTGTCCATCTCGGACTCGATCCAGGCCCAGTAGCCGGTCGCCTCGAAGATCAGGGCCATCGCTCCGCCGGCGGGCATCTTCTCGGTCGTGTCGCGCAGCCGCTCGAGCGTCTGAGTGAAATCATTGAACGCGGAATGAGCCTTCGTTCCGAGCCCGTCGATCTGTCCGTGAGCCCATAAGGCGTCCCACAGAGAAAGCCCGTGATGCGCCGCATAATTTTCGGCGAGCTCGAGGCTTTTCGCGCCGAGGCCGCGCGGCGGGCAATTAATGACGCGGTCCAGCGACACGGAGTCGCGCTTGTTGACCACGATGCGCGCGTAGGCCATCGCGTCCTTGATTTCCTTGCGCTCATAAAAGCGCATGGCACCCACGATCTTGTACGGCAGGCGCGCACGGCGCATCGCCTCTTCAAATGAGCGGGACTGCGCGTTCGTCCGGTAGAACACGGCGCAGTCCTTGAGCGAGCGACCGGCCTGTACCTCGTCTTGTATGCGGCGGACGACCCAGGTGGCCTCCTCATACTCGTTCGGGAGCTCCTGCACGCGGACCTCGTCTCCGGGAGGAGCCTTCGTCCAAAGCTTCTTCGATTTTCGCGTCTTATTGTTGTGGATGACCAGGGCGGCGGCGTCGAGTATGCGCGCCGTCGATCTGTAGTTCTGCTCGAGCGTCACGACCATGGTGTTCGGGAAATCCCGTTCAAACTCGAGGATGTTGCGGATGTTCGCGCCGCGCCAGGAGTAGATGGACTGGTCATCGTCGCCGACCACGCAAACGTTCTTATGCTTGGCCGCCAAGGTCTTGGTCAGGATATACTGAGCGTGGTTCGTGTCCTGGTACTCGTCGACGAGGAGGTGCGAAAAGTGCTCCTGCCAGCGCTCGCGCACCTTCGGGTGGTCCCGCAGCAGCTGGCAGGTCTTCAACAGAAGATCGCCGAAGTCGAGCGCACCGGCCTTGTTCAGCTTGCTCTCGTAAACTTTATAGATCTTGGCCGCGGTCTGCCGTGACTGGTCGATCGACGACATCGCGTGGATCTCATAAGATCCGGCGTCGAGGAGATCGTCCTTGGCGCGCGAAATAATGCTGACGAAAAGACCGGCCTTGCTCTTCTGATCCGCGAGCCCGAGCTCCTTCATGGCCTCGTTGACGAGCTTCTTTTGATCGCTTTGATCGTAGATCGTGAAGTGCCGCGGCAGACCCAGCTCCTGATGATGCATGCGCACGAGCTTGGCGCAGAAGGAGTGGAAGGTGAAGGCCCAGACCAAAGCGCCCTTGCCGGGCGCGAGCTCCTCGAGGCGCTTGCGCATCTCCCCGGCCGCCTTGTTCGTGAAGGTGACGGCCAGAATGCGGTCGGGCGCCACCCCCGTCTCGATCAATCGCGCGATGCGATAGGTGATGACGCGGGTCTTGCCCGTGCCCGCGCCGGCGAGCACCAGAAGGGCACCGTCGAGGTGCGTGGCCCCGGCTCTCTGCTCGGGGTTGAGTTTCTCGAGATCGACGCCCATGGCGAGGCTCAGTGAGAGCCGACTGCCTCGCGCGCCGGAGCGTACAGCATGTTGCAGTAATCCTTGACCATGCGGTCGGCCCCGTATTCCATGGCGACGGAGCGGATGGACTCCCTCATGACCTTGACCCAGCCGCGCGGAATGCCGTGCTCGTCTCGATCGTAATACAGCGGCACGATCTTCTGCTCAAGCGTGCGATAGATGTCATCGGCGTCGGCCGCGTCCGCCTCCGGACCGGCCCCGCGTCCGCCGGCCTGACCGATCGGCCAGCCATTGCCGCCGTTGTATCCCTCTTCCCACCAGCCGTCAAGAACGGAGAAGTTGGGCACGCCGTTGGCTCCGGCCTTCTCGCCGGAGGTGCCGCACGCCTCGAGAGGCGCGAGCGGATTGTTGAGCCACATATCCACGCCCTGCACGAGATAGCGGCCGACATGCATGTCGTAGTCCTCGATGAAGGCGATGCGTCCGCCGAACTCGGGATTTTTGGCGAGCTGATAAACCTGCTGAATCAGGGCCTTGCCGCCGTCGTCGGCCGGGTGAGCCTTGCCGGCGAACACGAGCTGAACGGGGCGCCACGGATCGAAGAGCAACTTTTGAAGGCGCGGCAGATCGCTGAGAATCAAAGTCGCTCGTTTGTAGCTGGCGAAGCGCCGGGCGAAGCCGATGACGAGCGCGGAATGATCGAGCAAGGCCCCGCCGGCCAGAACCTGCGCGGGACCGTGCTTCTCCTTCATCCAGCGCGCGCGCGCGCGCGCGCGCGCCAACTGCAGGAGCACGCTCTTGTTTTTGTTGTGCTGCAGCCAAAGAACCTCATCGGGGATCGCGGAAACCTTATCCCAGACGGACTTGTCGTCCTGACGCACGCGCCAGTCCACTCCAAGGTACCGGTCGTACACCGATCCCAGCTCCTGATTGACCCAGGTAGGAAGATGGACGCCGTTGGTCACATGCGTGATCGGAATCTCGTTCTCAGGAAGCGAAGGCCACAGCGACTTCCACATCTCCCGGGAAACTTGGCCGTGCCGGCGGCTGACGGCGTTGCGGCGTCCGGCGATCTTAAGCGACAACGCGGTCATATTCCAGCCGGCATGGCCGGGCACGCGCGCGAAATCCATAAAACGCTCCCGGTCCACTCCAAGCTGAGGCCAATAGTCCGAGAAATATTCCGCGATCATCTCCTCGGCGAACACGTCGTGCCCGGCCGCGACGGGAGTGTGCGTCGTGAAGACCGCGCCCTCGCCGACCTGGCGCAGGGCCTCGTCCAACGGGACTCCGGCGGCGACCTTCTCGCGAGCGAGCTCGAGGAACAAGAAAGAGGAATGGCCCTCATTAGC
>Ga0210019_1005401_pt1 | contig 10667 bp, 9 predicted proteins | sample CryGeyCG2114_020_2_FD_183969 | JGI IMG/M metagenome (GOLD analysis project Ga0210019, IMG submission 183969) | Groundwater microbial communities from aquifer - Crystal Geyser CG11_big_fil_rev_8/21/14_0.20 (SPAdes) (version 2) | ecosystem: Environmental > Aquatic > Deep subsurface > Groundwater ...
CGCGGCTGGCGGCCGCGGCGCGGCGGGCGGGGCTCTCAGGTAAGGTGACGCCGCACCAACTCCGTCATAGCTGCGCGACGGCGATGCTTGAGGGCGGGGCCTCGATCCGAGTGATCCAGGAGATGCTCGGACACTCGAACCTGTCCACGACGATTCAACGCTACGCGCATGTCTCGCCGGAGTTCCTTCGCCGGGCCTGCGAGAAGTCGCATCCGGCGTTCCTGTAGAGCGCAGATAGCTCTTTACATGGGTAAAACAGTTATGTATATTATACTCACATGGAATCCGAGATCGCCCAGCGGACTAGGGAGCTAGTGGACGTCCGCCACTGGATCAAGAAGAAACTGCGGGAGTATCAGGAGTCTCCGCGCAAGGGGATTGCGCGCGGAGAAAGACTCCCCGTCCCCAAGCACAAGTACCACGCGGCTTTGCTCATGCTCGTCTACGAGAGCAAGAGCTATCCGGATCTTTACCAGATTGCCAAGGAAGCCAACGTGAAGTATGGACTGATCGGGAAGTGGCGCAACGAGCACGGTTTCTGGAATCTGATGGACCGCGTGGCTGGAGAGTTCCTGAAAGAGTGGATGGAGCTTTATGTTTTCTGCACCGAGGAGTTGGCGAAGGACGGGTCCGCCAAGATAAAGAGCGCATCGCTTCACAGCTTGGAGCATATGCGGAAAGTTGCGGATCTTTACTGGGGCGATTATCTTGCCCTTGTCGCGCTGGGTTCTATGCGGAGGGCACTCAAAAATAAGGAACTCTCCCCTGCGTCCCTCCTTCATCTCTATCGCCTCTTGGCCGCGATCACGGGTCCCCGGCTCGATGGAAAGAAGGAGGTCACCGCCAAGGAATACAAGCAACTCGCGAACCAGATCGTGCGGCGTTTGAAGGATGTAACCGTGCAGGCCGCGCAGATGGGGGATCGCAGCGGGACCAAAGATGCCGCGGAAGCGCTTGCGGACGTTGCTTTGAGCGCGAGCCTGAATCTTGGCGTCGTTGCCCGGGCGGGTGGCTCAGCGGAAGGGGAGTGAATATTTTTTTGCCGATATGAGTAAAATTAATATAATACTTTTACCAACAAGAACGCCGCATCTCTCCTGCTGGGATCTCCAGGAGGCTGATGTATGAGCCCGAAGGCGGAGCCGCGCGGAGAGACGAAGCGGTATCTGGAGTCTCCCGCCTGCCGGGAGAGCTTGCTCCCGTTTGTGAAGTTTGCCACCTCCCGCCACGAGGCGCAAGGCGGCGTCACCGAAATTCGCATCCTGCCCGGGCCGGGCATGCGGCGGGGCGTCTGGTGCGGCTATTTCGACAAGGCCCATTGGCGCGATCTCATCAAGGCGATTCTTCCGCTCGCCGGCTCGCCGCGCCCCAAGCTCCCCTACGGGGGCTATCCCCGAATCGGCGAAGGGAACGTCTACTTTAGCCTGCGGCCTGTGCATCCCGACCTTCTGGGCCGAGTGGCCAACACCATCCAGTATGCCGAGCAGAGCACCACGGATGCGGACATCATCGCCTACGACATGTTCTCCGTGGACATCGACCCGGAGCGCAAGAGCCGCATCTCGGCCTCCGACGAGGAGAAACGCGGCGCCCTTTTGGTGGCCGAGGCCATCCGCGATTGGTTCGTGGAGAAAGGCGTCAAGGCGATCAGCGCGGATTCCGGAAACGGCTACCACCTGCTCGTCCCGACCATCCCCTATAAAGGAGAGGACCTGCCGCGCGCCGCAGAGGACTCGAAGAGGCTTCTCCATTTCCTGGCCGAGCATTTCAACAGCGGCCAGGCCAAGGTCGACCTCACCATATTCAACCCCTCGCGGATCATGCGCCTCTACGGGACCCTGACGATGAAGGGCTCGAACCTCGCGGGCAAGCGCCCGCATCGCTGGTCGAGCGTCGATCTCAAGGAGATCCCGGAGGACATAGACCTCTTCGGCAAGCTGCGGGATACACTTGACGAGTACGAGCAGGAAGTCCAGGAAAGGCAGAAGCCCCGCCCCGCTCCGGCGCAGGACGGCGCTCCGGCCTCGGACGGCAAGCGCTCCTGGACCCGGGACGAGGGGCTACAGGTTCTCGAAGGGATTTTGTCCACGGCGGGCCTCAGGTTCCGGAAGGAAGAAAGGGACGGCCGGACGCTTTTCATCTTCGAGAAATGCCCACATCACACCGACGACGACGGCCACACCTACGAATGTTGCGTTATGTGCGAAAGCGACGGCAGATACTCAGCCTCCTGCAAGCACGACGCGGACGCGCACTGGAAAGATTTCAAGGCAGCCATCGGATGGAAACAGCATAAAGAAAGCGTGCTCAAGTCCTTGGGGCTGTGGAAGGAACGCTCCGCGCAGAAGGAGCCCGAGGCCCCGCCCGTGGACGCGGACGCGGAGCTTGAGGTCTTCAAGGAGATGTGGTCCAAGGCAGAGGAGGGCAAGGAGCGCAACGCCCTGCTCGCCGAGACCATGGGCCGCATCACGTCTTGCCCGGTCTTAGAGCGCGGACGCGCCATGAAGGAGATCGAAGAGATCACCGGACATACGCGCAAGCTCTTGGGACAGGTTCTGGCCGAGGAGAAGAAACTCGCCAAGGAGAAGAAGAAAGAGTCCAAGCGCTCCTCCCGACCGTTCGCGGACCCCGACGGTTCGGCGGCCAAAGGCGACGACCTCCCCTGGATCAGCGCCGAAGACGGCGAGTTCAAGCGCGTTTCTCCCAAGGCATGGTCGGCTCTGCGCAAGGCAAACCGGCCAGAAAAATTCTTTCGCTGCGGGGGCATTCTGGCGCGCATGGAGCAAGACGACGGCGGGGTCCAGGTATCCCGCGAGATGGGCCAGGACCGCCTTCGCCATGCTCTCGCCCGCGCCGCGCATTTTTTCATCATCAAGAAGAAGGGCGAGGAGGAGAATATCATCGCGGTCCCTCCCCCGCTGGACATCGTCCGCGACATGCTGGCCGAGCCCGACCCGCCGTTGCCCATCCTTAACCGGATCGTCGAGTTCCCGCTTGTCTTTGCGGACGGCAATCCTCAGGTGAGGCCCGGCTATCACGCGCCGAGCCGCACGTTCTTCGCGCCGACTCCGGGGTTTTCCATGCCGCAGGTGCCGGAGCGTCCCACGGCCGACGACGTCAAAAGGGCCCTGGGATTCATAGACGAGCTGATCTGTGATTTTCCATTCGCCGGGGAATCCGAGAGGGCCCACGCCATAGCCCTTGCCATCCTGCCTCCGGCCCGCGAGCTTATCGACGGTCCCACTCCCTTGAACATCGTGGAGGCTCCCTCGCCGGGCACGGGCAAAGGCCTTCTCATGGACGTTCTGGCTTATGCGGCCTTGGGCCGCTGGCCGGCTATGATGACCGAGGGCGAGTCTGAGGACGAATGGCGTAAGCGCATCACCTCCAAATTGATCGGTCTACCGAGCTTGATCGTCATCGACAATTTGAGGCGGCGCTTGGACTCCGCGGCCCTCTCCTCGGCGCTTACCGCTTCCTGCTGGGAGGACCGAATCCTGGGACAGAGCAAGATCGCCCGCCTTCCCATCCGTTGTGTGTGGATGAGCTCGGGAAACAATCCCTCCCTCTCCCACGAGATGTCCCGACGAACGGTGCGCATCCGTCTGGACGCCAAGGTGGACCGGCCGTGGCTCAGACAGGGCTTCAAACATCCGGACCTGCGCGGCTGGGTCAAGGAGCATCGGCCGGATTTGCTCTGGTCGACCTTGACCTTGATCCGCGCCTGGTTCGCGGCCGGGCGTCCGCTCTGGCGGGGGCCGGTGCTGGGGATGTTCGATTCTTGGTCCAAGGTCATAGGCGGGATACTCCAAGTGGCCGGCATAAAGGGTTTTCTGGGAAATCTCAGCGACCTCTACGAGAAGTCCGATGCGGAAGGGGCCGTATGGCGCGGGCTCGTCTCGGCTTGGTGGGAGAAGTTCCAAGACCAAGAGGTCGGCGTCTCTGATCTCTTCGAGCTCGTCAACGCAATGGACGAAGCTCCCGAACTCGGCAAGGGCTCTGAGAAGAGCCAGAAGACGCGTCTGGGTCGGGACATGGTCAAGATGCGCGACCGGCAGTTTGGGGACTTAAGAATCGTCCTGGCCGGGGAGCGCAAGCGGGCCAAGCAGTGGAGGCTCGTCTCCATGCCCGATCCGAGGTCCATTCCTGCGGAACTGGGTGAACCTCCGGCTATGTTCACCCCAGGTTCACCCATAGGTTCACCAGAAAAAGTATTTGAAAATAAACAGGAATCCAATGGAGGTGAACATGGTGAACCTCTTTCCAACCCACATGCACGAGGCGAATCCTTTTTTTCTAGGGGGGAGAAAAAAGAGAAATATATAGTAGGGGAGAGGGGCCAAACAGGTTCACCAGGTTCACCCGACAACGGTTTTCCATTGAAAAATAAAGCGCAAATCAATGGTGAACCTCAGGGTGAACCTCTTTCCCAGGGTTCACCAGGTTCACTCGTCTGCGAGCAAGCCGAGCTGAATGCGCTGGAGGGGTTTCTGTGAAGATTATCGAGACCCTGCGCAGTCTGGGCTACGGCTTCCACATCGAGGGCGGGACCATCCGCTATAAGTGCGCGCACGCTGAGGCCCCGGCGCAGGCCGCGACGCTTTTAGCCGAGCTAAAGCGCAGGAAGGCCGAGGCTCTCATCTACCTGAGCCTATCCTGGCCTGCTGAGAGCGCCGAGGCCGAGGAGAAGTTCGGCCAAGGGCCGGCACGGCTCTATCCTTTTCTTAACAAGACGGTCGCCACGCCGCATAGCGCGGGCAGGTTATGGCAGGTCGGCTGCAAACGGATCGGCGTGGTCTTCCCCCACGATCCGGACAAGGTGGCATTCATGCCTTGGTATGAGGCGCGGCCGGCCGTAAACCACAATGGAGGCAGGCGATCATGAGGGGCAGAAAACCAAAATACTCGTCGGAGCTCGTCTCGGAGCTCGCCGCGCGCATCGCCGCCGGCGAGAGCCCGTCGGCCTTGGCCAAGGAGAAGGGCATGTCGCGCTCGTCTATCCGGCGCTGCGCGGGCAGCGTGCGGCTTCCGGCCGAGGTCAAAGAGACGAACCAAGAGCTGGCCGCCCAGGTCGGCACGGCAAGGCAGCGCGAGAAACTATTCTGGCGCTTCGTCGAAGCGCATTTGCGACAGGGAATCGCGCTCGCCCCTAAATCCGCGCCCCGCGAGGTCGCCTCCATGCTCGAAGCGGCGGTCAAACTGCGCGGGCTCATGCCCTCGATGCGGGGCGCTCAGCGCCTTCCCGAGAGGCAGAAAGCCCAAGAGACGCTGCTCATTTTCCAGCGCTCCCTGTCCCGACCCGTGGACGCGCCCGCCAAGGTTATCGAGGCCGAGGCGGTCCAGGAGGGCGAGCGCGAAGTCGATCGCGCCGCTTCAGATTCGCCCGCCGACGAGGTCGCGGTCGCCGAAGAAAAACTTCCCGACGAGGCGAAAGATGCGACAGGGTAGCCCGTGGACTGCGCATAATGGGGTGTTATGCGCAGTCATTTCTCGACGGAGAACGGGCTCTCGGAGCGCTCGAAAAAAAGCGCAAAAACAAGGCCCGCTTTCGCGCAAACTCCTTGAAAATATAATTTGCGCCGGTTTATTGCACCAGTGGAGGTTCGGGGGATGATGCCCGACCCGCGCCGACTTGAGCCCATGGAGCCCGGCGAACAGGCCCGGCTCTTGGACCTATTCTCGTTTGCGCGCGACATCTGTGAGTATAAAGACCTCACCGCCTTCCATCTGCGCTGGTATCAGGAGTTCCTGCGCCGGCAGTTCCTCCTGCTCGTCAGCCCGAGATCGCATTTTAAGACCTCGGCCTGCATCGCCTACATCCTCTGGCGGCTGGTGCAGAACCGGAACCTGCGGATCTTGATCCTAAGCGAGGTCCTCTCCAACGCAAAGGACATCTTGTCGGCGATCAAGGGGCATGTCGCCTCCGAGCGGTTCAAGGAGCTTTACGGCAACTGGGGCAGTTTGAGCGAGCTGTGGACCGCGGATAAGATCGTCATCCCGCGCACCCAGGTGCTCAAGGAGCCCTCGATCAACGCCGCCGGCATTTGCGGCACGATCGTGAGCCAGCATGTCGACCTGCTCTGGATCGATGATCCGCAAGGCGAGAAGAACAGCGTCTCGCCGCTTCAGCGCAAGAAGGTCCTTATCTGGCTTCAGAAGACGACCATGCCGATCTTGGAGCCGCAGGGGCAATGCATCCTGACCATGACCCGCTGGCATCGCGACGACCTGGCGGGCCATATCATGTCGGACCCGGGCTTAAAGAACTGGGGCGTCATAGAGCAGCGCGCGGAATGGACCGGCGAGAACGGCGAGCGCCAAATCCTGTTTCCCGAGCGCTTCCCGCCGGCGACCTTGGACCGTCTGCGGGCCAACATGGGACCGCTGGCCTACCGGACGCAGTTCCTAAACGACCTCGCGGGCCAGGAGAACTCGGCGTTTCGCATCGAGTGGATCGAGTCCGGCCGTTTCGACCATATCCCGGAGGGTCTGCGGACCTATTGCGGTATCGACCTGGCGATCAGCGAGAAGCGCGGCGCGTCCAAGTTCGCATATGCCGTGATCGGTTTGGACCGCGAGGGCACCGCCTTCGTGCTCGACGCCTTCCGCGGCCAGGTAAATGTCGTCGCCCAGATCGCCCATGCCAAGCGCATCTACAAGGTCTTTAACCCGGTCCTCATCACGGCCGAGGCCACCGGCTACCAAGGCGTCTTCGGCCAGCTCTTGCGCGTGGACCCCGAGACCAAGCGCATGCCCCTGCGCATGCTCAGCGTAACCGATCCCAAGGAGGCTCGCATCAGCGGCCTCACGCCTTTAGTCGAGAGCGGAGCGCTCCGGCTTCCCGCCCAGAGTTCGCCCAGTGGGTCGGCCAGATCGAGGAGGAGATGATCGAATTCCCAAACGGCGGCGACGATCTTTTAGACGCCATCGTGCTGGCCCTGCGCGCGGTCAACCTGCAACGAGTCGAGCCGCGCATTCGCTTCGCCGACGAGTTGGATGAATTTTGAGAAGGGAATGCCGTATCGAGGAGGATTGAAAAAATGACGAGAGAATTCACCGTCGGATCGGAACGAACGGAGCTGTACTTGAGGACCCTAGCCCTGCTGCGCGAACTCGCCCGGACCCAGAGCGAAGACACGGCATGCCGGGCCTATGCCGAAGCCACCGCGGACCTGCACGAAGAGGCCTTCGCGGAGCAGGGATTTAAGCGCGGCCGGGGCAGGTTGTGCGTCGAGAGGCTCGCGGGCAAGCAGTGCAATCGTAAGGGCTGTACCCCACCCGCCGGCGACCATGACACGCTGTGGCTCAAGAGAGGCAAGCCGGACACCTACCTCATGCAGCCCTACCAGCTCACCTGGGAGGATATGAAGAACTTGGTCGCGCTCTGTGAGAAGAACGGACTTCGCGCGGACGTGACGCCCTGGCCTTCCTTTCACTTCCCCGGCGGCGTGATTTCGGTGCACATCCGGCGCGCCGAGGGCTTGGGATGAGGGCTACGCTCGGGAAGGTTCGGGGGTCGTTATCCGCGGGGCCTACGGTCGGCGGCTCGGGTGGAAAAGCTGAGACGCTTCCGCTGATGAAGATCGAGGACGTCCTCGCGCGCTTGAGGCAACTCGGTCTGCGCAAGACCTTCCGCCCCCGCATCGAGCCCGAGAGCGGAACCATCCTGCTCAAAGTCCGCCGACCGGCGCGGGTCGTTGGCGGCCGCCTCCAGGGGAGCGAGATCGACCTCTACGACGCTTCGACCTTCCGGGTCTGGACTGAGCACAAGAAGAAGGCCCGGGCCTTGGCGCAGAGATTCGGCCTGGAGATTAGGCTGCTGGATGGGGAAGCGGAGTTGTTCGTGCCGGCAGCTCTTGCCGATGCGATCCTGCCTGCCTTTGGGGCCAAGACCAAGAGGGAACTCACCCCGGAGCAGGTGGAAGCCCTCAAGTCGCGGTTGAACAACCCCCGTAATGGCCCGAATTTGAAGAAAAACGCCCTGAGGAACGAGGTTCCAGCAATCGCGGAGCCGGGGGTGGGCTCATGACCCTGCCAAAAGCTGGAACCTCCGTCTTCACAGGGTTGGAAGCGGAAATCGAAGGTTTGGACGATTTCGCCCAGGGAGGTGAATCGAAATGGCCTTGACTTCGTCGACACGGAAGGTATCCTCGTCCTGGCAACGCCGCGGTTGGCGAATACGGCCGACGGCGAATCGAGTAGACACGCCGATGTTGATGAATCAAATAGCGCAGACATGCCGCAAAGCCTTCGAGCAAGGAGGGGCCGGCGGCGTTCTGGCCGAGAAGTTGGGGCTGGCGGACGCGCGGCTCTTCGCGCGCTTCAAGGTCGGCTACGCCGACGCCGGTCTCCTTGAGGCGGTCCCCGCCGAGGGGGGCCTGCGCGAGGCCCTCGGCAATCTCGGCTTGGTCGGCAAGGACGGCAGCCTGATGATCGCGGGCTGCCTGACCGCCCCCATCTTGGACCGCGATGGCCGCGCCATCGGCATCGTGGCCGTGGACGCCGAGGGCCGCGAGCGGCGCTTTCCCGCCGCCCTTCCACTATATGGGCTCAACCCCGCCGCCATCGCGGGCCAACCGGCGATCTTCACCGACAGCGCGCTCAAGGCACTGCTCTATATCCAAGCGGGGATCTCGGACGTGGTCGCGCTCGGCGAGGTACCAAACGACGCCGAGGAAGCCTTCCTGCGCTTAAACCGTCCGCAGAAGGCCTACTTAGACGCGCGCGGCCGTGGCGTCGAGCGGACGCTGCTCAAGCTCGAGGTCCCCTGCCTCAGGCTCGAAGTCGAGTGGCCCGCCGACGCGGCTAAGATCGAAGCGGCGATGAAGTCGGCCGAGCCCATCGGCAGCAACATCACCGAGGCGAGCTCGATTCCCGGCTCCTTAGACGAAGAGGCCACGGCGGTCGTGCTTGAAGACTCCCTGCGCTTTCGCTTAGGCGGTCGCGACTACGAACTGCAAGACCTGAGCCCCGGCGAGCGGGGACGCATGCGGGTGCAGCTTCGCGCCGTACGCGATGACCGTTTCCATCTAGATACGCTTGACCTCTACGCGGCCCGCGCCCGCGTCGGTTTCGCAAAACCCGCGGCCGGGCTCTTCGGGGAATCCCAGGAGGCGGTAGAAGCCGATCTTTGCCTCATGATCCGCAAGCTCGAAGCCGTGCGCGAGGCCGAGCGCGGGAGCGGGCGACTGCGCGGCGATGGCTACGCCATGACCGCCGATGAGGAGGCCGATGCGCTGGAGCTCTTGAAGAGCCCGAACCTTCTGGATAAGGTCGCGCTCGACCTGGGCCGCCTCGGCTATATCGGCGAGGAGGCCAACAAGAAGCTCGCGTATCTCATCGCGGTCTCGCGCAAACTCAAGAGCCCGCTTTGCGGCGCGATTCTTAGCCGCGCGGGCTCGGGCAAGTCGAGCCTCATGGACGCCGTGGCCGAGACGGTCCCGGACGAGGACTTGGTGAGGTTCACCCGCATCACGCCGCAGGCGCTCTACTACGCCGAGCCGGGCGGGCTTCGCAACAAGGTGCTCATGTCTGGCGAAGATGAGGGGTTATCCGGCTCGGACTATGTGCTGCGCGAACTGATCTCCAGCAAGAAAATCTGCCTGGCCGTGCCGCTGACCAACGGCGATTCGGGCAAGCTGCGGACCGTCGAGCATGAGGTGGAGGGTCCGATCGCGCTGTTGTTTTCGACGACTAAGCCCGCGTTGCATTTTGAGAACGCGACGCGGCTTTTTACTCTTTCCTTGGACGAGAGTCCCGGTCAGACCCGCCAGATCTTCGAGATGCAGCGCCGGCGGCGCACTTTTGCCGGTCTTGAGGACGAGCCGATCCTGGGCGATTTGAAGCGTCTTCACCAGAACGCTCAGCGGCTACTCAAGACCCTCTTGGTGGTCAACCCCTACGCGCCCTACCTCGACTTCCCGGCCCATCCCCTTGAGATGCGCCGCGAGCACGAGAAGTACCTTTCGCTTATCGACGCCGTCGCGCTCTTGCACCAACACCAGCGCGTTCGAAATAGCACCATCATCAACGGCCGCGAGGTCGAGTATGTCGAGGCCGCGGTCGAAGACATCGAGATTGCCAACGCGCTAATGACCGAGATGCTCGGGGCGTCCACTGGCGAACTGTCCCGACCTTCGCGCGATCTGCTCGACCACATCAAGCGCATGGTGGAAGGTCGCGCCAAGGCCCAGGGCATAGCCCCCGCCGAGGTGCGATTTAACCGCCGCGATATCCGAGAGTTCTCGGGCTGGTCGGACAGCCAAATCAAGTCGCACATCGGCCAGTTGGAGGACTTGGAGTATCTCCTCGTGGGCCGAACCGAGCGGGGCAAGATGTTTCGCTACGAGTTGGCCCACGACGGCAAGGGCAAGCGCCTGCCGGGACTCACCGACCCGGCCAAGCTTCGGGTCCTTTCCAGGGGAAAAGTCCGAAGGTCTGGTATGGTCTGGCGTGGTCTGGCGGTCTCAGCCGACCCCGGAAAGGCCGAGATTTCAAAGACATCCAACGGGAAAAGTCTGAAAGTCCGGCAAATTCCCGAAAGAGAGGGTATCCGGTGTGTGGAGGACGCCCATGCCTAAGCGCTACTACCCCGCCTGGAGCGGCAAGTTCGTAAGCCGCCGCAAGCCCCCGGGCTTCGAGGAGCTTAAAAGCGCCTACCTCCAGCA